>JAAUXY010007003.1_pt1 | contig 23058 bp, 21 predicted proteins | sample 7278121 | NCBI WGS metagenome assembly JAAUXY01 (sample SAMN14350117, study PRJNA611818) | marine sediment metagenome | isolation source: surface marine sediment (1.8m) | place: French Polynesia: Moorea | collected 2018-08 | reverse complement strand
GTCGGCATGATCGACGCGGTGCTGGCGGAGCATCCCGACTTCGTCATGGGCCACTGCTTCAAGGCCGGGCTGCTGACCCAGGCCATGGAGACCCGGATCTACGACGACATGTGCGCCAGCCTGCACGCGGCCGAGGCCCTGGCCGACCAGGCCAACGACCGCGAGCGCGGCCACATCGCCGCGATCCGCGCCTGGTGCGACGGCGACTTCTATGAAGCGGTACGGCGCTGGGAGGCTGTCCTGGTCGAGCATCCGCGCGACCTCCTGGCGCTGCAGCTGGCCCATCTCTCGGACGTGCTGCTCGGCGACGTGACCGACCAGCGTGACGTCGTCGCCCGGGTCTTCCCCGACTGGGACGAGGGCATTCCGGGCTACGGTTACGTCCTCGGGCTCTATTCCTTCGGACTGGAGGAATGCCGCGACTTCTCCCGCGCCGAGGAATACGGCCGCCATGCGGTGGCGATGAACCCGCAGGACGCCTACGCCATCCACGCCGTCGCCCACGTCATGGAGATGAAGGGTCGGCAGCAGGGCGGCATCTGGTGGATGGCCAGCCGCGAGGACGACTGGGCCCACGGCAACTTCGCCAACCATCTCTGGTGGCACCTCTCGCTCTTCCACCTGGACCTGGGGCAATACGACCGGGTCCTGGCGATCTACGACGACAAGCTGCGCAACGACGACCCGACCGGCGACAAGTACGAGGAGCTGGACTCCGCGGCACTGCTCTGGCGGCTCAAGCTGCTCGACGTCGACGTCGGCCAGCGCTGGAAGCGGCTGGCCGACAAGTGGGCGCCGAGCGCGACCGACACGCTCTATGCCTTCAACGACGTCCACGCCATGATCACCTTCGTCTGTGACGGCCGCGACGACCTTGCCGAGGCCGTGCTCAACGCCAACGAGCGCTACGCCCGCCACGCCAACGACGCCAACGTGGCCATGACCCGCACCGTCGGCCTGCCCTTCTGCCGCGCGGCCCAGGCCTTCGCCAAGAGCGACTACGACCAGGTCGTCGAGCTGCTGCTGCCGATCCGCTACCGGACCCATTACCTGGGCGGCAGCCACGCCCAGCGCGACATCATCGCCTGGACCCTGCTGGAGGCGGCGCTGCGCGCCGGGCGGCACAGGCTGGCCCTGTCCCTGGCCAACGAGCGCACTGAGTTGAAGCCGACCAGTCCGCAGAACTGGCGCATGCGCGCCCGGGCGCTGGAGGGCCTGGGGCTCCACAGCGAGGCCGCGCGCACCAACGCCAAGATGCAGTCCCTGATGGTGCACTGACAGCCGCGGCGCTGCCTCGGGCGCGCCGCGGCCGACTCGTCCTGGGCCCGAGTCGTGCGCTCACGGCGGATCCGGCCTTTGACACGCGGCCCACAACAACCATCTCCCATTGGGACGGCGTCGCTAGGCCGCCCCTGATGCCGGCGCCTGATCAGCGAGAACGCGGGAGGCTGGCTGATGCAGGGTATCTTCGCGCTCGAAACCAACGATCCGTCGCTGAAGGCGGCCCTGGTCGGCGAAGAACGCGCCGGCCTGCGCTTCGCCCTCCTGGTGCGCGCCGGCGCCCTCGGCGTCATTGCGATATGGCTCCTGATCTCCGTGCCGTTTCCACGGGTGCTGTACTGGCTGGGGCTCGCTACGCTTTTCCTGGTTTCGGGCCTTATCCCCTACCTGCTGCGCCATCGCCGCGGCTGGCGGATCTGGTTCGCGGTCTTCGCCACGGTGGACGCGGCGGTGCTGGTCACCGCCATGCTGCAGCCCAACCCCTTGGAGCCAAGCGGCTGGCCGATCCAGATGGGCTTCCGCTTCCACAACGTGCTCTACCTCTTCGTGCTCCTGGCCGGCGCGGCGCTCTCCTTCTCGCCGATCCTGGTGATCTGGACCGGACTTTCGGCGGCCAGCGCCTGGGCCGCCGGCGCCCTGATCATCGCCGGCCGTCCGGAGACCATCCTCGAATTCCCGCCGCCGACCGGCGATGCCACCGGCGACAGCCTGCGCGCGCTGGAGAACTACCTCGAGCCCACCTACGTCAGCCTGCAGATCATGCAGAACGAGGTGGTGCTGCTGATGGTTACGGCGGCGATGGTCGCGGCCGCGGTCTGGCGGGCCCGCCGCCTGCTGCTGCGTCAGGTCCAGAGCGAGCGGGCGCGCGCCAACCTGTCGCGCTACGTCTCGCCGGATCTCGTCGACAAGCTGGCGCAGGAGGAGGCTCCGATGGCGACCAGCGATCAGCGCAACGTCGCCGTCCTCTTTGTCGACATCATCGGCTTCACGGGCATCGCCGAGAAGTCGACGCCGGAGCGGATCATCGTGATGCTGCGCGGGTTTCACCGGCGCATGGCCGAGGCGGTCTTCGCCTGCGGCGGCACCGTCGACAAGTACGCCGGCGATTCGGTGATGGCGATCTTCGGCGCCCTCGGTGAGGGCCGGGACGACGCCTGCCGGGCGCTGCGCTGCGCCCGTGCCATGCTGGAGGCGGCCGAGGCCTGGAACGCGAAGCGCGCCGCCCGCGGCGCCACGCCGGTGAAGCTCGGGATCGGGATCCACTATGGTCCGGTCGTGGTCGGCAACGTCGGCGAGCAGCGCCACCTGCAGTTCACCGTGATCGGTGACACCGTGAACGTGGCGAGCCGGGTCGAGCGCCTGACCCGCGACCACGATACCTCGGTCCTGGCCAGCGCCGACGTGATCGACGCCGCGCGCCGCGAGGACGGCGTTTCGGCCGACCTGCTGGCGCCCTTCAAGGAGGCCGGGCGGGTCACGGTGCGCGGCCGCCGTGGCGAGATCGGCCTCTGGCGCTTCGATCAGGCCGGAGGGGCGGAGCGGCGGGACGGCGCTTGACGCTTTTCGCTTTGGGTTCGCGCCCGGAAGGCCGCGCCCCGGGGCGCCGGTCTCCGCCCTGCGCCTCCGTCCGTCACGCCGGGGGCGCTGTGCCGGGACCGCGCGCACGCCGGTGACGGCAGGCCCTATCCCTTCTCGGCTCCCGCGGAGGTGGTAAGCTGGGCTTCGACTCAAGTCCGAGCGGCCGCCGCGAGGCCGCGCAACTCTCATGGGAGGACCAAGGCATGGCAGCGAATCCGAGGGTCGCCAGCGAGGTCACGCTGGACAGCTCGTTCCTGGGCAACACAATTCAGGTCTGTGTGGTCACCCGCGACTACCAGCGGACCATGGAGGGCTTGGTCCAGGCCGGCATCGGCCCCTGGCGGGTCTATACCTTCGGGCCCGAGACCGTGACCGAGCTGACCTTCCGCGGCCGGCCGGCGAGCTATTCCATGAAGCTCTGCCTGGCCTTTTCCGGAACCATGATGTGGGAGATCGTCCAGCCCCTGACCGGACCCAACCTCTACGAGGAGTTCCTGGAGCGGCACGGCGAAGGCGTGCACCACGTCGCCGTTGACTGCAACGGCCTGCCCTGGGAGGACCGCCTCGCCGCCTTCGAGGATCGCGGCTTCGCCATGGTCCAGTCCGGCTGGTGGCAGGGCAAAGTGCCCTACGCCTACTTCGAGACCGAGGCGGCGACCACCACGACCATCGAGACCTTCTACATCCCGGAGGACTTCGTCATGCCGGAGCCGGAAGCCTGGTATCCGGCGCCGCCGCCCTCCGCCGACTGAGTGCGGGGATCCCGCAGATCCGGCGGCCAAGCGGTCTGAAGCGGCGGTAGCCGGGAGCAGAGCCTCGCGACGATGCTCGAGCCTCTCCTCCTGTGGCTGATCCCGGTGAGCATCGTCGCCTTTATCGCCTGGTCCAAGGGCCGGTCGGTCCTGCTCTGGCTCATTTTCGCCCTTTGGAGATGGCCGCGCGCCCTGTGGGCCGTCCTCGAAGCCGAGGACCTCAGGTACCCGATCTGGCTGGCATCGGTGAGGAAGCGGCGCTACCGCTGTCCCTTGTGCCGCGAGCCGCTGGAGGGTCCGGCGAAGACCTGTCCGCATTGCCGCCGCGACATTCCCGGCCGCCGCAAAGGCCTGCTGCAGCCCTACAGGCCCGCCAAGGATTTCCTCGACGGTAAATCCGGCGGATCCTAGAGCACGATGATATGAGGTTGAAGCAACCTCATATCTGAATCGTGCTCTGATCTGTTGAAGTAGAGCGGGATTCAGATTTGAAGTCGATTCGACTTCAATTCATCCCGCTCTAGAGCAGGATGCGGCCGTCGGGACCGACACCGGGTTCGATCCGGCAGCGGACGGCCGCTATCGCGGTGAACCGCCGGGCCGGGATGTCCGGAACAGGCCTTGGGGTTGAGACCGTAGGAAAGAAGCCCTGTTGGTCGCCCTAGAGCACGATGATAGGAGGTCGGATCGACCTCATATCTGAATCGTGCTCTAAACTGTTGAAGTAGAGCGGGATTCAGATTTGAAGCCCGTTCGACTTCAAATCATCCCGCCCTAGGCGACCTTGCCGTGGCAGTGCTTGTACTTCTTGCCGCTGCCGCAGGGGCAGGGGGAGTTGCGCGGCACCTTGCCCCAGGTGCTGGGGTCGCTGGGGTTCATCTCCTCGGGCCGGGCGTGGCGGACGGTGCCGATCGGGCCGCCGTGAGTCCCGGTGGCCCGCATCTCGCGCCGCTGGAAGCCGTGCAGGGCCGGGTCCTCGCGGGTCTCGTGCATCTCCGCCGGCGGCCGGGCGATGTTCGGAATCTCGGGCGGCGTCTGGCCGTTGGGCCCGGGCCCTTCGGGCGCCGCTCCATCCGTGGCATCCGGTCGCTGATCCTCCGGCGGGCCGAAGCGGATCTCCAGCATGCTCAAGAGCCTGGTGATGTGCTCGCGCAGCTGCGCCAGCATCTGATGGAACAGCTCGAAGGCCTCCATCTTGTACTCGTTGAGCGGGTTGCGCTGGGCGTAGGCGCGCAGGTAGATCGATTGGCGCAGATAGTCCAGGCCCTGCAGATGCTCCTTCCAGTGCACGTCGAGGAGCTGCAGCAGGAAGCTCTTCTCGGCGTGGCGCATGACCTCGGGGCCGTAGTTGGCGACCTTCTCGGCCATCTTGCGGTCCGAGGCGTTGAGGATGCGCTCCTTGACCTCCTGGTCGGCGATGCCCTCTTCCTTGGCCCAGTCCTCGACCGGCAGGTCGAGGCCCAGCAGCCGGCGGCATTCCTCATGCAGAGTGCCGATCTCCCACTGCTCGGCGTAGGCCTTCTCGGGCATGGTCCGGGCGACCAGGTCGTCGATCACCTCGTGGCGCATCTCGGTGACCAGGTCGCTGACGTCGTCGGCGCTCATGATCTCCTTGCGCTGGCTGTAGATCTCCTTGCGCTGGTCGTTCATGACGTCGTCGAAGCGCAGCAGGTTCTTGCGGATCTCGAAGTTGCGCGCCTCGACCTTTTGCTGCGCCTTCTCCAGGGCCTTGTTGACCCAGGGATGGATGATCGCCTCGCCGCGCTCCAGCCCCAGCTTCTTCAGGATTCCGTCCATCCGCTCGGAGCCGAAGATCCGCATCAGGTCGTCTTCCAGTGAGAGGAAGAAGCGCGAGGTCCCGGGATCGCCCTGGCGGCCGGAGCGGCCGCGGAGCTGGTTGTCGATGCGCCGGCTTTCGTGGCGCTCGGTGCCGAGCACGAAGAGCCCGCCGGCGGCCTTGACCACCTCCTGCTTGGCAGCGATGTCGGCCTTGATCTCGTCGATCTTCTTCTGCCGGGCTTCGGGATCCTCGATCGGGTCGGCCTCCTGCCAGATGCGCATCTCCAGGTTGCCGCCGAGCTGGATGTCGGTGCCGCGACCGGCCATGTTGGTCGCGATGGTGACCGCCCCGGGCGAGCCCGCCTCGGCGATGATCTTCGCCTCCTGCTCGTGGTAGCGGGCGTTCAGGACCTGGTGCGGGACCTTCATCTTCTTCAGGTGCCGCGACAGCTCCTCCGACTTCTCGATCGACACCGTGCCGACCAGGACCGGCTGCTGGCGCGTCTGACAGTCCTTCACGGTCTCCAGGATCGCCTCGTACTTCTCCTCGGCGGTCCGGTAGACCTCGTCGTCCTGGTCGTCGCGGACGCAGGGCAGGTGGGTCGGGATCTCGATGACCTCGAGCTTGTAGATGTCGGCGAACTCCTCGGCCTCGGTCATCGCCGTGCCGGTCATGCCCGCGAGCTTGGGAAAGAGCCGGAAATAGTTCTGGAAAGTGATCGAGGCGAGGGTCTGGTTCTCCTGCTGGATCGAGACGCCTTCCTTGGCCTCCAGCGCCTGGTGCTGGCCCTCGGAGTAGCGCCGGCCCTCCATCATCCGCCCGGTGAACTCGTCGATGATGACCACCTTGTCGTCCTTGACGATGTAGTCGGTGTCCCGCTCGAAGAGCTTGTGGGCCCTGAGCGCCTGGTTGACGTGGTGCAGCACGGTGACGTTCTGGATGTCGTAGAGCGAGCCCTCGCTCACCAGCCCGCGGTCCCGGAGCAGTTCCTCGACCCGCTCGACGCCGGCCTCGGTCAGGGTGACCTGCTTGGCCTTCTCGTCTTTCTCGTAGTGCTCGGCCTCCAGCTGCGGGATCACCTTGTCGACCTTCTTGTAGAGGTCCGAGGAGTCCTCGGCGGCGCCCGAGATGATCAGCGGCGTGCGTGCCTCGTCGACCAGGATCGAGTCGACCTCGTCGACGATGGCGAAGTTGAACTCGCGCTGGACCATCTCCTCCAGGCTGAACTTCATGTTGTCGCGCAGATAGTCGAAACCGAACTCGTTGTTGGTGCCGTAGGTGACGTCGGCGTCGTAGGCGGCCTTGCGCTCGTGGTCCATCAGGCCATGGACGATGCAGCCGACTTCCAGGCCCAGGAAACGGTAGATTTGGCCCATCCACTCGGAATCGCGCTTGGCCAGGTAGTCGTTGACCGTGACCACGTGGACGCCCTTGCCGGAGAGCGCATTGAGGTAGACCGGCAGAGTGGCGACCAGGGTCTTGCCCTCGCCGGTCTTCATCTCGGCGATGTTGCCCCGGTGGAGGACGATGCCGCCCATGAGCTGCTCATCGAAGTGGCGCTGCCCGAGGGTGCGCTTGGCGGCCTCGCGCACGGTGGCGAAGGCCTCCGGCAGCAGGTCGTCGGGCGGCTCCCCGCCTCCGATCCTCCGGCGGAAGTCCTCGGTACGGGCCCGCAGCTCGTCGTCGCTCAGGGCCTCGAATTCGGGCTCAAGCGCGTTGATCGCGGTCACCAGGCCGCGCAGGCCCCTCACATAACGCTCGTTGGCGCTCCCGAACAGCCGCTTGGCAAGCCCGCCGATCATGCAACCTCGCAGGAAAACACGGAAAGGGCCCGGCGCGCAGGGCCCGGCACGAAGCCTTTCCAATGACCAATGAACGGGGATCGCGCTGCCCCCGGTTATGGGTGAGAGATAGGCCGCATGGCTTGATAAGTCAACGTCGGCGACCGCCTCGGCCGGTCGGAATCCCAGGGATTTCAAGGCTGGAAGGCCGGAGCGCCCGGACCGCCTCGCCGCCGCACCGGGGGGCTTGTAAGGCGCGCCGGGACATGCCTCAATGGCGGTCTTGGCGCTGCGGTAGGCGGGCTCGGTGCCTTGCGCAGAGATCATTGGGAGAGGACCCCTGCATGACCCAGCTTTCCGTTCGCGCCGCTAGCCTGGCGGTGGCGTTCGCGCTTGCCGCCCCGGCGGCACAGGCGCAGGACCCGGCCGCCGAGGATCCGGTGGTGGCCACGGTAAACGGCGACGAGGTGCTCCGTTCGGAGGTGCTCGAGAGCGCCCAGCAACTGCCGCCGCAGTATCGCGATCAGATCGACCTCGTCTTTCCCATGCTGCTCGACCGGACCATCGACCTCAGGCTCCTCGGGGCCGCTGCGGAGGCCGATGGGCTGGGCGACGATCCGGAGGTGAAGCGCCGCATGGCCGAGATTCGGGTCGCCGTGATGCGCGAGGTCTACGTCGAGCAGCAGGTCGCGGCGCGGATCAGCGACGACATGCTCAAGGCGCGCTACGACGCCTTCGTGGAGGCCAACCCGCCCAAGCCCGAGGTCCACGCCCGCCACATCCTGGTCGAGGAAGAGGCCAAGGCCCGCGAGTTGATCGGCAAGCTGGATGAAGGCGCCGACTTCGCTGAACTGGCCAAGGAGCACTCGATCGGCCCCTCCGGCGCGCAGGGCGGCGACCTCGACTACTTCACCAAGGAGCAGATGGTGCCGGCCTTCGCCGACGCGGCCTTCGCCTTGGACAAGGGCAGCCACAGCGAGGACCCGGTGCAGACCGAGTTCGGCTGGCACGTGATCGAGATCCTGGACCGGCGCGAGCTGCCGCCGCCGGCCTTCGAGGAGGTCGAGCCGCAGCTCTTCGAGGAGCTGTCCCAGGAGGCGGTCCAGGCGATGCTGACCGAGCTCAGGGATGGTGCCGATATCAAGAAGGTCGGAGAGGCGGAGGCCGAGGCCGCGCCCGAAGCCGGTTCGGAGACCGCCCCGGCGCCCAGCCAGTAAGGCGCCGCGGCAGGGGGGAGCGACAGCGATGGCTTTGCCGCGATCGCCCCTGGCGCCCCCGCAGGCTGCGCACCTCCCGGTCCTCGACGGGGTCCGTCTGGCCGCCGCGGCCTGCGAGATCCGCTACAAGGCGCGCAGCGACGTCTGCCTGATCGCGCTCGATCCCGGCACAACGGTGGCCGGGGTCTTGACCCGCTCGCTGACCGCCGCCGCCCCGGTCGACTGGTGCCGCAAGGCCCTGGCCGGGGGCAGCGCCCGGGCCATCGTGGTCAACGCGGGCAACGCCAATGCCTTCACCGGCGCCCGGGGCGAGGCCACGGTCGAGGGCACGGTGGCCAAGGCCGCCGAGATCTTCGGCTGTCCGCCTCGGGAGGTCTTCGTCGCCTCGACCGGGGTGATCGGCGAACCCCTGCCGACCGAGCGCCTGACCGGTGCCCTGGCGGGTCTGGCCGAGGCCCTCGACGGCGATGCCTGGCCGGCCGCGGCCGAGGCGATCATGACCACCGACACCTTCCCCAAGCTCGCCACCCGCCGGACCGAGATCGCCGGCCGGCCGGTCACCCTCAACGGCATCTGCAAGGGCTCGGGCATGATCGCGCCGGACATGGCGACCATGCTCGGCTTCGTCTTCACCGACGCGGCGGTCCCGGCGCCGGTGCTGCAGCGGCTGTTGGGCGAGGCGACCGAGGTCTCCTTCAATTCGATCACCGTCGACGGCGACACCTCGACCAGCGATACGGTCCTGCTCTGCGCCACCGGCAAGGCCGGCAATCCGCCGCCGGCGGACCCGGACGACCCGGTTCTGGCGGGCTTCGCGGCGGCGCTCAAGGACCTCATGGTCGAGCTGGCCCAGCTCATCGTGCGCGACGGCGAGGGCGCGCAGAAATTCGTCACCATCCGGGTCTCCGGCGCCGACTCCCGCGCCGCGGCCCGGCGGATCGGCCTGGCCATCGGCAACTCGCCCCTGGTCAAGACCGCCATCGCCGGCGCCGACGCCAACTGGGGCCGCATCGTCATGGCGGTCGGCAAGGCCGGGGAGCGTGCCGAGCGCGACCGCCTGGCGATCCGCATCGGCGGCTGCCAGGTCACCCGCGACGGCCTGGCGGTGCCCGGCTACGACGAGGCGCCGGTCGCCCGCCACATGCAGGGCCGCGAGATCGATATCGAGGTCGACGTCGGAGTCGGGGATGGCGCGGCGACGGTCTGGACCTGCGACCTGACCCACGGCTACATCGACATCAACGCCGACTACCGAAGCTGAACGCGACCGGACGATCCCATGGAGCCATCGGACCAGGACAGCGCCTGCCTGGCGGCAGAGACCCGCGGCGGGGCGGCGAAGATCGTCCTGGTCGCGGCCGTGGCCCTGATCGACCCGGACGGCCGCGTCCTCCTGGCGCGTCGCCCGGTGAGTAAGTCCATGGCCGGTCTCTGGGAATTTCCTGGCGGCAAGGTCCATTCCGGCGAGACGCCGGAGCAGGCCCTGGTCCGGGAGCTCAAGGAGGAGCTGGACATCGACACCAGCGCGAGCTGCCTGGCCCCGCTGGCCTTCGCCTCGCACGGCTACGAGGACTTCCACCTGCTGATGCCGCTGTTCCTCTGCCGGGTCTGGAAGGGCAGTCCGAAGGCCCTGGAAGGCCAGGAGCTCGCCTGGGTCCGGCCGCTCCGCCTGCGCGACTACCCGATGCCGCCGGCCGACGAGCCCCTGGTCGCCCTCTTGCGCGATTTCCTTTGAAACCGGGGTCAGCCCACCAGGGCGGCGTCCCGGGCCGGCGCGGCCTCGGCGAGGCTGTCCTGCTCCAGGGACTTCGAGAACAGCGACAGCAGGGTTCCGGTGGCGAAGATCAACAGCAAGGTCAAGCCAGAGGCCAGGAAGGCCGCGGGCCAATACAGCAGGTCCCCCTCGAAGCGGGCGGTCAGCCGCGCCGCGGCGAGGTGCGCGACCTGTATCGGCAGCATGACCAGCAGCGAGGCGGCGACGAGCCGCCAGCCGTTGCCGTCGCTGAGGTGCCAGGCGCCGCCGAAGGAACGCTGCCGGTCCGTGGCCAGAGCCGGCAGGATCAAGGACAGCCGGGTGGTCGCGTAGGTGGCGATCAAGAGGGCGCCGATCAGGCTCAAGATCTGAAGCGCGATGAACTGGACTTCCTGGCCCAGCGACATGCCGCCCGCCAGGCCGGCAGAGACCAGAGCGGCCTTGGCGCCAAGCATCGCGCCGAACCCCAGGGTGACGAACAGCACCGAGACCAGCACCAGCACGGCAAGGAACATCAGGCTCAGCAGCAGCCAGGCGCCCAAGTACCTGACCTCGCGAAAGCCGAGACGGATACCCAGGGGACCGGAGACCGCGTCCTCTCCCAGGAGCACGACGCGGTGCCAGGTGACCAGGACGGCGGCGGCGACCAGGGACTGGGCCAGGACGTTGGCGAAGAGAAGGCCGAGGTGGGGTAGCAGAGCCGTCGGGTCCAGGCCCTCGGGCCAGGGGCTGAAGCCGCCGAAGGCCAGGTTCAGGCCGAAAAGCAGCAGCAGCGGCAGCCCGCCGACCCGCAGCAGCGCGCCCGGGTGGGCGCGCAGGAAACCGTAGCTTTCCCCGACCATCCGCCAGATGCGGATCCTTGCGCCCTGCATGGGCCGGACCTCTCGGTTGTGAAACCGCCAGCACTGGCCCGCGAGTCTGGCAGGACGGCCTTAGAATTCGTTAAACGGCCCGCCGAAGAGCGGAGGCAGCGCCCGATCAGATGTCCGGGTTCTTGCCCGGCCGGCCGGGCCGGGCCGCCTCGCCGGCCGGCAGCTCTTCGCTGCCCAGCGCCGCGGCCAGCCGCGTCCGGGCGCTGCCCGGAGCCAGGGGCTGCGGCTGGGAGGCGTGGGGCGCCCAGCCGGTCATATAGAGCACCTGGAAGCTGGCCGGGATTCGGCCGTCGGGCCGGGCGTGGCGGGCCTGGTAGAGGGCTGCGGCGCGGAGCAGGGTCTCGCGCCGGCTGGCGCCGCGGCGCTGCGCCGCGACCGCGTTGGTCTCGCCCAGCGCGCGGAGGTCCTGGACCAGGGCGAAGGCGTTCTCGTAGTCGAGGGTGAGGCTGTCGAGGTCGGCGACCGGCAGGGCGAAGCCGGCACGCTGCAGCAGGCCGCCAAGGTCGCGCAGGTCGGCGAAGGGCGAGACCCGCGGGCTGGCGCCGCCCTCGACCTCGAGTTCCGCGTCCAGCAACGACTGGCGCAGCTCCGCGAGGGTCTCGCCGCCGAGCAGCGCGGCGAGGAAAAGCCCGTCGGGCTTCAGCGCGTGGCGAATCTGGACCAGGGCGCCGGGCAGGTCGTTGACCCAGTGCAGCGAGAGGCAGGAGAGGACCAGATCGAAGCTCCCGGCGCCGAAGGGCAGAAATTCCTCGTCGGCGGCCAGGGCCGGGCCGCCGCCGGCGGCCGCTTGCGCCGCCATTTCCGGGGCCAGGTCGCTCTGCACCAGCGTCTCGACCCCGCCCCGGCCCTTCAAGGCCCGGCCCAGGGTGCCGACGCGGCAGCCCAGGTCGAGGGCCAGGGGGAAGCGGCGCTTGACGTCGTCCAGGCGGTCGGCGAGGCGCTCGGCGATCTCGCGCAGCAGGGCGGTCTCGCCGCCCAGCGCGGCGGCCCGGGCCCGGTGCCGGCGCAGCAGGCGGCGGTCGAAGACGGTATAGCTCTCTGTCACGATCAGCGCTCCTTGTCCCTATATGGCATGCCGCGGCCGGGTCCGGAAACCTCGGTCGCCCGCCCTCCGGGCGTTGACGCCGGCCGGCCGGTGGCCAAGACTCCTGCCATGGTCGCCGTGTCGAGATTGGGGGGCGCCGTCGGCCAGGCCGGCCGCTCCGTGCTCAACGCCTTGCTGCCGCCGCGCTGCCTGTCCTGCGGCGGGCTGGTCTCGGCGCCGGGCAGCCTCTGCCCGAGCTGCTGGCAGGGGGTCGCCTTCCTGGCGCCGCCCCACTGCGGGATCTGCGGCCTGCCCTTCGCCTACGACCCGGGACCCGAGGTCTTCTGCGGCGCCTGCCTGCGCCGGCGGCCGGCCTTCGACCGGGCCCGGGCGGTGATGCGCTACGACGACAACAGCCGCGGCCTGATCCTCGGCTTCAAGCACGGCGACCGGACCGAGGCCGCGCCAGCCTATGCCGAGTGGCTGGCGCGGGCCGGGACCGAGCTGCTCGGCGAGGCCGAGATGATCCTGCCGGTGCCGCTGCATTGGCGCCGGCTCTTCGCCCGGCGCTACAACCAGGCCGCCCTGCTGGCCCAGGCCCTCGGCCGCCGGACCGGGCTGCCCTACCGCCCGGAGATCCTGCGCCGGTGCCGGCACACCCCGCCCCAGGGCCGGCTCTCTGCAGCCGCCCGCAAGCGCAACCTTCGGGGCGCCTTCGCGGTCGAGCCGCGCCGGCGGCCGGAGATCGAAGGCCGGCGTCTGCTCTTGGTTGACGATGTCTTGACCACGGGCGCGACGCTGTCGGCCTGCGCCCGGGTGCTGCGCCGCGCCGGGGCCGCGCAGGTCGACGCCCTGGTGCTGGCCCGGGTGGTCCGGCCCAGCGCGGTGTGATCACGACCTGTAAATCCGCGGCCTTTAGACTTACATTGAGCCTGGGATTGTGGGGATCCCGGTGGTGTCGGGAAGTGGGAGTCCAGGATGGCCGAGGTCGAGATCTATACGACGATGTTCTGTCCATATTGCTTTCGGGCGAAGCGGCTCTTGAAGGACAAGGGCGTGCCCTACCGTGAGATCGACGTAAGCATGGATCCGGGCGGCCGCCAGAAAATGATCCAACGGGCCGGCGGGCGCACGTCTGTGCCGCAGATCTTCATCGACGATGAGCACGTCGGCGGCTCCGACGAGCTCTACGCCCTGGAGCAGAGCGGCAAGCTCGACCCGCTCCTGGAGCGCGTGGGATGACCGGCCGCTTCACCGTCGGTCTGGTCCAGATGACCTCGGGCCGCGACCTCGGCCCCAACATCGAGGCCGCCACGGCCCTGATCCGCGACGCCCGGGATCGGGGCGCCGACTTCGTGCTGACCCCCGAGACAACGACCATGATGGAGCCGCGCCGCCGGCTGACCCTCGAAAAGGCGCGCCCGGAGGCCGAGCACGAAGGGGTCACAGCCTTTTCGGCCTTGGCGGCGGAGCTCGAGCTCTGGCTGCTGATCGGCTCCATGACGGTTGGGCTGGACGGCGAGAAGGTCGCCAACCGGTCCTTCCTCTTCGACCCGGCCGGCCGGATCGCCGCGCGCTACGACAAGATCCACATGTTCGACGTCGAGATCCCGGACGGCCAGAGTTACCGGGAATCCTCGACCTACCAGGCCGGCAGCGCGGCGGTGACCACGACCCTGCCTTGGGGCATCCTGGGCCTCAGCGTCTGCTACGACCTGCGCTTTCCTCAGCTCTACCGGGGCCTGGCCCAGGCCGGGGCCGATTTCCTGACCGTCCCCGCCGCCTTCACTGAGTTCACCGGCCAAGCCCATTGGCACGTCCTGCTGCGCGCCCGGGCCATCGAGACCGGATGCTTCGTCTTCGCCCCGGCCCAGTGCGGCGAGCACGCCGAGGGGCGACGGACCTACGGCCATTCACTGGTCGTGGCGCCCTGGGGCGAGATTCTGGCCGACGGTGGCGAGGCGCCCGCCGTGGTCACCGCCGAGATCGATCCCGCCCGGATCGCCGAGGCCCGGCGCATGGTGCCCGCGCTGGGCCACGACCGCCGCTTCGAGCCTCCGGCGGCATCCCATCTCCGCGAGGCCGGGGAGTAGGCTCGGCGACACCGGTCCGCTTCACCCCGCCAGGGCTTCGGATTCGGCCTCCAGCGTCGCGAGCAGGTGGTCGCGCAGGACCCGGACCCGTGGCGCCCGGCCGACACTCTCGTTGACCAGCAGCAGCAACTCGAGGCGGCCCAGCTCGGCGCCTGACCAAAGTCTCTCGAGGCCGGGGGTGCGATCGCCGGTGATCGAGGGCAGGAGCAGCAGGCCCAGGCCGGCCTCGCCCGCGGCCCGCCGGGCCTGCAGGCTGTTGCTGCGGAAGACGATCCGGGCCTTGCGCAGGCTGCGGCTCAGCCAACGCGCGGGGGCGGCGTGGCCCTGGCTCTCGTCGAAATCGATGACGGCGTGACCCTCCAGGTCGAAGGGCGAGGCGGGTCTGCTTCGGCGGTCCAGGTAGGCGGGCGCGGCATAGATCCCGAAGCCGACCGCGAAGCCGGCGACCGCCTGGAAGCCGCCGCGCTGCGGCCGCTCGAAGCGCAGCGCCAGGTCGGTTTCGCGCTGGGCCAGGCTGGCCGTGGGGCTCGCGGTCACCAGCTCGACCCGCAGCAGGGGATGGGCCTCGGCAAGCCGGCCGAGGCTCTCGGCGATGACCGCCGCGCCCAGGAACTCGGGTGCGGTGACCCGGGCCTCGCCGCCGACCTCGTCGGACAGGCCGCCCAGATCCGCCGTCGCTGCGGCCAGCTCCGCCTCCATACGCTCCACCGTTTCCAGCAGGCGCCGGCCGGCCGGGGAGGGCGCATAGGGGTTGCGGCGCTGCTCGAAGAGCCGGGTCTCGAGCCGGGCCTCGAGCGCGGTCACCCGTCGCCACACCGTGGCCGGCGAGCTCTCGAGCCGGCGCGCGGCGGCGGCAAGGTTGCCCGCCGAGGCCAGGGCGGCAAAGAAGCGCAGGTCGTCCCAATTCATACCGTTACGAATATGAAATGAGCTTTTTCAAATCCAGGAGTTTTGTTTCGGGTTTGAGGGCCATAGTCTGGTTTCTGGTTCGCGAATGGTTGGAAACGGGGAGCCTTGCCGGATGAAGACCCTGGGGCTGATCGGCGGGATGAGCTGGGAAAGCACCGCCATCTACTACCGCCACCTCAACGAACTGGCGCGACAGCGCCTGGGCGGCCTGCACTCGGCGCAGCTTCTGCTGTGGTCCTTCGACTTCGCCGAGATCGAGGCCCTCCAGGCCGCCGAGGATTGGGAGGCGGCCACGGACAGCATGGTCGAAGCCGCGCGGGCTCTGGCCCTGGCGGGCGCCGACGCGATCGTGATCTGCACCAACACCATGCACCGCATGGCGGCCGAGGTTGAGGCCGCGGTCGAGATCCCGCTGATCCACATCGCCGATACCACGGCGGCGGCAATCCAGTCGTCGCCCGCGCAGCATCCGCTGCTGCTGGCCACCGGCTATACGATGGCGCAGGACTTCTACAAGGGCCGGCTGCGCGACCGCCACGGCATCGATGTCGCGGTGCCGGACGAAGCGGGCCGCGATCTCGTCCATCGGGTGATCTACGAGGAGCTCTGCCAGGGCGTGGTCCGACCTGAGTCCAAGGCTGCCTATCTCGATCTGATCGAGGCCCAGCGGTGCGGCGGCGTCGACGGGGTGATCCTCGGCTGTACCGAGGTCTGCATGCTGATCGGCCCTGAAGACGTTGACCTGCCGGTCTTCGACACGACGCGGATCCATGCCGAGCGGGCCCTCGACTTCGCGCTATCGTGAGCCCCGGACCCAATGAGCGGAATACCGAAGGAGTTCGCCATGTCCAGCTTTCCCGAGAGAATTCAGGCTCTCGAGCCTTTCTCTGAGCGTTTCGACGCGTTCCGCCTGCGGGCCGAGGGAGCGGACGTCCTCTTCGCGGTCTATCCGGCAGGGACGACGATCCCGCCCCACGATCACGACACGGAGAACCACGGGGTCATCACCAAGGGCGAGCTGATCCTGATCCGCGCGGGGGTGGAGGAGCGCTACGGCCCCGGCGATTGGTATCACCTTGAGGCCGGGGAAGAGCACGCCGCCCGCTTCGAGGTCGAGACCGAGGAGATCGAGTTCTGGTTCCGGACGTGATCCGGCGGCGGCCTCACCCGGCCTCGTTCCGCGCGCAGATCCGCTGCACCGCCGCCGGCCGCGGCTCCTCGACGACCAGGTCCTCGTAGGCCAGGACCCGGAGCCGGCCCTGCACGGCCGCCAGCAGCTCGCCAGGCACCAAGAGATGGTCGGGGTTGCGGGGCTTGCCGAAGCGCTCGTTGCCGCGGGCGAAGGTCTCGTAGATCAGGACCCCGCCCGGGGCCACGGCGTCGACCAGCGCCGGCAGGAGCGGCCGATGCAGGTAGTTGGTCACCACGACCCCGGCGAAGCTGCGGCCGGCCAAGGGGAAGGGCCCGCCGTCCTCCAGGTCGGCTTCGACGATCTCCAGGCCCTCCTTTCCGGCAAGGTCGGCAAGGGCCGAGACCGCGATGTCGACTGCGGTCACCGGGTGGCCGGCCGCCAGGAAGAGCCGGCTGTGCCGGCCGCCGCCGCAGGCGAGGTCGAGGACCGCCCCAACCGCCGGGACCAGCGGCGCGAAGCGCTCCACCCAGGCGGAGGGCCGGCTCGGGCCGTGAGGTCGGGCGGGCGCGGGCTCGGACATGGCGGTCATCCTAGACGCTGCCGGCGAGTCCGATAAAGGTCACGCGCGGCCGCCGCTCGAGCGGGTGCGTCCCATCCTCGGATCGGGTAAGCTGCCGCCGGCTCGAGGACCCATGACCCAAGGACCGCGGAGGCGAGAAGGAATCATGCGCGCAGGCTTTGCCACTCCCGTCGCGGTCCTTGCCGGAAGCCTGATCCTGTTGGGCTGCGCGCCCGAGCAAGGCGCCCAGCCGGCCTTTCCGAGCTCGGAGCTTCAGTTGGCGGCGGCCTCGGCGCGCATCAGCACGCCCTCGCGGCCGCTGCAGTGCGTGCCCTATGCGCGCCGGATCTCGGGCATCGAGATCCGCGGCGACGCCTGGACCTGGTGGCGTGCCGCCGCGGGCCGCTACGCCCGGCGCCACACGCCCATGGCCGGATCGGTCCTGGTGCTGGGGCGCAGCCGGCAGCTGCGCGGCGGCCACATCGCGGTGGTCGAGGCGGTCCTCAACGATCGGGTGATCCTGATCAGCCACGCGAACTGGCTGAACCGGGGCCGGGTCCACGAGAACACCCCGGTCGTCGACGTCTCGCCGGAGAACGACTGGTCGCTGGTTCGCATCTGGTATACGCCGGGACGGACCTTGGGCGGCCGCAGCTACCCAGCCAAGGGATTTATCTACCCCAAGCGCCCTTCGGCGTAAGTCAAACAGCAATATATCGCTTGAAATTCAGATCGCTGCGGGAATTTGTGGCAGATTTGCAACAGCGATGCAATTCCGCTGTTACTCGCGTAAAAATTCGTTAACGCTTCCGAGAACGACCCACTAAGTTAGAAAGGGCGACGCGGATTCGCGTCGCCCCCGACGACAGGTTTTGGTTCTGCGTCTTTTGAATCTGTCGTCCCTTTATCCTCCCTGTGAACTCGGGGCCACTTCTTTTGCGGTGGCCCCTTATTTTTGACTCCGCTTCAAAACGATTGCAACAGAATCTTCATCTTGACTTCGCCTGGCTGGACCGATCAAGAAAGGCCGAATCCCTCGACTTTTTGAATCAAGAGGCGGCTTGGTCCTTGCCTGCTCCTCACGGCGTGTAACACTTGACCTGGAGATGGGCCGCGATACCGGCCCTTTCGGGATCCGATATCGACATGATCCGTTTCGACCTCAGATGCCGGCGTGATCATCACTTCGAGGCCTGGTTCCGCGACAACGCCGCCTTCGAGGCGCAGGCCGCGGCCGGAGATCTCGGCTGCCCCGTCTGCGGGTCCCACAAGGTCGAGAAGGCGATCATGGCGCCGCGCATCGCCAGGTCGGCCGATCCGTCGGGGCCTGGCCAAGGCGCGCGTCCCCACGCCTCGGTCGCCATGGCAAAGGGCGGATCGCCCGAAGAGGCGCAGGCCCTGCGCGCCACCCTGGAGCGGCTGCGTGACCACGTGGAAGCGACCTGTGACTATGTCGGCGAGGCCTTTCCCGAGGAAGCCCGAAAGATCCACTACGGCGAGACCGAGGCCCGCGGCATCTACGGCCAGGCCAGCGACACGGAGGCCGAGGCCCTGGCCGAGGAAGGCGTCGAGTTCAGCCGCCTGCCGCTGCCGCGCCGCGATTCCTGAGCGCCGGGCTCAGGCCCGAGGCCGGATCGCGGCGAGCATGTAGTTGACCTCGAGGTCTCTGGACAGTCGCCAGTCGTCGCTCAAGGGGTTGTAGGCGACCCCGATCATGTCGGCGACCGCCGCCCCCTGGGCCCGGAGGCCGGCGGCCAGTTCCGAGGGCCGGACAAAGCGCCGCCAGTCATGGGTGCCGCGCGGCAGCCAGCGGAGCAGATACTCGGCGCCGACGATCGCCAGGAGGAAGGACTTCGGCGTCCGGTTCAAGGTCGCCAGGACCAGGGCGCCGCCGGGGCGGGTCAGGGCGACCGCGGCGGCGAGGAAGGCGGTCAGGTCGGCGACGTGCTCGACCACCTCGAGCGAGACGACCGCATCGAAGCTCTCGCCCGCGGCCGCCAGCTCCTCCGCGGTTCCCTGGCGATAGGCGATGTCGAGGCCGGACAGCTCGGCGTGCCGCCGGGCGACCTCGACCGATGTCGCCGAGGCGTCGAGACCGGTCACCCGGGCGCCGAGCCGGGTCAGAGGCTCGCAGAGCAGGCCGCCGCCGCAGCCGACGTCGAGGATCGACAGACCCTCCAGGGGGCGGGGCTCCAGGGGATCGCGGCCGAACTGCGCGGCCAGGCGGTCGCGGACATAGGTCAGGCGCACCGGGTTGAGACGGTGAAGGGGGGCGAACTGGCCCGCGGGATCCCACCAGTCCTCGGCCAGGGCGGAGAACTTCTCGATCTCCCGCGGGTCGGCCGTCGACGCCGCGGCGCCGCCGGTCTTGTGGTCGCTTTCGGCCAAGGGACTCGCTCCTCGCCTCCGCTTGTCAGGGCTGAGGGGAGGGAGTATGGATAGCCGCCCTCAGCTGGGCAAGCCGTCGTCGGCCGCGCCGCGGCACTTGCTTTCTTCCGGGACCTCAGGACCATGGCCCGAATTGTCATGAAATTCGGTGGCACCTCGGTGGCCAACCTGGAGCGCATCCGGCACGTCGCCAAGCGGGTCCAAGCCGAGGTCGAGCGCGGCAACGAGGTGGCGGTCGTGGTCTCGGCCATGTCTGGGGTCACCAACCAGCTGGTCGACTACGTCAACGACAGCGCCAGCCTCTTCGACCTCAGGGAATACGACGTCGTGGTCTCCTCGGGCGAGCAGGTGACCGCCGGGCTCCTCGCGGTGGTGCTCCAGGACCGGGGCGTGATGGCCCGCTCCTGGCTCGGCTGGCAGCTGCCGATGCGCACCGACGACTCCCACGGCAGCGCCCGGATCCAGCAGATCGAGGTCGCGGAGATCTGCCGCCGCATGACCGAGGGCCAGGTCGCGGTTGTCGCCGGCTTCCAGGGCGTCGACTCCCAGGGCCGCATCACGACCCTGGGCCGCGGCGGCTCGGACACCTCGGCGGTCGCCCTGGCCGCGGCCCTGCAGGCCGAACGCTGCGACATCTACACCGACGTCGACGGCGTCTACACCACCGATCCCCGGATCGTGGCCAAGGCCCGGAAGCTCCACAGGATCACCTACGAAGAGATGCTCGAAATGGCCTCGCAGGGCGCCAAGGTCCTGCAGACGCGGGCCGTCGAGGCGGCGATGAACCACCGGGTCCGGGTCCAGGTGCTGTCCAGCTTCGAGGAGCTGCCGGGAACCCTGGTCGTCGATGAGGACGAAATCATGGAACAGCAAGTCGTCAGCGGCATCGCCTACAGCCGGGACGAGGCCAAGATCACCCTGGTGCAGGTTCCGGACCGGCCCGGCGTGGCGGCGGGGATCTTCGGGCCCCTGGCCGAATCCGCGATCAACGTCGACATGATCGTGCAGAACGTCTCCGCCGAGGGCGGCAAGACCGATCTGACCTTCACCGTGCCCAAGGCCGACCTGGCCGCCGCGGTGCGTGCGCTCGAGGCCAGGAAGGATGAGCTCGGCGCCGCCGAGATCGTCTCCGACCCCAATGTCGTCAAGGTCTCGGTGATCGGCGTCGGCATGCGCAGCCACGCCGGCGTGGCGCTCAGCATGTTCCGCGCCCTGGCCGAGAAGGGGATCAACATCCAGGTCATCTCGACCTCCGAGATCAAGGTCAGCGTCCTGATCGCCGAGGAATACACCGAGCTGGCCCTGCGCAGCCTGCACACCGCCTACGGCCTCGACGCCGACTAGGAGCTTCCGCTCGGGCGGCGCGCGGCATCGGCCCGACGGCAGAGGCCCTGCAAGGCGGCTTTGCGGACCAAAAATGTGACGTTTTTGGGGCAGGACGCGAAGCGTCTAGGTGCCGCCATGCCGATTTGTTACAAAGCCTTAGTGGATTTGGCCTTCAACAGGTCTAGAAAGCTGGCGTTAACCACTGAGCAGTAACTTCTATGGTCTGTTCGGCCAGGGCAGGGCGGCTGCGTGCGGCTCTTGCGCTGGGCGCAGAGAGACGTGTTGTCGGATCAGAAGCGGAAACTCGTGTCGTCGACGGAAAACAGGGACTCTTTCTCGCCGGCCTGGCCGGGTGATGACGCGGAGCCGCGGCCCCTGGCGGCTGACAGCGTCGCGCGCAAGCTGCGCGAGGCCCGGACCGATGCCAGTCAGGAACTGGACGATATCGCCCACGCTTTGCGAATCCGCTACGACTATCTGCTGGCGATCGAGGAGGGCCGTTTCGAGGATCTGCCCGGGCCGACCTATGCCGTCGGCTTCGTGCGTGCCTACGCCGACTATCTCAAGCTCGACACGGAAGACATCGCCAGTCGTTTCAAGGCCGAGGTCGCGGACTTCACGCGCCGGACCGAGCTGGTCTTTCCGAGTCCGGAGCCGGAGACCCGGATTCCAGGCAGCCTGATCTTCCTCGTCTCCGCCGTCCTGATCGCGGGAGCCTACGGGGTCTGGTACTTCTCCTCGACCGGAGCGGAGCAGGTGGCAACGCCGCGGGTCGACGAGGTTCCCGAGGTGCCGGCAGTCCCGGCGGCCGAGGTGCCCGCGCCACCGCCCAGCGTGAGCGTCGCCGATCTTCCCGATGCCCCGTCCGGCTTCGTCGATCCCTCCGACACGGACACGGCCACTGCGGGATCTTCGGCCTCGGATCCTGGCATCGCGCCGGTCGGTTCGGAACCCGGCTCCCAGATCGCGGTCGCCGAACTTCCGGAGACGGACGCGATCGGGCCGCAGTCTGCCGAAACAGAGCCGGCCGCGGCACCCGAGGCGACCGAGGCTTCGCCGGCGCCGACCGCGGCAACCGAGGACCTCAGTCCGCCGGCGGTGCCGGTCGAGGTCGAGGTCGAGGCCCAGGTCGAGGCCGTCCTGGACAACGACGCGACCGCCGAGGCCACGCTGCCGAGCGGCGGCCCGGAGGCGGAGGACTCCCCGGTTGAGCCGACCGCGGCCGAACAGGTCCCGGAGGCGCCAGAGCTCGCCGAGGCGCCGGCCGAGGCGGAGGCGATCGAGCCCCGCGAGGCGGCCCCGGTCGCGGCGCCGACACCCTTAGTGTCACCGGTCGAAGAGACTGCAGAAGCGGCAGAACCGCCCGCCGGCGGAGCGGCCGCCGCCTTCGAGAACGGCACCCCGGACGGGGCCGCTGCCACCGAGGACACGGCCGCCGTCGTCGTGGCCCGAGGCGCCGAGACCGCGGAGGCCCAGGCCGACGCCGCGCCGGAAGACCAGAGCACAGCCGAGACCCAGAGGCCGGCGGCCGTGCAGCAGCGCGAAGGGGTGACCATCGCGCCCCTGCCGCCCCAGGCGCCGGGCCGCCAGCCCGCGGTTCAGCCCGAGCCCGTCCAGACCGCCGCGCTGGGAGAGAGCGAGCCGGAGGCGCCGGTCGTCTACGGCTCGGTCAACGGGGAGTCCCGGATCGTCGTCCGGGCGATCTACGACTCCTACGTCCTGATCCGGGACGCCGACGACAAGCTGATCCTGACCAAGGTGCTGCGCCGTGGCGAAAGCTATCGGGTGCCGGACCAGCAAGGCCTGACCATGCTGACCGGCAATGCCGGCGGCCTGCAGATCGAAGTCGACGGCCAGGCCACGCCCTCGGTCGGCGCGGTCGGCGCTATCGTGCGCAACATCAACCTCGACCCGACGCGCCTCAAGAGCGGGACCGCGACCAACCCCTGATCCCAAGGCAGCCGCACCGAATCCGCTGGCCGGGCCTGGGCCGGCAGCGGCGATGTTTAAGATCTGTGACCGGGTCCAGCGAGCCTTGAGTTTTCGGCGCGAAGGACGCATCTTGCGCCCCGACAGGCGCCGGGCGCCTCCAGAGCGAACCGGAGACATCGGTCGCGACGGGCCGCGGCGAAGGCGGCCCGGGTTGATCCCAGGGGCCGGCCCGGCGCGGCGCAATCGAGAGCGATGTTCATGAGCGTTCGGCCTTATCGCGATATTCATCGCCGCGCCTCGCGGCAGATCCGGGTCGGCAAGGTGGCCGTCGGCGGCGACGCGCCGATCACGGTGCAGTCGATGACCAACACCCTGACCTCGGACGTGGCTGCGACGGTGGCGCAGATCCGAGCCCTTGAGGTCGCCGGGGCCGACATCGTGCGGGTCTCCTGTCCGGACGAGGAGTCGACCGCGGCCCTTAAGCAGATCGTGCCCGAGGTTACGGTGCCGATCGTCGCCGACATCCATTTCCACTACAAGCGGGCGATCGAGGCGGCCAAGAACGGCGCCGCCTGCTTGCGGATCAACCCGGGCAACATCGGCTCGACCGAGCGGGTGCGCGAGGTGGTCAAGGCGGCCAAGGACCACGGCTGCTCGATGCGGATCGGGGTCAACGCCGGC
>JAAUXY010060384.1_pt1 | contig 23076 bp, 21 predicted proteins | sample 7278121 | NCBI WGS metagenome assembly JAAUXY01 (sample SAMN14350117, study PRJNA611818) | marine sediment metagenome | isolation source: surface marine sediment (1.8m) | place: French Polynesia: Moorea | collected 2018-08 | reverse complement strand
TATCTGGACTAAAAGAGGCCAGGGGTGAGTACATTGGATGGACACATGCCGATATGCAAACAGATCCAAAAGATGTTATTAAGGCGCTGGCAATTATTGAAGACGGGAATGAAGGTAAGAATATATATATCAAGGGAGATCGAAAAGGCAGACCCTTTTTTGATCAATTCTTTACTTCAGGGATGAGTCTTTTTGAGACCGTCTATATGGGGGAAAGACTTCATGATATTAATGCACAGCCTAATATATTTCATCGAGATTTTTTTGCAGGTTGGAAGAATCCGCCACACGATTTTGCCTTAGATCTATACGCCCTATACATGGCGAGGAAGCAGAAACTAAAGGTAATCAGATTTGATGTTTTGTTTCCGGAGCGAATCCACGGCACCTCCAGTTGGAATACCAGCCTTGCAGCTAAAAAGAAGTTTATTATGAGGACTTTAGAGTTCAGTAAAAAGTTAAAGAAAAGTCTCAAATAGGATGGAGTATATTGCACATCGGATCAATTCAAGATCAGAACTTCAGGATTTATCTGTAGATTTCGGTGTAGAGTTAGACCTGAGAGACCATACTGATGGCCATATTCATATAGCTCATGATCCTTTTGTAGAGGGAGAGCGGTTTGATGAGTATCTTAAGCATTATCGGCATGGGACCATGATCTTGAATGTCAAAAGCGAGCGAATTGAATTCCGGATCCTGGAGCTACTTGAAGAATACGCAGTTGATAATTATTTTTTTCTCGATTCATCATTCCCTATGATCCATAGCCTGGTTACAGAAGGAGAAAGTAAAATTGCTTTGCGTTTTTCGGAGTTTGAAGGAATGGATACGCTCAAAACAATGCAGGGTAAAGTAGATTGGATATGGGTGGATTGCTTTACAAAACTTCCCCTGGATAGAGAGTCTTTTTCAGTCTTAAAAGAACTGGGATATAAGTTATGTCTTGTCTCTCCAGAATTGCAGGGAAGAGACCAGGACATTGAGGACTACAAGACATATCTTCATGAGAACGGCATAGTGTTCGACGCCATTTGTACAAAGACATTTAATATTAAAAGATGGCTTTAGTGTCTATACCAACATATTCCTTTAAAGACAAGACCGGAGTTTTTAAACTTATGGTATTTCGCCATAAGATATTCTGGGCAGGCCTGCTGCTGAAGATTACACTTTCTTTTTTATTTGCGGGAAAATTTATGCGAGAGGCCTTCATACCTTTCGTCACCTATTTCTGGGATTCGGGATTCAAAGATCCGTATGAGTACTTTATGAATGCGGGAATGACCGATGCATTTCCTTATCCGCCCTTAATGCTTTATATATTGGGATTTTTTGGAGGTTTTCTTTCAGATATTTCCCCATTTTTTATTCGCATACCGCTCTTACTGGCAGATATCGCTATACTCACGGTACTGAGCAGATTACTCAAGGGGAATGAGACAAAGCTGTTGCTGTTCTATTGGCTGTCTCCCGTCCTTATTTACATCAACTACATGCATGGCCAGTTCGATGTAATCCCAATATGTTTATTACTGATTTCGCTTTATGCCATTTGCAAACGAAAACTTTTTATTTCAGCGGTCATACTTGGCTTGGGAATTGCCACTAAAACCAACCTCATTCTGGCCATACCCTTTTACTTCTTATTTATCTGGCACAACAACAATGAGCAAAGGATAAGAAAAATAGTAACACTGGCCTTTATTACTTTACTCACCTTCTTCTTGATGAATCTTCCATATTTGGACAGTCCATCCTTTATAAAAATGGTGTATCAAAATGAAGAACAAGCCAGAGTTTGGGATGCGAGTATATCCATGATGGATAGACTGAACTATTTCATAATACCATCGGTATATCTAATTCTTTTGGCTGCAGCCGCCAGATTTAAAAATATAGGCAAGGATCTGTTTTTGATATTTATTGGCTTTTCATTTTCTGTATTGCTGATATTTATTCCGCCTCAGCCGGGCTGGTATTTTTGGATTTTGCCCTTCTTCTTTTACTATACCATCAGGGAAAAGAAACGCACGTTTTTTCCTATAACAGCTTTGCAATTAGCCTTTCTGCTTTACTTTTTCTTCATAAAGGATTCGGATTTCTTTTATATCTATCTTTTTGGGGAATCGGACTTTACAGCATATGGATTCTTAGCCGAGAATCAATGGGTCAATCCGGATATAATATCCAGTTTGTCCTTCACTTTTTTACAAACCTGTTTAATTCTTAATGTCTATTGGATCTATAAGTGGGGCATTAAAAAGAACCTGAATAAAAAAATCAAGAACAGTCCGTTTTTGGTGGGTATTGGCGGGGATTCCGGAGTTGGAAAATCTACTTTAACAGAACTCCTGAAAGACCTGTTCGGAAACGAAAATATTGCCTGTATCCAGGGAGATGATATGCATCGCTGGGAAAGAGGGCATGACAAGTGGGACGAAGTAACCCATTTATCACCTAAGGCCAATTATCTGCACGAGGAAATCCAGCATTTGAAAAAGCTCAAAGAAGGCCGCAGTATTATGAGAAAGTTTTACGATCACGGTATCGGCAAGTTCACAAAACCACAAAAAGTGTATCCCAGCAAGATGGTTATTTTTGAGGGCCTGCATCCTTTTTATATCTCTGCGAAGCGAAACTTATTTGATTTAAAGGTTTTTATGGAACCGGAAGAAAGCCTGCGCTTGCATTGGAAAATTAGTCGGGACACTGATAAAAGGGGGTATACCAAAGAAAATGTACTCCAGCAACTCGAACTTAGAAAATCAGATTCAGATAAATATATTCGCTCACAAGCTTCTTTTTCAAACATAAAATTGTCTTACTATCCTGTCAATAGGATTGAAGACATCGGAAATCAGGAAGAGGTGGAGATCGCCTTAAAGATTGAACTTGAAACGGACATCGATATCAACGATCTCATCGATAAAATGAATTCCCACGCCACACTTAGGGTAAAGCACGATTACGACGTGGATAATCAGATAATAGATGTTGCAGGGACTATCTCGGCCAGCGAAATAGAGTATCTTATATATGCAGTTATAGGCGAATACGACGAATTAGTTGAAAATGCGTCCTTCAAGGATAATCTGAATGGTTTTCTACAGCTGTTCTTTATTTATTGTATACTTCAGAAAGTAAAAAATCAAGATTAAATGGAGACTAAATCACTGTTATCCTACCTCTCTTATTACCGGTTGTTGCTAATTGCTCTGCTACTGTTATTTATAACCACGGTGGTAGTTCAATTGAATTACAACAAGAACCATATGAAGGATTTTACCGTTGACGAATACTATACTATTACCACGGTGCATCCCGATTATGACCCTTCAAATACTGTGCATAGGGCTTTGAATGGTCCCCGCCTTTTCACCTATTTGTTTTACCCCGGTGCCCTGGTAGGTATGATAGGCCATATGGGTGGAAACATTTATGTTGAGGGATGGGACTATCCCGGACATAATTACATCGTAGAGAATTACAAATTACCATCATCTCAGGCAGCTCAAAACCTGGAGGATCCCAATCTCAGGTACTTTCGTTATTATCTCAAGTTTCAGGCGATCATTTTATTCTTTCTAACTATGATCCCATTGCTCTTCTATCTCTGGAAGAGGAAGAACTTTGTGGCTATGTTTATGTTCTCCACGCTGGTGGGCATAAATTTTTTAGCCCTGGAAGAGCGAAGCTTGTTCTACATAGAACCTTTGCTGCTTTCTATGATGAACTTGCTGTTATGGCTTTATCTCTATCTTTTTGATAAGAAGAAACTCAATGTGTTTTGGATATTGCTATCTGCCCTTGTAATCGGAATTTCACTTTCCTTAAAATTTTCAAGTCTCTTCTTTATAGTCCTGCTGGCTGTCCTTATTGTTTTTAAAGCAAAAGATCTGGAAAAACGAATTCAGAATCTATTGCTGCTTTCTTTGTTCTCAGTGCTCGTCTTTTGCCTTGTAAACTGGAATATGTTTTACAGCAAAGAGGTTTTTAACAATATGGTGCACGACTATTTTTCCAATTTCTGGCAATACGCAACCGGAGCCAGGAAGGAAGTTGTACAAAACTTTCGTGTAGACAATCTTAAGGGCATTATGAGCGAGCTTTTCACCTCATTTGGCGGCATTCTCTTTTTGCTCCCCGTCATTGTGGTTTATGGCTTTATCAAATTGAACAATAAGGAGAAAATAAAATGGGGAGGAGTGCTGTTGGTCCTCCTAATTTCTATATCCCTCATTGTTGGCCAAAGAGTATATATGGACCGCAATATATTGCCTTTTCTGCCTGCACTGGTACTGGTAAGCGGAATCATGATTGACGAGATTATTCGGCATTTGGATTCAACTGGCCAAATAAATTCCAGGAATGCCAAAAGATCGACACATATAATTTTAATAGCTATTCTAATACTGCCGATAATAATTTTCAAAAACGATTATTTTAAAACCCTGATCCCCAGAGCAAAAACTAATATTGAATCTAACATAACAAGAATTCAGGACAAAGAGAACCGAAGATTGCTGGGCATAGATTATAATATAGGCGCCACGGGGTCGCTATTTGCAAGTGCCGAAAACCTGGCATCTTTTCCGGAAACCTATGGATATAAACTGAAGGATGAAGCGACCAAATATTCAAAGAATCTTTTGACTTCTGATATTGTTGTTCTTAGAGAAGTGAAGAATAACAAACAACTTGCAACTTACATTCTGCCTAATCTTTTTAATTCCAACGAACAATTTGGCAATTACTTCCTTTATTACAACGATCTTAATAAAGACAAAACTTTTATGAATCTTAAAAGTGAGTTGGAAAAACCAAATTCTCCAAACCTCATCTTACAACCCATGAGTATAAGAGAAGATCTGGTCCTCGAGGAGGTTAGGCTTAAAAGATCAGCACAAGGCTACAGGGTTTATTTGAAATTACAATTAGGCGATCTATTGTACGGGAACCTGGAGGGATGTAGGTTTTATATACATACCAGGCCTTTTGAGAGTGATTTGAATGATCTCCCAAAAGAGCGGATATCTCACGGATTTGAAGGGTGGGGCTTTTCTGTCTCCGAAAAGAACCTGGTGAAATTTGGTAAAACCGCATATGTATTCGGAGATTTCAATCCGGTGCTCAGCTATTACAAGAGCCTCTCCTTAGGTATTTTTAAAGGATGTGCTGAAAGCGATGATGTTTTTATTGATAATGTACAGTTGCCGTAATGTGCATTGGGGTGAATTCCTCATTTAGTTAAATCATTTGAATGAGTCTTGTTTCTATTATAACACCTGTATACAATTCAGAAAGCTATCTGGCGGCATGCCTCGAATCTGTCAAACAGCAAACGCATGTTGAATGGGAGCATATCCTGGTTGACGATTGCTCTGTAGATCGTAGTGCAGAAATTATTGAGAAGTATGCTGCTGCTGACCCGAGAATCAAATACATCCGATTAGAGGAGAATAGTGGAGCGGGAATTGCCCGCAATAAGGGCATAGAAGTATCAAAAGGAGATTTTATTGCCTTTTTAGACAGCGACGATCTGTGGTATCCTGAAAAGCTCCGAAAGCAACTGTATTTTATGTTGGAAAACGGTTATTTTTTCACTTTTACTTCCTACGATAAAATGGACGATCAGGGCATCAAGGTCACAGGTCAGGTTAGAGTCAAGCCCAAAATAACTTATAAAAAAGCGCTTTATAAAAATCCAATCGGCTGTTTGACGGCTATGTACGATAGAAGATTCTACGGGAAAGAGTATATGCCTAAAATCAGGAAGCGACAAGATTATGCACTTTGGCTTAAATTACTCAAGAGAGCCGACGCCTATGGTTTGGATGAGATTCTATCTTCTTATCGCGAAAGATCGGGATCTATTTCGTCCAACAAACTGGGATTGATCAAATACGAATGGTATATATATCGCGAACACGAGCAATTATCGGTATTCAGATCTTTATTTTACGTCTTATCTGCAATTGTATTCAAAATGAAGAACTATTTTTGAACACAAGTTAAAGAGGCCTCCTGATGAGCAGACCTTCCATTTTAAGTTCTTTAGAGCGAAAATTTATCCTCCTTGTTGGCGATCTTTTCATCATTGTAGTTGCCCTTAATGTTTTTATAAACCACGCCATAGACGCCCAATTTGTCTCTAATAACTTAAAAGTATGGGTATTTTCAGTTGGGATTGGCGTTTATCTGTCCTTGGCATATATCCTGGATTTTTACAATCTGAGCAAAGTTGCCAGGCGAAAATATGTAATCTCCCAGTCCTTTTACATCACCGCACTCTTTACTTTTAGTATTTTCATTTTTACAATTCTTGTCTTTGATGTAAGCTTCTGGAGAAAACCGCTTATATTTTTTCTGGCTCTCACACCCTTGCAAATTGGGCTTTGGCGATTTTTCTTTAGCAATGTGTTTAAGATCATTCCGGTAACAAAGAATGTACTCTATATCTATGACGAAGAAACAGCTAAAAATCTTAGAGTAGATATTGCGGCCATTAACGGATCTGAAATGGATACCTTCTATAGGGCTAAACTCACTTATTCGTTAGACCAGAATAGTTCTATCAACAAAAAGTTCTTCTTATCCGCAGCAGATAAAGTGGACGCTTTTATCATTAACACAAAAAATTATTCCAGTATTCCCTCCAGTCTTGAGAATATGTTACTGGGATCTATTATTAAAGGCAAAGAGGTCATATCGTATACCTCATTTTACGAAAGCACATATGAAGCCCTCCCGATAAGATCCCACAATGATAGCTTTTACGAAATTCTTCAATTCCGGAACAAAAGGATCCGTTACCTACAACGGGTCTTCACTTTTGGGGTCAATGTATCACTGTCAATTGTAGTTGGACTGGTCTTTTTGCTGAGTGTCCCATTTGTATTTATACTCAATTTGTTATTTAACAGGGGGCCCTTATTCTACGTGCAAACCCGGGTCGGCAGATATGGTGAAGAGTTCAAGATCTACAAATTCCGGTCTATGGTGGTAGATGCCGAAAAAGCCGGCGCCAAGATGGCCACTAAAAACGACCACAGGATCACCCCTTTCGGAAAAATTCTGAGAGTATTCAGAATAGATGAATTACCACAGATTATTTCTGTAATCAAAGGGGATATGCAATTTATAGGACCCAGGCCGGAGAGAAAGGTTTTTGTAGAACAATTGAATAAGATCTTACCTTTCTACAATGTCAGGCATCTTGTTAAGCCAGGTATTACGGGCTGGGCACAGGTGAGATATAAATACGGGGAGAATCTTGAAGATTCTTTTCGCAAACTCGAATATGATCTCTATTATATAAAAAACAAATCTATCACATTAGACATGAGGATCATTCTGAAAACAATTACGACAGTTTTGTTTTCAAGGGGGATATGATTCAGTTAAAAACAGTAAACCATATTATCTATTTTATACTATTCAGTTGTTTTTTGTCAGAAATAATTGATTCCCTGTATTCACCATGTTATTTTTGTGCCTCGTTTTAAACACTATGCAAATTTCTAAAAGAGAACCTCAATAATGAAAATAGCAGTAATTGGTACAGGTTACGTCGGACTGGTAACGGGTACATGCCTGGCTGAAACAGGAAACGAAGTAGTCTGTGTGGATATTGACGAAGCCAAGGTGGAAAAGATGCGCAATGGCGTAGTTCCAATCTACGAACCTCACCTCGACGTCATATTCGAGAGAAATATAAAAGCCAAACGACTTCGATTTAGCACATCACTACAGGATGGACTGGACCACGGCGACATTATCTTTCTGGCCTTGCCTACACCGGAGGATGAAGACGGTTCAGCAGATTTGAAATACGTGCTGGGAGTAGCTCATGACATCGGTAAATTGATCAAAGATTACAGGGTTATTGTAGACAAGAGTACTGTTCCTGTTGGCACTTCAGACAAAGTAAGAGATGCCATTGCAGCAAATGCGAAATCTGAATTTGACGTGGTTTCAAATCCCGAGTTTCTCAGGGAAGGGTTTGCCGTAGATGATTTTCTGAAACCGGAAAGGATTATAATCGGGTCGAGCTCGGATCGTGCAACTCGTGCTATGCAAAAATTATTTAAACCCTTTGTACGTTCGGGTAATCCAGTGATAATTATGGACGAACGTTCGGCTGAATTGACCAAATATGCTGCAAATTCATTTCTAGCAACTAAGATCACCTTCATGAATGAAATCGCGAATTTTTGTGAATTAGTTGGTGCTGATGTTGATAAGGTCAGAATTGGCATGGGTACTGATTCGCGAATTGGGAAGCGTTTTCTCTTTCCGGGAATCGGCTACGGCGGGTCATGTTTTCCTAAAGATGTTAAAGCCCTCCATAAGTCTGGAAAGGACGTACAATACGATTTTAAAATTCTGGGCTCTGTTCTCGAGGTTAATAAATCTCAAAAGCTGGTCCTAATTCCGAAAATCAAAAAATACTTTGGAGATGACCTCAAAGGCAAAAAGATCGGTATTTGGGGATTGGCATTCAAACCTGAAACTGATGATATCCGGGAAGCCCCTGCATTGGATGTTATTGACGAACTTTTGGGATTGGGAGCGATCATTACTGCTTTTGATCCGGAAGCTATGGATAACGTAAAGAGAAAACTGAACAATCAGATATCATTCGCTCAAGGCATGTATGGCGCGCTCGAGAATGCCGATGCATTGGTAATTTGTACGGAATGGGGGATGTTTAGAAACCCTAATTTCCAGATCATGAAGGAGTTGATGAAGAACAATGCTATCTTCGATGGGCGAAATCTCTATGAGACGGATGAAATGAAGGCCGATGGATTCCACTATGAATCTATAGGCAGGAATTCCACCGAGTCTGCCTAAATCATATTTGTGAAAAAGAGAGTATTAATAACAGGAGCAGCAGGATTTTTAGGATCGCATCTTTGTGATAGATTTATCAGTGAAGGGCTTCATGTTATAGCCATGGATAATTTGATAACAGGTGACCTCAAGAATATTGAGCATCTTTTCAAATTAGAACAATTTGAGTTTTATCATCACGATGTAACCAAGTTTGTGCATGTTCCAGGGCAGCTCGATTACATTTTGCATTTTGCTTCCCCTGCCAGCCCTATTGACTATCTAAAGATACCTATACAGACGTTGAAAGTGGGTGCTTTAGGCACTCATAATCTATTGGGTCTGGCTAAAGACAAGAAAGCCAGGATACTTATTGCTTCCACCTCAGAAGTATATGGTGATCCTTTGGAACACCCCCAAACTGAAGATTATTTTGGCAATGTCAACACTATTAGCCCGCGAGGTGTTTACGATGAAGCCAAGAGGTTTCAGGAATCCATTACTATGGCATACCACCGCTTCCACGGGCTCGACACCAGGATCGTTAGGATCTTTAATACCTACGGGCCTAGGATGCGTCTCAACGACGGCAGGGTGATACCCGCTTTTATGGGTCAGGCTCTTAGAGGTGAAAACCTGACAGTTTTTGGAGATGGCTTGCAAACAAGGTCTTTCTGTTATGTATCGGATCAGATCGAAGGCATCTACAGGTTGCTTATGAGCGATTACGTCCTACCCGTTAATATTGGCAACCCCCACGAGATCAGCATTATGGATTTTGCCAAAGAGATCATCAAGCTCACCGGGACAGACCAGAAGATCGTTTATAAACCACTGCCTAAAGACGATCCGCTTCAAAGACAGCCAGATATCACCAGGGCCAAAGAACTGTTGGGCTGGGAACCTATGGTCGGTCGGGAAGAAGGAATGAAAAAGACTTTTGACTACTTCAAAACACTTTCAAAAGCAGAACTGAAACGCACAGAGCACCGGGATTTTTCCAAGAGAAACAGGAAGTAACCCAGCTGCCTACAAATTTGTTCACATAATAAGAAGCTGATCCGTAGAAATATGGGCAGCTTCTTTTATTTTTGCCCAAATTTTAAGTTGTGAATGTACTAGTCCTCGGATCAGGTGGCAGGGAACATGCCATTTGCTGGAAACTCAGCCAGAGCTATAAGCTGAACAGATTGATCATTGCACCCGGAAACGCGGGTACGGCAGCACTGGGTACCAATGTATCGGTGTCTGTAAATGATTTTAAAGCGATCAAGGAACTCGTACTGGATCACAATGTGAATCTCGTTGTGGTGGGTCCCGAAGATCCACTGGTGAATGGGGTACACGATTTCTTTTTGAATGACCCTGATCTAAAGCATGTACCGGTAATTGGGCCGCAGCAGGAAGCAGCACAATTGGAAGGCAGTAAGGAATTTGCCAAGGAGTTTATGAAACGCCATGGGATTCCGACGGCTGCATACCAAAGTTTTACTGCAGCTTCCCTGGAAGAAGGCTATTCATTTCTGGAATCCATGAATCCTCCGTACGTACTCAAGGCAGACGGGTTGGCTGCGGGGAAAGGCGTCCTCATCATCAAAGATCTGCAGGAAGCAAAGGATCAGTTAAAGGCTATGCTGGTAGATGCAAAATTCGGCCAGGCTAGCAATACGGTAGTAATTGAGGAATTCCTCTCCGGAATAGAATTGAGTTGTTTCGTATTAACTGACGGGCAGGACTACAAGATATTGCCACAAGCCAAGGACTACAAACGAATCGGTGAGGGAGATACCGGCCTGAATACCGGTGGTATGGGAGCCATATCCCCGGTTCCTTTTGTTGACGAAAAATTTTATGATAAGATCCACAACAAGATAGTTAAGCCTACCATCGATGGATTAAAAAAGGATGGGATCCCATACCAGGGGTTTATTTTTATAGGTCTGATCAAAGTAGGTGAAGAGCCGTATGTGATTGAATACAATGTTAGATTAGGCGACCCTGAAACTGAAGTTGTTTTGCCTCGGATTAAAAACGACCTGCTTGAAATGTTTGAAGCTGTGGCCACAACTAAGCTGGCCGATATTGATTTGGAGACTGATAGCAGAACTGCCGTAACCGTTATGACCGTATCCGGGGGATATCCCGGAAGTTATGAAAAAGGCAAAGCGATTTCGGGCCTGGATGAGGTTCAGGATTCTGTAGTCTTCCACGCAGGCACGAGATCCGAAGACGGAAAGGTGCTTACCAATGGCGGTCGTGTAATTGCTATTACATCTTATGGCGAAAACATGAGGGACGCCCTTAGTAAATCGTACTCAAGTATTGATAAGATCTGTTTTGAAGGAATCTACTTCAGAAAAGATATTGGATTTGATCTTTAGGAGGGATGTATTGAAAGTATGCCGCTCTAGAGGTAGCTGTGTGCGGTAATATCCTTGTCTTCTTCACCCTTATCGTGAAAGATCTTTAATTGACCTAACCAGTAGAACATGGCGATGGTTCCCAGGATAACAAATATCCAGTTGACCATATTGGCGGTCCACCAGTTTTCCATAAACCTGAAAAAGTCGTAAGGAAAGAAAAGGACGTTGACGAATAAATCCTCGATGCCGTAAAAAAATGCTTTCATCTTGGTTATATTTACGTGACAAAAATATAAAAATCCCTAATGATTTCAAGCATTTTTGGACAGTCAAAGCCAATAAATTATATCATTATACTAGGATTTTTGATTCTTATCTATGGTTTAGTCAGTGCAAACCAACTAGAAAGCTTTAAAAGCCCCGAAAAATTTCTTCTTCACCTGGTAATCCTCGGCGCACTGCTCTTTAGCATCATGGTTGTAAACTTTATCGTTAAGCGTAACCAGATCTCAGGCACTAACGATTACACCATTTTTTATTACGCTCTTTTAATCGCCCTGTTTTCCGAAGCACTAATGGATTACAATGCTATTATGAGCAGTTTCTTTCTCCTTTTATCCATGCGTCGACTCATCAGCCTAAGATCTTTAAAAAGCATAAAACTTAAGTTATTTGATGCCACTTTCTGGATAGTTGCTGCCAGTCTTTTTTACGACTGGGCCCTGGCTTTCATTGTATTAGTCTACATATGCATCTATACTTATGAACCCAAAAATTTTAGAAACTGGCTGGTTCCATTGGCCGGGCTGACATCTGCCGGGATATTAATTTACAGCGCCCTGTTGTTGGTGGGAAACACAGAATTCCTGGAAGCGCATTATCGTTTTTACATCTATACCGATTCAAATCCGCTCTACAGTATAACGGGCGGGGTAAAGATTCTTCTCTACCTGTTGCTCGTTGTGGTCGCCGGCATCGTGGCCTTCGTTAAACTCGGCAAACTGGGTATGGGAAAGATCGTTACTATGAGGATTATTGCAATTGCCTTTTTTCTCGGAATCGTGGTGACCATTTTTAAGTCGTCCGAAACCATCTCCCCCATAATGATCACCTTTTTCCCAGCCTCGGTAATATTTACCAAATATGTAGAGGTAATTAAGAGAGTTAATATCAAGGAGGTGGCACTTATCCTTTCAGTGGTTGTTCCGTTCATGGTATTTCTCGCGGAGATGATTGCCAAATAGAGTATCTTTGTTTAAACCAAAATGTGAGATTGTGTTTAGTGAATTTGCCTTTGAAATTTTTGAAAAATGTATCGATGTTTATCATGTTGAAGATCGGGTAGATCAACCCTTTCACAATCCGTACGAAGCTGGAACAATAGAACATTTGTTATATAGGAAATCCTGGATCGACACCGTGCAATGGCACTATGAAGATCTTATAAGGGATCCGGATATCAATCCGGAAGCTGCTTTGGTATTGAAACGAAAGATCGATGCCAGTAACCAGGACAGAACAGACCTGGTGGAATATATCGACAGTTATTTTCTTCAGAAATACAATTCGGTAGATGTTCTCGAGGATGCCACTATAAACACCGAAAGTCCGGCATGGGCAATAGACAGACTTTCTATCCTGGCCCTGAAAATATATCATATGCGTGAGGAGACAGAACGAAAAGATGCCTCCGAATCACACATAGAGGAATGTAGCAGGAAGTTGAATGTGCTGTTAGAACAGAGAAAAGACCTGTCTACGGCCATCGATCAGCTCCTGGATGATATTTCAGCAGGCAGAAAGTACATGAAGGTCTACAAACAAATGAAAATGTATAATGACGAAGAATTAAACCCTGTTCTTCGTGGACAAAAATAAAATAGATCATCTGCTCGTAATCCGATTCTCTGCACTCGGGGATGTTGCAATGACCGTTCCGGTGCTGAATGCTTTCACTACGCAAAATCCGGATGTAAAAATCACCGTTCTTACCCGCCCTTTCTTTAAACCTCTGTTTAATAACATAAACAATGTAGAAGTTGTTGGGGCCGACCTTAAAAACCGCCATAAAGGGGTTCGTGGACTTTGGCGTTTGTATTCCGAACTAAAGAAGAGAAATTTTAGCGCGGTAGCCGATCTGCACAATGTATTGCGGACCAACATCTTAAAGAGCTATTTTGCACTGGGAGGGACAGCTTATTTTCAGATAGATAAAGGTCGAAGAGAAAAGAAAGAACTAACCAGGCAAAACAATAAAAGCCTGAAACCCCTTCAAAGTACTTTTGAACGATATGCCGACGTATTCCGAAGGATAGGATTTGATCTTGATCTGAAGCAGGCCAGACCCCAACCAAGATTGCCATTTCCGCATAAAACAATACCAAACCTGGCCAGGGATAACAGGAAATGGATTGGTATTGCGCCTTTCGCTGCTTTCAGGGGAAAGATGTATCCCATAGAAATGATGGAGGAGGCTATAGAGAAACTGAATAATACCGAAAGGTATAAAATATTTCTGTTTGGAGGCGGCCCTACTGAAACCGGTATTTTGAGTGAAATTGCATCGCGTTACCAGAATGTCTTGAATATGGCTGGCACCTACAGTTTTCGCGAGGAATTATCTTTTATATCCAACCTGGATATCATGGTCTCGATGGACAGTGGAAATGCTCACCTCGCTTCGATGTATGGTATTCCAACAATTACTATTTGGGGAGTGACCCACCCTTTTGCCGGATTTTATCCATTTGGTCAGCAAATGGATAATGCATTACTGGCAGACAGGGAACAATTCCCGGGTATACCTACTTCGGTCTATGGCAACAAATTGCCAGATGGTTACGAGCAAGCCATCGCCACTATTAGCCCGGAGCAGATTGTCAACAAGGTGGAAACCGTCCTGAATGGCTAATAGTAGTTTATGCTGCATATTCTTTTGTTTCCAGAGATTTGAAATAATTCCTGAGTTGCTGCATATACTGGTATCGCAACACCTTAGTATTTCCTTCCACCATCAGGCTGCGAATTCCAATATAGGAAGAGATCAGATAAGTAGCTACGGCTTCACTGTCGATATGCCTGGCTAAATATCCATCCGTTTTACCTTTTTGCAAGGTTGAAACCAGGTTTACCTCCCATACCTTATAGATATCTCTGAGGTATTTTGTGATTTCAGGATTCCTCCTGTTGAATTCAGTCATGAAATTACTCAGTACAAAACCGAAGTCCATTTCGTTGTGCTCGGCTGTTTCGAGGGCATTATCAAAACACGCTTCAATGGTTCTCAAAGGATTCTTGCAGGATTCCACCGGTTCAATAAGCATACTATATACCTTTTGAACAATAAGGTTTTGTACGATGCTTATAAAGAAATCCTCCTTAGATTGGAAATGGTGGTAAAAAGCACCCTTAGAAAGGGACAATGACTTTAATATGTCATCAACACTGGTATTGTAATAACCTTGTGTGTAGAACAATTCCAGTCCTTTTACCTGCATTCGATGCATGGTGGCCATGCGTTTTAGATTCTTGTCCATCAGATTTGGGTTTGTGGTCTATACAGACCGTTACGTCTATATAAAAGAACCTTCGAATTGCGCAGAAGCGGGGTATGCAGGGATGTATGAACAATAATAATCGACAAGCGGTCAAATCATCGACGAAGTGCACGGATATTGATAAAATTGACCGACCACTTGGTCGGTAAAAAGTATCGACGAACGGTAATTTCGGCAAAAATTTGAATCAGAAAATCAAAAAATTTCAATAATTAGGTCACCGTACCCTGGCAACTACTACCGGCCCCTGCTGTACATCCGTAGCAGTGTTGTGAAATGATGATATTCCTGTCGTTTAGTATGTCCTCGTTATAATCTTTGATATGCCTTACCTTACTGTTGACCTTAAGTCCGAGCATTTGATTAAAATCACAATCGTAAAGCCATCCGTCCCAGCTTACCGAAATAGTGTTCGTGCACATAACATTCTCTACAGCTGTAGGATTATAAGCATCAACAAGGGCATACATATAGTCTTCGTAGTTTTCTGAGGCGATCAGGTAGTCCAGAAAACGTGAGATAGGCAAATTAGTGATAGCGAAGAGATTGTGAAACTCTATACCAAAATCTTCATACAGGGCCTTTTTGAAATCCCGTTCCATTGCTTCCTGGTCTGCAGGCAGGAAAGCTCCCGATGGGTTATAAACCAGGTCGAGGCGTAAAGGACTATCCGGAAGTCCGTAACCTACGGCATTCAGGTCCTGTAGGGCCTTGATCGATTTGTCGAAAACACCGTTACCTCTTTGTTTATCTGTTTTTCCCCTGGTATAATGTGGCATGGATGAAACCACATGCACATTGTGTTTCTTGAAGAATTCGGGCAGGTCGTGATATTTCCCATTAGCCCTGATGATAGTGAGATTGGATCTCACAATAAAATCTTTAATACCCACCTTGGCGGCTTCTTCCACAAACCATCTGAAATCGGGATTCATTTCAGGGGCTCCTCCGGTAAGGTCTAATGTATGGGCTCCCGTGTTCTTAATTACTTCAAGGCACTGTTCCATGGTTTCCCTGGTCATGATTTCCTTCCTGTCTGGTCCTGCGTCTACATGGCAGTGTTCGCAAACCTGATTGCACATGTAGCCTACATTGATCTGCAGGATCTCCAGCTTCTTAGGCCGGAGGGGGAAATTACCTGTTTCCGCTATCTTATCCCGGAAATATGGAAGCTCTCCTTCTTTAAACAATCCGCCTTCCAGTATTTCCAATTGCCTTTCCGTATGGGAAAGTTCGTTATGTCTCGCTTTTAACGACTTAGTCGCCATATATTTTCTTTTTCTTAGTTCACGCACTATGTTGATAATACAGTGCTGGTTTACATGCTTAACTTGTTATACTTATTCATCATCTGTACGCCGTGTACAAGACTTGCACCGCTCTCTATGGCGGCACCTGCATGCACAGCTTCCATCATTTCCTCCTTGGTAATACCTCGCTGCAGCCCATCTTTGGTATATGCATCAATACAATAAGGGCATTTTACAACATGGGATACGGCCAGGGCAATGAGGGACTTTTCTCTTGCCGATAGTGCCCCTTCCTCAAACACCTTTCCGTAATAGTCGAAGAACTTATTGCCGAGCTCTTCGCTCCATTCCGTTATATTTCCAAATTTCCTGAGATCAGCAGGATCGTAATATGAATTAGCCATGGTTTCTTTAGTTGAGATTAATATTAAAATTGCGTAACGACATTGAAATCGTCTGCTATCAAAAAGGTTAGGTGTTGTTAAATACGAAGAACGGTTCAGAGGACCTGAACGCCTGATGATAAGGGGGAGCCTTTATTGAAGTAATTGGAAAATGATGATGTATAGGTGAAATTAGAAATAAGTGGTATTTCTCTAAAAGCGCTACCCAATATAAAGTGATAATACTCCAGGATATGATGGGGCAATAAGACACCTCTATTCACCAACATAATAAGATCCTGGAATTTATCTATATCTGAAAGGAATTCCAGCAACTCTAATTCAAAGTTGTTTCGCCTGATCTCCGCACTAAATGCCTTACGTATATCGGCTGTTTGCCATGGTAATTCCCGGAAATTGAGTGTTGAGAACTGGGATTTGTGAATACCCATTAAATAAAAGCCGCCATCCAGACTCGGACCGAGGACGAGTTGCCCCTTGTGAAGCTTTTTAAGCGTATCCAGCAAATGTGCGGTAGTGAGTTGGGGGGTATCATTTCCCAAGGTGACTACATATTCATAACCGTGTTGTAAGATATCACAAATAGCATTGTAAAACCTATCCCCAAAACAATCTCCACGCTGTTCTTTCTCGGTGTATATGAAAAATGGGAGTTCAGTTCGTTCTACTATCTCTACAGTATGCCTGTTAAGCTCTGAGTAGAACTTTTCAGCTGCCACAAGAGATTTCTGCCTCATCTCCTCTTCCGCTGAGTTGGCAAAAATTAAAATTGCTGTGTTCTGATACAGGCTATCCATCATTTGCTCATCACCTATCCGTAAACATACGATAAATAGGATTCATTTACTTGGTCGACAAGCCCAATTTTTCATTACAATTGTTCAAAACAGAATTTTATCTGAGAAAACAGAGGCTGAACAAATGGGTCGTTTCAGTACTTCCGAATATTGATATGCACTTCAAAGAAGAAGCGGCAGAGGGATTGGCGGAGTGAATAGCTGACCTGGCCTGCTGAGAGGATATCAGAGCATAGACGAGCTCGAGTGGAATCTTATTTTTGGCTGATTATAATCCTGTCTATCGGAGATTACACATCGTCGTAATCAATCTTCAAAACGTCTGTCGTCGGATGAGCCTGACATGTAAGGATGAGCCCTTCAGCAACCTCCCCATCAGTAAGGATTTGATTTTGTTCCATCACTGCCTTACCTTCAGTTACCCTGGCTATACAAGTACTGCAAACACCACCCTGGCAGGAATAAGGGGCATCTATATCTTCGTCAAGTATGGCATCCAGCACCAGAGTATTTTTGTCCATACTTAAACTAAAATCCTCGTCGTCCAGTCGAACCATAACTTTAGTCAGACCATCCTGCTCCTCGTAAGATGAGTCATCGGATACAGGAGCAGTAAACAGCTCCGTATAAATGGAATTCTCATCTATCCCCTGATTCCTTAAAGTATCGGATACCGTATTGATCATGGCTTCAGGGCCACAGATGTAGTATTTATTGAATTCCCTTTCTGCAAACTTGTTTTTGATCATTAGATTCACCGTAGAAGCTTCAATTCGCCCGAATAGACCATCTGCCTCCTGAGCGCGACTATAGAGGAACTGCACGAAGAAGCGCTCTCCAAAGCTTTCCCTCAGCTTCATGATATCCTCATGGAACATGGTTTCCTCCTTGTTTTGATTTCCGTATAACAGCACCATTGTACTATCGGGATGGGACGAAAGGACTTCTGAGATTATGCTCATTATGGGTGTAATTCCACTACCTGCGGCAAATGCAATTATGTGCTCCGCCCCGTTTTCGCCTTCATATACAAATCTGCCTTCGGGAGGCATTACTTCAAGTACATCACCAGGCTTAATTGAAGTGTTTGCATATACCGAAAACTGACCATCCTGCACTTTCTTGACCCCAACCGTGATGTATTCACTCTCGGTTGCCGAAGAGATGGAATAGGCCCTTCGTACCTCTTCCCCGTCCAGGATCTTTTTTATGGTTATATACTGTCCGGCACTAAACTTAAATACCGACTTTAAATCGTTGGGAATTTCAAATGAAATAGCGACCGAATTTGGTGTCAATTGCTTCACTTCTGCCACGCGAAGCTGATGGAAATCGCTCATGAATCAAAAAATTTTGTGCAAAACTACACAAACAGTGTTCTCAACAAAGTTTGATAACTAAAAATTAACCATTGGCGGAAGTATAAAAAGTCGTAAATACCCAAATTTATCGGTTGGATTGGCTCAGAAAATAACAGGACTGGCCAGAAGAAAATCCGGGCCATCGGGATTCAAAAAAATAATGACATGGGTATTCGATTGATCCGGGGCCCGGAAGTAAGCAAAGTATTCTTCATTTTTGCCCTCAGAATTTATAATAAACAGGGGCTTTTTAAGTTCTGTTTACATAAGAATACCGAATATCTTGAAATTTCCTGTAATCCGAATTTTGGTTGGTGTTCTTGGGGGCACATTATTATTCGCTTGTTCTACCAAGAAAAACTCCTTTGTTAGTCGAAACTGGCACGCACTTACAACAAAGTACAATGTGCTGTACAACGGCAATAATGCCTTTGAAGAAGGCAGGGAACAGATCAATGCTACTTACCAGGACGACTATTGGGAGATACTGCCCGTGGAACGACTGGAGGTCTCTGGCCAAATCAAACTCGATTCGGAAGACAACAATCCAAATTTTATTATAGCTGAAGAAAAGGCTACGAAGGCCATCCAAAAGCACAGCATGTTTATCGATAATGAAGAGCGGAATCCCCAGACAGATGAAGCTTTTCTACTACTTGGTAAAGCGAGATATTTTGATGAGCGCTACATACCGGCAATTGAAGCTTTTAACTATGTGCTCCTGAATTATACGCAGAGCGATAAGCTCAATGAGGCTACCATCTGGAGGGAGAAAACCCACATCAGGTTGGAAAATGAAGAATTGGCCCTCAAGAACCTGAAAAGGCTAATGCGCTATGAAAGCTTAAAGGATCAGGAATATGCCGATGCCCATTCTATGATGGCTCAGGCATTTATTAATCTTAAAGTTCCGGACTCTGCCATCCATCATCTAAAGATTGCTTCGGCCTATACCAGGAAGAATGCGGAAAAAGGACGTTACTACTTTATCATAGGCCAGTTGTACAACAAGCTGGATTACAGAGATAGTGCCAATTATGTTTTTGATAAGATCATTGAACTAAACCGGAGGTCTCCTCGTGTCTACATGATCAATGCACATCTTCAGAAAGTGAGGAATACCGAAGTTAAGCCAGAAAACCAGGAAGAGATCCTGGAATACCTGACAGAATTAATGGAGAACAGGGAAAACAGGCCATTTCTCGATAAGATCTACCATGAGATCGGCTATTTCCACGAGCATACAGGTTCAGACAGCCTGGCCATAGTCTATTACAATAAGTCACTTCGGGCCACAAGGAATGTTCCCAAGTTGAACGCCTATAATTACGAGTATCTGGGGGAACATTATTTTGATGAGAACAGCTACAAAACAGCAGGCTCCTATTACGATAGTGTTCTCAGCAATGTTCCGGATAATACTAAAAAATACAGATCCATAAAGAAGAAGCGAGACAATCTTGAGGATGTAATTAAGTATGAAGACATAGTTCAGTATGCAGACAGCGTGATCACTCTTTACGACATGACTGATGCGGAACGCGTGGCGTATTTTGAGCGCCATATTGCAAAGCTTATAAAAGAAGCGGAAAAGGCTGCTGCGGAGGAGGAAAAAAGAACTTCTGCCGGTTTTGCAGCATTTGCGGATACCAAGGGAGGAAAACAGAATCAGGGTAAATTCTATTTCTATAACATTGCCAGCCTGGGCTATGGAAAAAATGAATTCCGAAACAGATGGGGCGACCGCATCCTGGAAGATGACTGGCGCTGGTCCAATAAGAGCAGAAGGCTTCCGGCAGAAGGTTCAGACGACCTTCTGACTGCTGTTGATGATCAGGATGACCTGGTTTCAGAAGAGGACAAATTATCATTGGATTACTATCTGGAACAGGTACCAACGGATGCCGGATTGATAGATAGTCTAAGGACAGAGCGCAACTTTGCTAATTACCAACTCGGTCTTATTTATAAGGAAAAATTCAAGGAAAATATACTGGCAGCTGGAAAACTGGAAGAGGTATTAAAGTCTCAACCTGAGCAAAGACTTGTGCTTCCTTCCAAGTACAATCTTTACAAGATATATGAGGAAGAAAACAGTCAGCTGGCCTTGAACATGAAGGAGAAAATAATCAGGGAACATCCAAATTCCAGATATGCTGAAATCCTGCTGAATCCACAGGCTGTAATAGAAGGTTCAGAGAACAGTCCGGAAAGCAGATACGAAGATCTGTTCAGGCTCTTTAAAGAACAAAAATTCCTTGCGGTGATAACAGGGGCTGAAGAGAATATCAACCTTTTTACAGGAGACCCCACTGTTCCGAAGTTCGAAATGCTCAAGGCCAATGCCATTGGTCGTTTACAGGGCTTTGATGAATTCAAAGAACAGCTTAATTACGTTGCCCTTAACTATCCAAATAATCCGGAAGGAAAGAAGGCACAGGAAATGATAGCAGAACAGTTGCCTAAATTGGAACAAAAGGAATTCTCCCGGGAGACCGGATCAACAGGCACGGCAAATTGGAAGGTTGTATTTCCTTTCAAGCGGCAACAGGATGAGAAGGCAGAGGTCCTCAAAAAGAGACTCGAGGAATCCATTTTGGAACTCCGATATAAAAATGTAGTCTCAAAAGATATCTATGACCTGGAAAACGAATTTGTGGTTGTTCACGGATTTAGGAGCAAGGACTTTGCCCTCGGATATGTTGAACTGTTAAAAAAGAATAGGGATTACCGGATTGATTTAGAGAATTTTGTAATTTTATCCTCTAACTATCAAATCATCCAAGTCCACAAAAACATACAGGATTACCAAGAACAAGTTTTAACCCCAAAACCATAAACAAGAATGTTTTCAGACAACAAAAAACCTAGAACTATGAGTGAACTCGGCGGACAGCGAAACAGCATCGAAAAGAATACCAAGATCAAAGGGGAGATAACTTCCCAGGCAGATTTTAGAATTGATGGAAAACTGGATGGAAACCTAAAAACATCCGGAAAAGTGGTCATCGGTAAGGACGGCTATATTAAGGGAAAAGTAGAATGTGTAAATGCAGATATTGAGGGGAGTTTCAATGGAGAGTTAATGGTTTCCGAACTTCTTTCGTTAAAGGCATCTGCTGTTATAGAAGGCACCGTCTCAGTTAAGAAATTAGCAGTAGAACCCGGTGCTACATTTAATGCCTCCTGCTCTATGAAAGGTAAAACTGAAATGAGTAGTAGCAGTGCTCCGGAAGCATCCCGTTCGGCAGCAAGCACAGCTTCAGGAAGTAGCGGATATAAATCTTCTGTAAGCAGTGGATCCAGTAAATCAAGCGAAACCGCGAAGGCTTCCTAAAAATACAGAAGGTTTTGGGGCCAGGCCTCAAAGGATCGTTACTAAGATTCATTAATAATCGCTTAAGTGTCAAGTACTCTACTTGGCACTTTTTATTTTGATAGCTTTGCATAGAAGCTATCTATCTTCCCATGTCTGAAAAGAAGAAAAAACCGAATTACTGGTTAAGCCTCTCGGGGATAGCCATTCAAATGGGCGTTATTATATTTCTGGGAGCAAGGGCCGGCCAATGGCTCGATGAAAAGTACAGCGAAGAAGGCAATACCTATACCGTGGTTCTTACCCTCGCAGCGGTGGCTATCGCGATGTACCTCGTAATAAAACAAACCAACAAACTGAATTCTTGATCAGCAAAAGTCTTTATTTCTCCCTTATCCTGGCCCTGGTCCTGGCAGTGACGGCGGCATTACACGGGGCATACCTATACGCCAATCAAATAGATTTCGGATGGGACATTATGATTCTGTGCTATGGGATCAACTTCCTGTTGGCACTTGGTATTTATATAACCTTACTCCAATTAGCCAAGCAAAAGAGTCAGTATTTGGGATTTGTATTTCTCTTTGGAAGCGCTTTAAAATTTCTGGCTTACTTTCTGATTTTTGACCCCTTATTCAAACAGGATGGCAATCTTAGCACCTATGAATTCTTCATGTTTTTCGTGCCCTATTTCGTATCCTTAATTGCCGAAACCATCGCCCTGGTAAACCTGCTCAAAACCATTAGGTAACGCGCCCCCTGAATCCTCCCAGAAAAGCTTGAAAATAATAGGTTAAATGCTTTTTTCTTTTTGGTAGAATAGATTACATTTGCAGCGATTTTTAGAGCCCGAAACATGGACGATGTTCGCAACCCGATTTTAAGCACAATTTTTTCCGTTGTTTTCCTGCTGTCTGCGACCGCAGGTTTTGCATTTAGTTCAGAGATGAAGGAGGAGCCGGAAGGCAAGGATAAAAAGACAGAAATAAGTGAATACATAGATCATCACTTACTTGATACTCATGACTTCTCGCTCTTTTCATATACCGATGACGCAGGTGTAAAACACCATGTTGGTTTTTCCCTTCCAGTTATTTTGTGGGACGAAGGATTAGTGGTTTTTTCTTCTTCGGAATTTCATCACGGAGAGACTGTTGCCACCGTAGGGGATAATCACTACAGGCTGTATC
>JAAUXY010152120.1_pt1 | contig 23077 bp, 20 predicted proteins | sample 7278121 | NCBI WGS metagenome assembly JAAUXY01 (sample SAMN14350117, study PRJNA611818) | marine sediment metagenome | isolation source: surface marine sediment (1.8m) | place: French Polynesia: Moorea | collected 2018-08 | reverse complement strand
GGTTATCGAAAATGGACATGCAAGAAAGTAATCCGCCATAAGCAGGGCAGTTGCAAATAGAATATCAAAAGCCAAGGGGCACCTTAAAATTACAACTCAGCATGCCATCCGGATATATTTTTCAAGACCCGCTTATTCGGCAACCAGGATGGCATTGGTAAATCCATCCTGGATTAGAATTTTTTCCTGTTCAACGGCCTCTTGCAGAGTTGAAAACCGGCCGACCCGGACCCGATAAAAGATATGATCGCCTCTGTCATAGACCGTTATATGCGCATTTTTATACCGTTGGGCCAGCTGACGCCTTTGGTTTTCGGCATTTTCGCGACTCAAAAAGGCACCGACCTGAAAGGTAAAATTGCCGGAATAATAATCGCCGGCAGTGTATGTCGAAGCAGAATGACCGGAAGTTGTGCTCCGTTTGCCCAGTGCCACCACTTCAACCCGGGCAGTGCCCGGACCGACAATCCCGACTTGTTTGGCAGCCGTGTAAGACAAATCAATAACTCTGCCGCGCACAAACGGACCACGATCGTTGATGCGCACTACGGCGCTGCGGTTGTTTTCCAGGTTATGCACCCGTACATAGGTGCCCAGCGGCAAGGTTTTATGTGCCGCGGTCATGGCATACATATTATAAGTCTCACCGTTGGATGTTTTTTTTCCGTGAAAATCGCGTCCGTACCAGGAGGCTAAGCCGCGCTGGCGGAAGCCTTCAGAATGGGGCAATGGCTGATACCATTTGCCAAGGACTTTATAGGGTTTGGGTTGTCCGGGCTTGCTGGGTGGCGGCGGTTGAGAGGTCGGGGTGTTGCTCGCACAACCGTAAACCCAGAAAATAAGGCAGGCGCAGACCAAAATTAAACGAAAGTCGCTCAAACGGATGCGCTGACGTAGGATTCCACACATAACCATCAATACTTTCGCCGGCAAAACCGGTCAATCTTACCAACTGCATGGGCAAGTTTAGAAGAAACTGCTGTTACCTATTCTACCCGTCGCGTGTTAACGCTTGCGCTTTTGAGGTGGCCTTTTTCGTGCCGGCCGTTTTTTGCGATTAAAAGCCAGTTCCAGAACGTCTCTCATTTTATCGACAAAATGAAAGCGGATTTCCTTTTTGACCTTGGGGGGGACATCCTCAAGATCCTTTTGATTCCATGCCGGCAGGATAATTTCTTTGATGCCGGCCCGGTGGGCGGCCAGCACTTTTTCCTTGATACCGCCAACCGGCAGCACCTGGCCCCTCAGGGTAATCTCACCGGTCATGGCCAGATCCTTGTGAATGGTCTTTCCGGTCAGCAGCGAAGTCAAGGCGGTCAGCATGGTGACGCCGGCCGAGGGGCCGTCTTTGGGTATCGCGCCGGCCGGCACGTGGATATGCAAATCATGTGTGTCAAAAAAATCTTCATCGACATCTATTTTTTTGGCATTTGAACGGATGAAACTCAGGGCCGCTGTCGCCGATTCCTTCATCACATCACCCAGCTGCCCGGTAAGCGTTAATCCCTTTTTCCCTTTCATAGCGGTGGCCTCAATAAAAAGAAGTTCGCCGCCGGTGGGTGTCCACGCAAGACCGGTGACCACACCGGGCGTCGACACTCTGGACTTGGTTTCGGAGGTGAACCGGATCGGTCCCAGGTAATCGTGAATATCGTCGAGGTTAATGGTTACCGCTTTAGCCTTGCCGGTGGCAATCTTGCTGGCCACACCGCGGCAAACATTGGCGATTTCCCGTTCCAGATTGCGAAGCCCGGCTTCGCGGGTATAACCGGCGATGATTTGTTTAAGCGCACCCTGACTAAATTTTATCTGTTTGGCCTTTAAGCCATGCTCGTCCCGCTGACGCGGGATGAGGTAGCGCTTGGCAATCTTGAGCTTTTCATCCAGCGTGTATCCGTGCAGCATCAAAACTTCCATGCGGTCCCGTAAGGCCGGCGGTATGGTATCTAAAATGTTGGCGGTCGTAATGAACATCACCTTGGAAAGATCGAAAGGGACATCCAGATAATGATCGGAAAAAGAAAAGTTTTGTTCGGGATCCAGTACTTCCAGAAGTGCCGAGGACGGGTCTCCGCGAAAATCACTACCCACCTTATCGATTTCATCGAGCATAAAGACCGGATTGTTGGATTCGGCCCGCCGCAGGCCCTGAATAATTCTGCCCGGCAGCGCGCCGACATAGGTCCGCCGGTGTCCTCGAATTTCAGCTTCGTCCCTGACGCCGCCCAGAGAAATGCGATGAAACTTGCGGCCCAGCGCCCGTGCAATCGATTGCCCCAGTGAGGTCTTGCCGGTGCCCGGGGGGCCGGCAAAGCATAAAATAGGCCCTTTTGATTCGGGCTTTAACTTGCGGACCGCCAGATATTCAATAATGCGCCTTTTGGGTTTCTCGAGCCCATAATGATCTTCATCCAGGATCTTTTGTGCTTTTTGGATGTCGACATTATCCGGTGTGCTGTCGTGCCAGGGCAACGCGGTGATCCAGTCCAGATAAGTCGACGCCACGGTATATTCGGCTGAAGACGGATGCATTCTCGATAGCCGATCCAATTCGCGCTCGGCCTCCTTGTGGGCTTCGGGCGGAAGATTTTTTTCTTCAATTTTGGCCCGGTATTCTTCAATTTCGACCTGGGTGTCATCTTGCTCGCCCAGTTCCTCTTTGATGGCCTTGAGTTGTTGCCTGAGATAATATTCCTTCTGGCTCTTATCCATGTCCCCCTTGACCTGGCTCTGAATTTTATTGCCCAGTTCAAGAACACTCAGCTGATGGTTCACCAGTCGGGTTACTTCTTTTAAGCGGTCCTTTACGTTTTGGATTTCAAGAATTTTTTGCTTTTCCTGAGGAGTGGCATTAATCGTAGATGCGACCATATCTGCCAGTGTGCCGGCTTCGGGAATCGATTTTGCCATCTGGCCAATCTCCGGTGGCAGTCCCGGAGAAAGCTCCACGATTCGAATAAATTGGCCGATAAGGTTGGACATAAGCGCTTCAGTTTCTTTACCCTTTGTCTCGTTTTCTTCCAACACCTGGACCCGCGCGCGCAGATACGGCCTGCTATTTTCCCAGGATTTTATTCTGAAACGGTGGAGGCCTTGCACCAGGAGCTGGGTTCGATTGTCTTGGGTTTTGGCCATTTTTAAGATAAGGGCACTGGTGCCGATCGCAGCCAGATCCCGGCGGTCCGGCTGGTTTCCCTCTTCGGGCTTTTTTGATACAACCAGGCCGATGATCCGATTCTGCGCCATGGCCTCATCAATCAGCCGCACCGATTCACCCTGCATCACCACCAGTGGCAGTACCATTTTGGGAAACAGGGCTGCATCAAACAATGGCAGAATCGGAAGCAGTTCGGGAATTTTTTCGGAATTAATTTCGACCGGTGGTTTTTGATCAGGTTGATCCGTCATGAGTTCCTCCGAAAAGCGTCACCTCGTTCAAATTTTACATATGCACTTAAAATTACATATGCACTTAAAAATTTTTGTGCTTTCTATCGAAAACCGTCTTGAGCCCCAACGGCCACCAGGGGCATTGAACGTCGTTATTCAACGATCATAATTTGTTTTGCCCTGCCCGCCTTCGCCATCCGCTCTATTCGGCCCGCCTTCGACTTGAGCTCAGGCCGAAAGTAGCTTATGGCCGCGGGCAGTCGAGGCCCCCGCAATTGCGGGATTTCACATCTCTTTTTACGGGACCGCTGTGTTCAGCGGGCGGGTTCTTTATCTTTGTGGTTTTTTTCAGGTACGGGTCTGGCGCCCCCGGCTTAGGATCCATATATAATAATTATTGAAATGCACAAAGCCATATACTGGATTCAACTTATCCGTCTGATATCGGAACCTTATGGGTCTTTTCGATCTGCATCTTTGCCAGTCGAATCTCGAGCAGGCCGTTCGTATAACCGGCAGACACGACTTCCGGATCGATGGGCGCTGGGAGATAGAGAACTCGTTCAAAGCGGCCGTATTGAATTTCAGCAAGCCGGTAGGTGGTCTCATCAGTGCAATGCCGCGCAACACGGTTTCCCTGAATCCTGACGGCTTTACTGCTGATTTCAACTTCGAGATCATCCTTATCCACTCCGGCAACCTCGGCAACGATAACGATTTCATCCGGCGTTTCATTCATGTCCATCGGCGGCTTCCAGGTACGTTCGGCAAGTGTGAACGCCGGACTCATCGATCGAAACATGTCTTCAATCGTTTTTTCAAGGTTAGAACCCAGATGACCAAAATCTTCGGCAATTCTAATTTTGATAAATTCCATCGCCGGCTCCTAAATTCTAAACAAATGGTTTGGTTTATGTGTTAGAAATCAGAACAAAATAACACTGATTGCATCCTTTGTAAAGCTTGACAAGAATACAAGTATGATTAAGTTTCGGGCGAAGTAAACGCCTATTAAAGGGAGGTTTAGCCATGCCAATCGTAAGATGGGATCCTTTCCGAGACGTTGCCGCCTTACAGGATCGTATTAATCGAATTTTTAACGAATCCTTTGGCAGCTCGCGCGAATTGGATGATGACAGTGGTTTGTATGACTGGCGGCCGCCTGTTGATATTTATGAAACGGCCGACGGTTTTATCCTGAAGGTGGAGCTGGCCGGTGTCGAAAAAGAGGATGTCTCGGTCGAAGTTAAGGAAAATGTTTTAACCCTCAAAGGGGAGCGACTGCTTGACCCCGAAATCAAAGATGAACAGTACTTTCGGAAAGAACGAACCTTCGGCAAATTCCAGCGATCGTTTACCCTGCAACAGTCGATCAAGCCCGAACAGGTTACGGCATCCTTTAAAAATGGGGTTTTGACGGTAGCCGTCCCAAGGCCAGTGGAAGAAAAATCCAAGCAGGTCACCGTCCATATCGATTAGCGCATCTTCCGGAATCTGGCGTCACCGGGCCCCGCCGATTGTCCCCTCCTACCCCTCCCGATGTTGCCTGCGGATCACCCCGCCGGATAGCCTTCAGTCTGTAGTGGGGCGCGGCGACCGGTGAAATCATGATATACCCCATGGATTAGGGGTTGCGGAAAAAAATTGCCCTTTTAGCATAAATGCCGTATGAATCGGCTATGGCCGCCGAAAACAAGCCGACAGATAAACTTGTTATCGGTTCCCAGTACTTTTTGTATTTCGGCGTACTGGGGATTTATTTGCCTTTTTTTAACCTGTACTGTTACCATCTGGGCTTCAGCGGCCTGAACATCGGAATTTTGTCCGCTGTACGTTCCATCACACTGGTCGTATTTCCTCTCATCTGGGGTGCTCTGGCCGATCGCCTTAGCGCCCGCCGCCCCATCTACATCCTGTGCAGCTTCTGCAGCGCCCTGATCTGGATGCAATTTCTTTTTACGGTTGACTTTGGGCCTATGCTGGCCATCACCATCCTATACGGGATGTTCTATGCCCCGATTATATCTTTTCTGGAGGCATTCACCATGGACATTCTTGGGAAGGCGAAAAAAAGTTACGGCCGTATCCGCGTCTGGGGATCCATCAGTTTTATCGCCGTCGTGCTGGTGCTCGGCAAAATTATCGACCTGTACTCGGTGGAGATCATTATCGTGCTAGTTTTGGCCGGCTCGCTGATGTTTTCCGTAATCGCCACCCAAATTCCAGCCATTCAGACGGTTAAAAAGAAGCGCCTGTCCAGGGGTGCCGGCAGTCTGCTGAACGGCCGAGTTCTGGTGTTTTTGTTTTGCGCATTTTTAATGCTCGCCAGCCATGGCGCTTATTATGGTTTTTTTTCGATTCACCTGGCAAATCTGGGATATGGCAGCACTTTTATCGGATTAACCTGGGCATTGGCCTCGGCGGCAGAGATCCTGGTGATGATCCGATCGGATCAAATCTTCCGCCGCTTTTCACTGGAATCCGTGTTGATCTTCTCATTTCTGGTCGCCGCTCTGCGGTGGTTTATACTTTTCTTTGCCCAATCCGCAGCGCTAATTCTGCTTTCCCAGGTTTTACATGCCGTAACCTATGGCACCTTTCACATTGCCAGTATCCTGTACATCGATCGCCTGACGCCCGACAAGGCCAAAACCCTGGGTCAGGCCGTCAACAATGCCGTCAGCTATGGTCTCGGTTTGATGGTCGGTTTCTATTTCAACGGCTATTTATATGAATCAAGCGGTTCATTTACCCTGTTTATAATCAGCAGCCTGATTGCATTAGCGGGGGGTCTATTTTTCTGGGGGTTTTACCTGGTGGAGCGTAAGCGTACAACTACCTGAAGGTTTCAGGTGTCAGTGTTCAGGTGTCAGAAGACAGAGGTCAGAGGACAGAGAACCGCAGAACACCGAACAAGGAATAATGAATGTCGAAGGGAAAGAAAACTTCATCATTCGAAATTCCTTGTTCGATATTCGATATTCAAAATAAAGCAAATTGATGGCTCGCTGGCATTATAGATCTGAGGGTAGATGACCGACAGCCAGCGACCGGAAGCCTGACACCTGAACACTGACACCTTGGATTTAATCTTTTTGGGAGGGAAAAAGCAAATACCGCAGCCAGTGCAACAATGTATTGTCGCGTAACAACTGCCGGTCGAGTTGATCTATCTCTGTATACAGGTCGTCGGGTTTTGAAAACCATTGCTGACGGGTCGTCAATGGTTTTTGCGGGTCAAGGTGCTTGACGATTTTAGCCGGATTACCGGCCGCAACGCAATTTGGAGGAATGGAATTGACTACCACCGCCCCGGCACCAATAATGCTATTCTCGCCGATGGAGACCCCTTTGCAGACAATGGCGCTGTCTCCAATCCATACGTTGGCGGCGATCTCAATGGGTTCTGTTTTACCAAGTGCAATCCGGTTATAGATATCATGCCAGTCGGAATCGGTAACATAAACACCGCTGGCGAGCATGCAATTGTCACCGATATTGATTTGAGATGCCGAACTCATTCTGACACCCGGACAGAGAATACAATAATCGCCGATTTGAATATATCCGCTGACCTGTCGGTCTGACCAAACAGACAACCGCACCCTCTGGTCTGAAGTTGCAACAACGGTGACATGATCACCGATAACAACCGGAGAACCGAATACTTCCACACACCAGGGCTTGATAATGGTGGCGAACTTTCCAAGAGCGGCAAAATGCGGTCGTAAAAAATGGGCGGTGTAAAACCTTTGAAACTTTAATATCGCTCTTTTGATGATATATGGGCGGTGATCTTTCCGCAAGGATCATAGTCCTTATTATAGTTAACCACAGAGATCACTGAGGCCACAGAGATACATCATTTAAATTTATACTTCAGTTTAAAAAATTTAATCAAATTCTCTGTGCGCTCTGTGGTAAAACGACTCAAAGCGAAATGGGTCGTCACCGATTAAGGTGGATCCCTTGTGTGGGATCGACAAGCGGTGATAACCCGGATGTCGCCCAGAATTGATGACTGAACAGCGCACTTGCCGGGGTTAAGTTGTAAACCGCATCCGCGGCAATCAGTGTCACCGCATTGGTCCAGGTAATTTTATCCTCCGGCCAGATGACCAGGTCCGGGCAGGTAAATCCGCACCAGTAAGATCCGTCCTCATAACGCCGATCACTGATCCAGTTAAAAACGATTCTGGCCAATTCCAGGTTGCCCATGCCGGCCAGCGCCAGCGCCAGTTCCGCCGTCTCGGCAATGGTTACCCAGGGCTTATCCGATACACAACGCACGCCCCGGTCTTCAACGACAAATTTTTTCCAGTACTTATCGATCCGCTTGTATGCCGCCGTGCCGGTGATGACACCAGCCAGAATGGGATAGAACCAATCCATTGAAAAACGCGATTTGGTCATATTGAACAAATAAGGTTTGTTTTTAATGGCATCTGCCAGCTTGATAACGGCCAGTTCCCATGATGGCACGGATAGCCCCAATATCTTTGCAATGGCCAGGGCGCATTTGATGCTCATGTAAATGGAACTGGATCCCGTTAAAAGCGCCATGCGATCGATACTGCCTTTGGGGCTTATGGCCCAGTAGATCTCCCCATTGGGGGTTTGCAAACTCAGGGCAAAATTTATGGCCCTGGAAAGCGTTGGCCACATTTGCTTTAGCAAATCAGGGTCTTCGGTTATCAAAAAATAGTGAAATAAGCCCACTGCAATATAGGAAGATAGATTGGCATCTCTGGTTTTATCTTCGGGAATCCCTTGACGGTAAGCTGTATACCAGCTGCCATCTTCAAGTTGCCTGTCGGCCAGCCAAAGAAACGCGCGTTGGGCTTCTCTATAATATCCGCCCACGCTGAGACCCATGGCAGATTCAACATGATCCCAGGGATCTGATTTTTGGCCCACAGCCCACGGTATCTCTCCATCGGATCGCTGGGTTCTGGCAATAAATGACGCCACCTCAGCCACATTGAATTCAGAAAGCGGAAGTTGATGGCTGTTTGATAGTTTAAGGTCCACTAAAGGTTATATCCCTTTTTGCATTCGGTAAAGGAAAATTCATACAAAGGAATCCGTCGTTATGCAAGCACAATATCATCTGCTTTCCCGGCTTAAAAACTTCTCACGACCTGAATTTTGCACCCATAATGTCGGCTTAATTGTAAACCATTTGTGCCCTCATCACGTCTTTACTGACAGCACGCATAACAGTTGTGGACAATCGTATCTTGAGCCATTATGATGAGAACACTACTCTGAAGCATTGTTCTTGTGGGCGGATAAACTGGCAGATACTGAAAAATGACTCCATCAACACATAATGCGCCTGGCTCTCAAACCGCCGAACCGCAACTGACACAACTGGTAGAAAAAGCCAGAGATGGTAACCGTTTGGCATTTGATCAACTGATTGATCGCTATCAGGGAGACATGTATCGCATGATATACTACCGCATACGCAGACAAATGGATGCTGAAGATTTGACTCAGGACGTATTTATTCGTGCCTATCGCAGCATTTCGCGACTGCGGGAGCCGGACCGATTTCGCAGCTGGCTGTATACGATTGCCGTAAACCGGGTAAATGACTACCTTCGCAAAAAAAGAGTCAGATCTATTTTCAAATCATCCGATGAAGGCCCTGAGATTCAACCGGAAGCAGACGAGCACCGCGAGAAGCCTGAAGCACTGGAACAGGTTTTAAAGGAAGATTTCTGGCGGCAAGTCGACCGCATCGCAAAAAAACTATCGAAAATGGAACGCGAAGTATTTATGCTGCGCTTTATGGACGACTTAAATATAAATGAAATTGCCCAAATATTGAAGAAAAGTGAAAGCACCGTAAAAACCCATCTGTATCGGGCTTTGGCAAAATTTAAAAAAGAAAAAGGCTTGCGTCAATTTCTTCAGGAGGACTTAACGTGAGTAATCACAACTCGATTGCTTCCCATCTGGCAGAAAACGACCTACTGCAGGCAGTGGTTGATGACAGCAGTCTGTCGCAGCACTTGAGGCAGCATTTGAATGAATGCTCCCGATGTCGCTTACAAAAGGAACGTTTCGAACAGGAGTTGGTACGTCTGGGGCAGCTGGCCAGGCGTTATGCGCCTGAACCCCGGCGGCGCGTGTCCATCGGCACTGACAGGCGTAGATTGCCCTTTTTAAACTGGAAATTTGCTTTTGGCGCTGCGGCAGTCGCCGCCGCTATTATCGTCGTATGGGCGACGGTTTTAATTCAAAATCAGCAGCCAGGTAGTGTTGGAAATTTAGCACAAAATATGATAGAAGCAGAAAGACTGATGACGGAGATTGATGGGCTGGTAGAAAACGCATTGCCACCGGTCTACCTGGAAATTGTGGGTGAAACCGACTTGAACCCGAATGAAGAATTTTTGGAATTTCTCATTCCAGCCGCCGAAGACGATCCTCAAATATCCGCATTAACTATGAAAGGACCCGCAAGATGTTAAAAAAGGTCTTGATTGCACCACTGCTGATCTTGCTGATCAGCCTGCCCGAGCTTGTTTTAGCACAGGATGTACCTTCCGGTAAGTGGTGGTACAATAAGAAAGTGGTGAAAAATCTCAATCTGACCCCAAAAGAGGTCCGCCAGTTGGATCGGCTCTATGTAGACAGCCATCGTAAGCTTATCGATTTAAAAAGTGCGGTAAAACGGGAACAGTTCGAACTCGATACGCTGCTGGGAAAAGAGCCTGTCGACGACGCCAAGGTCCGCAAACAATTCAAACGTCTTGAAAAAGCCCGCACAGACCTGGCCAATGAGCGCCTGGGGTTTGTTATCCGCGTCAGGGAAATCATCGGTGCCGATCGGTTTCAACAGTTGAAAACATCCTATAAGGATTGGCGTTAGGATGGCCTGTCTTTTACCCCACATTTACAGTATGTCAGCGCAGCAAAGCCACTTTTTATTCACGCTTGACTTTAGTCCACTCATTGTTTAATTTACCTTTCATACGCAGCACATATCAGGCTTTTAATGATAACAGGTTTGGCCAACGCCGGATTCAGATTGTTTTAGACGGATCCTCGATTCGCACAGAACGCTTTCCTTTTATGACCGGTAGCCTTTTTCAGGTTTGCCGGATCCCATTAACCCTGGCCTTCGTTTAAAATGGAGGAGCAGATGAAAAGGATTTATACCAAATTACGCATCTAAAGCCTCCGACGGCGTTCTTCGCTCGTTTGGAGGCTTTTTTAGGCCCGCAAATTTGTTGGGGCTGAAATATCGGTGCGTCGGAGCGGCTGTTGTGCAATAACCGGCCGATCGGCGCTAAAAGTGATCCATCGACATTGCGCTCAAAGTTGCAAGAAAGGAGGAAAAATGGCTGACAGCGTGTACAAAGTTATCCGACTGGTAGGAAGTAGTCCGAATTCTTGGGAAGAAGCCGCCAAAAATGCAGTGGATAAGGCGAGTCAAAGCCTGAGAGATTTAAGGATTGCGGAAATCCAAAAACTGGATTTGAAGGTTGAAAACGGCAAAGTTGCCGCTTACCGTGCCTTGGTGAATCTCTCCTTTAAATACGGTGGCGAAGGGTAAGCAAATAGATGTAGATTCATGAACACCTAAAATTAGTGTTAATCGTTGTAGATGGATAAACCTCCGAATGAATCCTAAACGCTTCTTTTGGAGGTTTATTACTTTAATTATTGTAGGATTGGTCCATCTTATAGATCAGTGATCAGAGGCCTTGCCATTATCGAATCCGCCAACATTCCATCGTTCCCGCATCCCAAGTAAGAGGCAGGAATCCCCTTTGCCGTTAAAAGCGGCATGAGTTCAATAGCAGATGATGATTTCCGAAACTTCAGATATGGTTAGCGTTCGCGAACATTATGAAAATTATCTCGCAAATTATTACGCCTGGATTTGCGGTGGGGCAGAGATCAACCTAGCCGAACATCGGAACTTTTTTAAGACGCACAACATACAACCGATTGACACCGGCCAGGCATTTGATCTGGGGGCCGGTTGTGGGTTCCAATCCATCCCGCTGGCTGAATTAGGGTTTCGCGTCGTCGCAATGGATCTGAGTGCGCGGCTATTGGGTGAATTGAAGGAAAACGCCCCGCATCTTCCGATCGAAACGATTTGCGATGATCTATTAAATTTCAGCAACTATGTGCGCGACAACATCGAACTGGTGGTATGCATGGGAGATACGCTGACCCATCTGGATGCCCTTAAAACGGTTAAAGCGCTGTTGCAGCAGGCTTATGCCGCCCTGGTGCCCGGTGGCTGTATGATTTTATCGTTTCGAAATTTATCTCAAGCGCTCGTGGGGCTTGCTCGATTCGTTCCGGTCCGCAGCAATGATACAACCATTTTCACCTGTTTTTTGGAGTATGAAAAAAACACCGTTAAGGTGCATGATATCGTTTACGAGAAAAAAAAGGGCCAATGGGTGTTGCATAAAAGTGCTTATCGAAAATTGCGCATCTCTCCGGAGTGGACCCGAAACTATCTGCAACAAATTGGATTTACTGTAGAATTTTATGAGGAAAAAAAGGGATTGGTTTTCATCATCCTCCGAAAAAAATGAGGATCCGAGTTTAAATAGGTTACCCTAACAAAATCAATAGATATGACTTTTTTCATTGATTTTTAACAGACAATCGAATAGACAAAAAGCCTAAAGGAAAAAGATTCCAGATAAAATAGATGAACAATTAGCCACGTGCAAAATTCCTTTTTTTATTACGGCTCAGCAAGTCGGGATTGCCCCCCTCCATACTAAATTAGTCTGATTATTAATGGATCTCATTCAATATTTTTGGCTGGGCGTTTATCTTTTTGCCCTGGCGGCGCTTTTAACCTATGGCATGAATTGCTGGTTTCTCATGCTGATTTACCGTCTGAATTATCCGCGGGCGGCCCTTAAACACCAACGCATTAAAGAAGCATTCTACCGGAATATGCCTTCCAAAGACTGGCCCCACGTAACGATCCAGCTTCCCATTTACAACGAGCGCTATGTGGTTCAACGGCTGATCGAATCCGTTTGCAAAATCGATTATCCAAAAAATTTACTGGAAGTTCAGGTACTCGATGATTCAACCGATGATACCGTAAAGATCGCCCAAGCCTTGGTCGCCAAAATGAATGCTGCAGGCATTGATATTGTTTATATTCATCGCACCGACCGCCGTGGATTTAAAGCCGGTGCCCTCAAAGAGGGGCTTAAAATCGCCAAAGGTTCGCTGGTGGCGGTTTTTGATGCTGATTTTATTCCCGCTCCGGATTTTCTGAAGGAATCGGTACCCTATTTTCAGGATCCTCAAATCGGTATGCTGCAAGCCCGCTGGGGTCACATCAACAGTGATTATTCTTTGCTGACCCGCGCACAATCCATCGGGATTGACGGCCATTTTGGAGTGGAACAGGCCTCCCGGGCTTGGGGCGGATTATTTATGAACTTTAACGGCACCGGGGGTGTCTGGCGTAAAAGAACCATCCAGGAAGCCGGCGGCTGGCAGGCCGATACGCTCACTGAAGATCTGGATCTAAGCTACAGAGCCCAGCTTAAGGGATGGAAGCTGATGTTTGCATCGCAGGTCGTATGTCCGGCCGAAATCCCGGTAACGATTAACGCCTTTAAATCTCAGCAGCATCGCTGGGCCAAAGGCTCGATTCAAACCGCCAAGAAAAATCTGGGCAAGCTGTTTAGGTCGGATATATCTTGGCTGGTTAAGATTCAGGCATTTTTGCATCTCACCCATTACATGGTGCATCCCATGATGCTGCTGGTGGTTTTGACATCGATTCCCATGCTTTACACCCAGTGGTTTTTTGACAACCTGGCATATCCAATTATGATTTTTACCCTTCTGTGCCTGGCAACCTTCGGCCCATCATCCCTGTACCTTTTTTCCCAGCGCATCCTATATCGCAATTGGAAGACCCGCATCAAATATTTGCCGTTACTAATGTGTCTGGGTACCGGAATTGCCGTCAACAATACCAGAGCCGTGCTGGAGGCCCTCTTTGATATCAAGAGTGGATTTATCCGCACCCCAAAATACGGGATTCGACAAAAAGGCGAAAACTGGAAAAACAAACGGTACGACATTCCACTGAATGCTGTGTCCATTCTTGAATTTTTTCTCGGGCTTTATTCCCTGACCGGACTGCTCATGTTTCTGTTTTTCAGCAAGTATTTGGTCAGCCCCTTCCTTTTGATTTATACTTCCGGCTTTTTCTATGTGTTCTTTCTTTCGGTGAAACATGGATTTGGAAAAACCGCATCAAGCTAAATCATCAGCCGCCCCTTTCCACCCGGTTCAGATGGCCATTGTCGGTCTGGGCCTAATTTCAGGCTTGCTCTATTTTTATAATTTTGGACTTCAATCCTTTTTAGGCAACAGTCAGCTGATTGCAAAATCCAGTCTTCATTTTTATGTTTTTTTATTTTTAGTTTTGAGCTTGTTATATCTGAGCGGCATTTATCTTATCTTTAAGCATCGCGCCAGGTGGGGACATTCAAAGAGTTTGGTGTCTATCATTATACTGTTTGCCGTGCTGTTCAGGGTTTTATTGCTGCCGGCCGATCCTGCGGTGCTCTCAAAAGACATGTACCGCTACATCTGGGATGGACGGGTTCAACAAAACGGTATTAATCCTTACCGGCATCCGCCGGATGCCGCTGAGCTGAAAAAGCAGCGTGACGATCACGTATATCCGAATATCAATCGCAAATCCTACCCGACCCTGTATCCGGCCGGTGCCCAGCTGTTTTTCCGGCTCTTTCATATGATCGTAGGAGATAGTGTCTCCGGGTTCAAGGGCCTTATGACGATTTTTGATATACTGACCCTTTTTGTGCTGCTGGCGCTCTTGCGCATCTATCGATATGAAGAAACACGGCTTTTGATCTACGCCTGGAATCCACTGGTTGTATTTGAAATCGCTTACAGCGGCCATCTGGAGGGTCTAACCGTATTCTGGATGGTACTGGCATTTTTTCTGAATGCCACAAACAGGCAAATCACGGGCGTTGTATCCCTGGCGGTCTCAAGTGCCATCAAGCTCTATCCGGCTCTATTATTAACCGGCTTTTTGAACCGCGGCCAACGGTTAAGAGGTTCTTTAGCCTTTGTCATCGCAGTGGTTTTGTTGTATCTGCCTTTTTTGGGCGCCGGACGTAAGGTTTTAGGTTTTCTACCGATCTATTTACAAAACCCATATGAGAGTTTTAACCTGGGGCTGAAATTTGTAATGATGCAGCTGTTGCCGCAAATTAATTATTCCTTTTGGAGCATCGTGTTCTTGCTCGGCCTGATGGCAGCCGGATTGTTTATTTTCTTTAAAAACAAAGACCCGGCCCATACGATCCGCTATGCCTTCATTTTGACGGGTCTGTTGATGGTCTTGATGCCGGCATCCTTACACCCCTGGTATGTCATTATTTTGATCCCGTTTTTGTGCTTCTATCCTGCGATTGCCTGGTTGCTGTTTAGCTGTATGGTGACGCTGTCCTACATAAAATATATCACACCGCTGGGTGTCATGCCGTCATCGGTCCTCATGCTGGAATACGGTCTTTTGTTTGCACTGCTGGCAGGCGGCTTCATCATCAAGCGGATTAACGATAAAAACCATGGGATCGCCATGCTCCCCGGGCAAAGGGAAGCCTATTTTCTGGCACGTCTTTAACAACCGGGGGATACTATTTTTCAGAAAGATGAACCAAAGCGAAAAGTTGAACATATCCGTCGTTATTCCGACCTACAACGAAGCCGGGGCCATCGGTGAAGTCGTTCGGGGTGTTCCTCGCAATCGGGTCCGGGAAGTCATTGTTGTGGATAACGGCTCCACCGACGGTACCGCAGAGCGGGCGGCGGCGGCCGGTGCCCATGTCATACATGAACCGCGAAAGGGATATGGTTCGGCCTGTTGGGCCGGCGCACAGGCCGGATGCAAAAGCGACCTTATTGTGTTTCTAGACGGCGACCGCAGCGACGACCCCGCCCAGCTTGAGCGTATTGTCGATCCGGTGATACGGGACCAAGCAGATCTGGTCATCGGCAGCCGAATCGGCGGCAACCTTGAGAAGGGATCAATGCCGCTGCACGCTCAGCTGGGTAACCGCATGATCGTGTTTCTGCTGCGCTTGCTTTATGGTGTCCGGATCACCGATATCGGTTCTTTCCGGGCGATTCGCACCCGCACATTATTTGATTTGCGCATGGAGCAGAGGACCTACGGCTGGCCGGTGGAGATGATCGTCAAGGCCGCTCGCAGTGGATTTCGCATTCAAAGCGTGCCCATCAGATACCGTAAAAGAATCGGGATTTCCAAAGTGACAGGCTCTTTGCGCGGCAGTGTCCTGGCAGCAACCTATATGTTTTTGGTGCCTTTGAAATACCTTTTTAAACGCTAAAAACATATTTTTCACCACTGAGATTAATTTTGGATTAAGCATTAATTTAGCTTAAGGAGCTGAAAATGGTTTCTCTTGGAATCGGACTGACCAGCGATTGTAATTTGAACTGTGCACACTGCTATCGGGATCAAAAACAAATTGAAAATCTAACATTGAACGATATTCAAAAAGTGTGCGAAAGCATCCCCGTCGGCGCCATCGGATTTGGTACGGGTGAAAATGGTTTAAACCCGGAATATTTCGACATCATAGAATATTTGCACACCAGACAGATCAGGCTTAGCCTGGCTTCCAACGGATACACCTTGTCGATTACACCTGATGAAAAACTGAAATATTTCAGTGACGTGGAATTTTCGGTCGACTTTCCGGATCAGCAACGTCAGGATGCGTTTCGCGGGCAGGGCAACTGGCAAACCGTTATGGAAGGAATCGCCAGGTGCCGCAGTTTAGGGCTTCGGGTCTCTATTCTGGCAGTGTTGATGAATGCAAACTATAAAGACCTGGGTAAAATCGCTGCACTGGCAGCATCTTTTGGGGCTGATTTTCGGGTCAATGTCTATCAGCCCATGTATACGGTTGAATTCATGCCGAGTTTCGACCAGTACTGGCAGGCATTTGATCTTCTTTTTAAAAATGCTGAAATAATCTCCGTAAGCGAGCCTTTGGTCAATACATTTTTAGGGATCAAAGGCCTGAAAGGCACGCCGTGCGGCGGCCGTAGCATGCGCGTTACACCCGACGGGCATTTGAAGGCCTGCGTATACTGGCCGGAATCGGATCTGACCATTGCGAATCTGGTGGAACAAAAGGAAGCGGTATTCGACTCACCTGCTTTCCGACAGACCCATCAAACACCGCAATTCTGTTTGACATGCGAACATGTTGAGAATTGCGGCGGCGGATGTGCCGCCCGGCGCAAACTCAGAAACCGCTTTGATGAGCCGGATGAATTCTGTCCCATTTATAGAGACAAACGCATCCAGATCAGCGGGCAGTTGTCATCGGCAACCAAACCGATCAGAACCGGCAGTATATGCACGACCATCGTCCGCCTAATATGAGCGTTTCAAATTTTCAAAATGGGTAAAAATTCTTATTTTACGGAATTTTATCAATTTATTTTTTAAATTTGAAACCCTGCGGGCTTGCCGATCTTATCCCGCCTGCGGCGGGATGTTAGATGCCGTTCCGCATAGTACACTATAGCGGAACGACATCTGCCGTGTAGCTCCCCGCTGTAACGGGATCTTACGAGCGGCAACCTCGACAAGCGCTCAAATTAGGTCCTAATCGAGTTTTGCATGAAAATTAATAAGAGATAATGAAAATATGGCTGGTTTTGATGCGAACTTAAAGCTACCGCGCAATCTGTATCTTGAGGTGACCAATCGATGTAATCTCAAATGCAAGGCCTGCATTCTGTATCGGGGCGGTTGGGAATCTCAGCGCGATTTGACGCTTGACGAGCTGGTCCGCATAACCGATCAATTGCCGCAGCTTGAACGGATCGCTTTGCACGGAATCGGTGAACCACTGTTGAATGAATCATTGCCGGCCATGATTCGCCATTTGAAAGATCGCAATGCGTTTGTGCTCTTTAATTCCAATGGTATTTTACTGGATGAAAACCGTCAAAACGGCTTGATGGAGACCGGCCTGGATGAACTGCGCATATCGCTGGATGCCGCCTCTGCCAAGGGATACAAAGCAATGCGCAACAGCGACCGCTTTGATCAGATCGTTGCCAATTTGCGTGCTTTTGTTAAACGCATGCGACGGCTGCAGGTTTCCCGACCGGCCCTTTCACTCTGGTATCTGGGCACCCGCGAAAACATCAAGGCGCTGCCGGCGTTTGTAAGGCTGGCTGCTGACATCGGTGTCCCTCGGGTTTATCTGCAGCGGCTGGTATATTTCCAGGATGATAACGGCTATGGGTTGGCAACATCCGAAAAAACCCTGGTGGCATCCGACGGTAAGATCCGGCAATGGGTCGAACAGGGACAGGATCTGGCAAAGCAGCTCGGTGTCCAATTCGAGGCTTCGGGTCTGAGGACCCCGGTTGAAAGCGTTCAGACAGGCGCGAATCACCCCCATTCCTGGAAAGGATGTGTGCGACCCACAACCCTGATGTACATTACCGCAAATGGCAATGTGTTGCCGTGTTGTATCGCCCCTTTTTCGACCTCCGATTATGCTGCCATCATCTTGGGCAATGTATTTCAAAACCCGCTGAAAGAAATATGGCTGGGATCAAAATATCGGTCATTTCGAGAGTCCCACCAAACGGCCACGCCCCCCAAAAGCTGCCGCGGCTGCGGAGATCTCTGGAGCCTCTAAAATTGACAATTTTTTGTTTTAAAGTTACGATAAGCATATATCTGATCCCTCAGACTTCGACTTTTATTTAACTACTGAGAAACAGCGTTTTTTCGGACAGATCCATTCCTGATGGAATAATGGAATGCTGGAAAAACAGAATTTGGAGGAGGTAAAGAATGAAATTGTTTCGGCAACGATCGAAATTCCTTAGTGTATTTCTGGTCATCATGATGGTTCTGTTGACCGTTCCCTGCCAATCCGTCTTGGCCGCCATGGTTGAAACGGAAGCAACCTTGAAGATAACTGCCGACGGGCAAGACGCACGTAACACCATCAAAACGATCCTGGCGCGTGAAGATGCGCAGGCCGTTATAAGGGCCCAGGGGATCGATCCCCTCGAAGCCATGATGCGCGTTGACAGCCTCACCGATGCAGAAGCGCGACACATTGCCGATCAGATTGAAGAACTACCCGCCGGCGGCAACTTCTTTGTGGTATTCCTGGTCGTCGTAGGTATCCTTGTCATTGTTTTGGCCATTACCGATGCCATGGGGTATACCAACGTCTTTACCTTTGTCCGATAATCACAAAAGCAAACGGCACCGCATTCTGCAATTATCGAGGCGGCTGGCTATCTGGGGTTGGGTCTTTAGCCTGTTCGTTTTTAGCGGCTGCGCCACCACACCGACCGACAGATGGTCGCGGGCCTCGACCAACGTCCCGCCCCATCATAATTTGAATGCGGTGCCGTTTTATCCCCAAGACGCCTATCAATGCGGGCCGGCATCACTCGCTATGGTTCTTTCCTGGAGTGGGCGTCAGATCGGCCCGGATGAACTGACCCCCCAGGTATACACACCTTCCCTCAAGGGCAGTCTTCAGCCGGCGATGATTGCCGCCGCCCGCCGCCAGGGAAGAGTTGCCTACCCGATCAGCGGGGCCAATGCGCTGTTGCAGGAAATAGCAGCCGGGCATCCGGTCATCGTGTTGCAAAACCTGGGGCTTTCCTGGATTCCGGTCTGGCATTATGCCGTGGTCATCGGTTATGACGTTGAAGCGAATGTGATCGTATTGCATTCCGGAATCACACGTCAGAAAAAAACAGCTTTAAGAACTTTTGAAAATACGTGGGCACGAGGTGAACACTGGGGCCTGCTGGTGTTGCCGCCGGATCGTTTGCCGGCGACGGTCGAAGAAAAATCATGGATTGCAGCGGTAGTCGGACTGGAGAAGGCCCGCCAGTGGGCGGCCGCCGTTGAAGGGTATCAAACCGCTGTGCAGCATTGGCCGCAGAGTTTTTCCGCCCATATCGGATTAAGTAATAGCTATTATGCCATGGGGGATTTGAAATCTGCGACAACCGTATTGCAAAAAACGACCGATCGATTCCCGTATGAAGGCGTGGCCTTTAACAATCTCGCCCAGGTGTTATGGGAGCAGGGAGAAAAACAGCAAGCCATAAAAGCCGCCCGCCAGGCCGTAAAGCTTGGCGGGCCGCATGTGGAGCAGTTTCAAAAAACCCTGGAAGAGATCCAAACCGGAGATCCCTAGTTGATCGGAATTTATAAATTTTACTTTCTCACGAGCCTAAAGAGAGAAGACTCCAAGAACAATACAAACGAGTGACTAAAGTGAACTAAAGTTGGAAGTGCCTAAATTTAAGGCGTCGCTGCGCTCCATCCTTTATAAAAAAGACAGAATTCATTAACTTTAGGCATTTTAGTCACTTTAGTCATTTTAGCTCACTTGCTTTATGGGAGCATTTTGAATCGCTTTAGAACGCAGCTCTCGGACATTAGGGGAGGCTATAAAATCACTTTTATTCCTTCTTTTCGAAGAGCCCTTTGACCTTATCGGTCACACTTTCTGCCTCTTTGCCCGAGCCCTCGACAAGATCGGTAGCGCCTTTTAAGGCTTTTTCAGCTGCCTTGGCGGGGGCGTCGCCCAGACTTTTAAGCTCATCCTTTAGAGCTCCCATCACAACCGGTGATTTGATTTTACCATAAAGAGCTGCAAAAATTTCCTTGGCCACTTCCGCCGCTGAGGCCCCGCCTTTCTTTTTGCCGATATCTTTGATGTGTATGTCCGGAAGATCGGCTTTGATTTCCTGCTCACCAAGCACCCCACCGGCCACGGCCAGTGCCAGGTTCACCTTGCCATTTTTGACAATAAAATCATTGATGATCAGCTTCTCGCCCGGGCCTTCTTTGGGGGTCTCTTTTTTAGTGGATTTTGCTTTAGGCACGTTTTTTTGCACATTGTTGATTATCGATTGAAAATTATCGCTTTTGCCCCGCTTTTCGTAAGTGATTTCAGGTCCGACCACCTCGACTTTAGTAATAATGATGGTATCTTTGGTAATTGAACCCTTATCAACACCCACATAAACGGAGCCGACTTTCATGGCGCTTGGAGATTTAAAACCCTTCGGATTTCCTAGGAAAAGCTTCTTAAGCTTGGCTTCGGCCGAAAATAAGGAAATCCCGACGTCATCCACCCGTAATTCGGTGTTTGTAATTTTAGGGCCGTAGGTGTTGACCGCCATTTTAACCAAGGGGCCCAGTTTTGATAGGCCCGCAACCACTACAACGACCAGGAGGACGACAATCGCACCGAGGCCGATAAATATCCATTTCTTCATAGTTCGATCTCCTTATCCGGTTGTCCGGTTGCCCATCGACAGCAGATGGATTTTTGAAATTGCTTTTATATATTATTTTCGAAAGTATGGATTAGAAAGTGATGTGTCAACATGAGAAGAGAAGAAAAACCGATGGGTGAGCGGGATTCAAGCGTCAGCACGCTCAGGGATTAGCGGCCCTGGTATTCTGGTCTGTATCGCACAATGATCGGCTCAGCAGCGGGCGATATGTTTTTCCTTCCACCTGTTTTAAATAGCGCAATAGCTGCTGTTCCAGTTCGGCCGCCAGGCGGGGTTTTGCTTCTATCAGATTCTTCTTCTCCAGAGGGTCTTCCGCCACATTGAATAACTGGACAAGATCCAGTTCGGCAAAAAAGATAAATTTCCATTGCCAGTTTCGATATAAGAAATAGCGGCGTTTGAAAGAAGCCCGGCCGGCGACATCTCTTTGAAGATAACGGATGCGATCATCATTTAAGATGAGCGGCACCAATGATATCCCCATATGCGGGTCATCGTAGGGCGGATCGACGGCGTAACCGGCCAGTTCGGCGATCGTCGGTGCCATATCCGCTGCAACAACGGCAACATCTTCAAAACGTCTTTGGATTCCGTGTATTAAAAGTATAAGCGGAATTCGAATTTCCTCTTCATAAAGGGTATGACCATGCAGGCTGGCACCGTGCTCCCAGAATTGTTCCCCGTGGTCCGAGGTAAACAGGATAACGGTATTATTGTATCGATGATTTGTTTTCAGCCAGTTGATAAACCGTTCTAAGGCGCTGTCCAGATAAGACAAGTTATTATCGTAGAGATCTCTGGGCGTATCACCGAAATCGATGCCGCCGGGTTTTTTCCACAGATCATTGTGCACATCCATCAAATGTAAAAAACACAGGAAGCGTTCGCCCGTCTTGATTTTGGAGATGGCTTCGCGGGCCGAATTAAATACTTCATCTGCAGTAGCGGTACGCCGGTCGCTTACCGCCCGGGGAATCGTCAGTTCACTGACCGGGTGTTGCGGCGGAAAGATGGACCGCGGGCCAAAACCTTTCATCACCATATAGTGCCGGATACCTTCTGCCTGTGCAATCTTAAAATAAAGGTTTTCTTGATATAGACTGGGCCCGTAAAGGGTGAAGCGACTTCTACCGGCCACCAGAAATGGAAATGCCGCAAATGAGCCGCCCCCCTGGCTGTAGGCCCGGCGAAACGAGACGGTCTCTTCTTTGGCCCATTTGTCCAAAAAGGGCGTCAGGTTGCGATGATAGCCGGCAGAATGGAAGGCATCGCCTCTGAGTGCATCGACGACAATTATCATCAGGTTGAAGTCTTTCGGAAGCAGCGACGGGCCCACTTTGTGCAGCTCCCACGGCTGGGGCCAGGGATGGGGCTGCTGATTCAGGTTCGGGTTTTGCCCCAGACGGACCCAATGGTCCAGTTTGAATAAGCTGACAAGCTTTCTGGCATAGGCCGCTTCCACCCGCGTCAGATCACTGAATTGCAGCAGAATTGTTTTGGCATTTGGATAATGATTCAACAACCCAAAGGGAACAAACCCGATAAAGAAGATAACGAACAGTAGCGCCCAGCGTCTTCCTGATTCGAACAATAACACTTTTTCTGAATGAATGACGTCCTCAAAAATAAACACCAGCGCTCCGGCTATTATGACCATTGATAGTTTTAACAGGATGCTTTTCAGATATGAAAAGGCGGTGAACCACGGGTTGAACAAATCACCGTATAACAGCAAATAGCTCACGAGGCCGCACAAAAAGACAATCGACAGGATCAACATGTTCCAAATACAGCGACGGTAGGGTCTGGCAGTGACCAGCCTAAAAAGCGGATAAACAAACACTACCCCCATTGAAATACAGGTGAGTCCCACCGGACTTCGTTTATGGTTTTGGGGCAAGTAGTTTAAAATTCGCCAATGCGCATTTGACAGAAGGGCGCCGCCGATTGACGACAGCAATAAGGCCAGGGCAATGACAGCGGGCCTGAGTCCGAGCTTGTCGACCTGCCATTCAATGGCAACCATCAGGGCTGATAGCGTGATGACGGTGTAAAAACCGCAAAGCAGAACAAAAGGCAGAAAAACGAATAGGCCTCTCAGTGAGGCCTTTGGGTCTAACTTTGCCTCAAAAAAAGAGGACAGCGAAATGATGGCCAGCGTTGCGATACCAAACCACAATCCGGTTGTACCGGCGAAAACCGCGGGGATAAGTTTTTGCAGGACAATCTCGATGCCGGAATGCAGGTGGATAAAATCTTTTAGCCGGTGCCAGGAAGGATCCAGCTGGGC
>JAAUXY010002339.1_pt1 | contig 23077 bp, 23 predicted proteins | sample 7278121 | NCBI WGS metagenome assembly JAAUXY01 (sample SAMN14350117, study PRJNA611818) | marine sediment metagenome | isolation source: surface marine sediment (1.8m) | place: French Polynesia: Moorea | collected 2018-08 | reverse complement strand
TGAGCAGCCTGAAAGAGGAAAGCCTGGCCGAAGCCGACATGGCCGACCGGGCGACGCGCGAGACCGACACTTCGCTCGAGCTGCGCACCCGCGACCGGCAGCGCAAGCTGATCAGCAAGATCGACGCGGCCCTGCGGCGCATCGAGGACGGCAGCTACGGCTATTGCGAGGAAACCGAAGAGCCGATCAGCCTGCGCAGGCTGATGGCCCGCCCGATCGCGACCTTGAGCCTCGAGGCTCAAGAGCGTCACGAGCGCATGGAGCGCACCCACCGCGACGACTGAGCCGGCCTCAACCGGCCTGAAGAACGGAGCGGCGGCGCCGAAGCGCCGCCGAAATCGTCTCTGGGCAAATGTCGTGCGCCGGCGGCGCGGAGCCGCGAGAGCGCCTAGAACGGGAACACCACGTCGAACACCTGTTGGCCGTAGCGCGGTTGCTGCAGGTCGGTGATCTGGCCGCGTCCGCCGTAGGCGATCCGAGCTTCTGCGATCTTGTCGTGCAGGATGGTGTTGGTGGCGCTGATGTCCTCGGGGCGGATCACACCGGCGACCAGGATCTCGCGGATCTCGAAGTTCACGCGGATCTCCTGACGCCCGAAGATGACCAGGTTCCCGTTCGGCAGCACCTGGGTCACGATCGCCGCGATGCTTGTGGTGATGGACTCCTCGCGCTCGATCTCGCCCGAACCGGTGTTCTCGGTGGTGGAGTCGAAGTCGATCAGGTCTTCGTTGTCGACCGCCTCGGGGAAGAGCTCATCCAGCGACTCCTCGTAGCCGAGGAAGGAGTTGAGATCGGCATCATTATTGTTGGAGCGGGATTGGGTCGTCTCGTTCTCGAAGTCGGCTTCTTCGTCGAGTTCCACGATCACGGTCAGAATGTCGCCGACCTGGCTGGCCCGCTGATCCTTGAAGAACGCCCGGCTGCCTGGCCGCCACAGCGAATTGGGCTGCCGCTCGACCGCCTGCGGGGACGGCATCGGCAGGCTCACCTGCTGGTACTCGGGCTGCTGCGCGAGGTTCTGGCTGCTGGTGAACTCCGGTTCGTCGCCGACGTTGGACAGCCGGGTCAGCAAGTTGCACCCGCCCAGGCTGGTCCCGGCAAGCAGAACGAGCGCGTAGCGCCCCAGCCGGCGCGCGGTCCTTCTGCGGCTGGTTCCGGCGGCCCGACGGTTCGCGGTCATCGCGGCGTTCCTCTGGCAACAGCGGCGGGATCGACGCTGATCACCTCGACCGCGTTCTCACCGACAACCACGGCCTGGATCACCTTGCGGCTATCCATGTTCATCACCCGCACCACATCGCCCTTGGCGCCGGACTGCAGCGCCGTCGCGCGCGCGGTCAGCTCAAGGTTGCCGGAACGGAAGGTGATGATCACCGGACCCTTGCGGTGCACCAGTTCCGGCTCTTTCAGATCACCCATGCGGATGGGGATGTGCGGGCGCATCGGGCGGCGGGGCGTCTTGCCCATCACCGATTCCAGATCGACCGCCACTGTCCGGTTCACCTCGTCTTCGCGCATCTCGATCCAATCGACGTCGGAGCCGCGGATGATCTCGTCGGTGCCGACGGTGCGGTTGAGCACGGGAACCGGGATCAGCTTGTGGAACCTTCCGGAAACGGAGAACCGTCGCGCTTCGGGGTGCTCCGGCGGCGCAACCACGTCGGCGACGAACCGCCCGGAGCGGGGATCGGCCTCCAGACGCTCAAGCTGCGGATAGGGGGCAAGGTGGCTGGGCAGATGAATCACCAGATCGCGCTGATCCAGCACGATTTCCAAGTCACCTTTGATGCCGTCCTGGGCCAGCCCGGACTCGACCAGGTCGACCAGGTCTTCAATCTCGATCGGGTTGCTGGCGCGCTCGACGATGATCCGGTCTGCCGCACTGAGCGGGCGCCAGTTGATCCGATACGCCCGCGCCACCCGCATCAGATAGCGCGCATCCAGCACCAGTCTCTTGCCGGGGGTGGGGGCGTAGATCAGCGGCCGCTCCGCCAAGTCCGGCTCGAGCCCGTTGAACAGGTCGCCAAGCCGGACCATGTCTTCGGACAGCCGCACCGTGGGCTTGATCGACACCAGGCTCGGCGTGCGCGCGGAGATCTGGCTGCCGGCGGCGGCCGGCGTCGATACGCTGAGGCAGACGAACAGGGCGACCGCGGCAACGGCGCCGGTGATGAGACGGCTTTTAGTCATCATCCGTGTCCTAGTCTTAGTTCAGGGCGGTCAGAGCGCCGTACATGTCGTCGGCGGTCTGGATCGCCTTGGTGTTCATCTCGTAAGCGCGCTGCGCGGTGATCAACTCACCGATCTCCTTGACCGGATCCACGTTGGCGGTTTCCAGGAAGCCTTGCAGGATCGGTCCGAACTGGTCGGTGTTCGGGTTGCCGGTGCTCGGCGTGCCCGATGAGGCAGTCTCTAGGAACACGTTCTGCCCGACCGGAAGCAGGCCGTTCTCATTGACGAAGCTGGCCAACTCGAGCTGCCCGACGTTCGAAAGGTTGACCTGGTTGCGCAGCGAGACCAGCACTTCGCCCGACTGGTTGATGGTCACATCAACCGCGTCTTCGGGGATGGTGATGCCCGGCTGCACGGTGTAGCCGTCTGGCGTCACGATCTCGCCCTGGTCGTTGAGCTGGAGTGCGCCGGACCGCGTGTAGCCGGTCACGCCGCCCGGCAGGTCGACTTGGAAATATCCGCGGCCCTGGATCGCCAGATCGAAAGTGTTGTCGGTCGGCAGGATGTTGCCGCGCTGGGTGACCCGGTAGGTGGCCGCAACCCGCACGCCATTGCCCAGATTCGTGCCGGCCGGCAGCAGGTCGCCTTCAACGTTGGACTGGGATCCGGTGCGCCGCGTGGTCTGGTACAGCAGGTCCTGGAACTCGACCCGGCGCCGGGTGAACGCCGTGGTCTGCATGTTGGCGATGTTGTTGGAGATCACCTCGACGTTGCGCTGCTGGCCGACGATCCCGGTTGCGGAGATGAAAATCGAGCGGATCATGGGGGACTACTCCATTCCTCAAATCGCAGCCGGCATCAGCCCTGGAACCGGCCGAGATCGTTGACCACTTTGCGGGTGCGCTCGTGTTCGGCCTCCAACATGCTGTCGGCGGCTTCGAACTGGCGCTGCAGGTTGATCATGTGCGTCAGCTCCACGATCGGCTCGACGTTGGAGCTTTCCAGAGCGCCTTGGACGACCTGCGGTTTCACCACGTCGCGCGGCGCCACGTCGCTGGCGTACAGGCTGTTCTCGGTCTTCTGCAGCGTGCGTTCGTTGTCGAACTCCACCACGCGCAGGCGGCCGATCTGCTGTTCGTCCTGGGTGATCAGACCGTCCTCGCTGATGGTGATGGCGCCGCCGTTCGGATTGATCGAGATCTCGCCTCCCTGACCCATCACCGGGTAGCCAAGGCTGTTCACCAACGCGCCATCGGCGTTCAGGCGGAAGCTGCCATGCCGGGTATAGGCGTCTGCGCCATCGGCGCTGACCACGAAGTAGCCATCGCCGGCGATCGCCACGTCGAGCGTATTGTCGGTCACTTGCAACGCGCCGTGCTTCAGCACCGAGTACTCGCCGAACCCCTGCACGCTGGAGAACTCGACCCCCTGACTGGCCTCGCTCAGCACTTCGCGGAACACCAAACGGTCGGCGCGAAAGCCGGGGGTGTTGGTGTTGGCCAGATTGTGTGACGCCATGTCGAGCTGGTTGAGCAGCGACATCTGGCGTGAGATGGCGATATAGCCTGGATTCTCCATCGGCGGTGTCCCCTAGTGTGGGCTGCGTAATGGCGGCCTGACCTTCGCGTCGGCAGAGAGGTGTGCACGCGGCGTGCCAAGCGCGGCGTGGCGCGATCAGGCCGGATTTGTGGGACTCCTCGGCGAATCACTTCGCACGAAAGCGGCTCGCCAGCCGCCGATGGAACCTCTTGCCGGGCAGTTTTTTCCGTTGCGTGCGCGTCGTGGCGAAGGCGCGACTCGGCAGACTTGCTGGATCGCGGTCGGTCGGCCGCTGAGCGCGGGCTGTGCGGGTGTGGCAAGGCCGTCGTTCAATATATTGTTAACCCTGTGAAATTAGCCTCTCAGACATCTGTGGCCCGGCCAGTTCGACTGTTGCCTCGGCCCGCCTGCGACCAGACCAGCGGGGGTGCCGTGGCCGCCACGTCGATTGGCATGGCTCATGAATGACGATTTGGGCACAGGCGCCTTTGACCGAACGGATGGTCCCGAAGCGCCCGCGCGGTGGAGAATGCGATGACTGACGATACGGCCGACGCCGAACTGGAAGCCGGAGGTAGCAAGAAGCGCTTAGCGGGCAAGAAGATCGTCCTGTTTGCGCTGCCGGTCGTGCTGCTGGTCGCCGGCGGCGCGGGCGCGTACTTCATGGGTTTGTTCGGCGGCGAAGCGCCACCGGAGGAACAGGCGGCCGCCGCTGAGAGTGCCGGCGCCGCGGGCGCGGCTGGCGAGCAGGGTGGGGGCGACGAGGTCGTCTACTTCGAAGTTCCCGACCTGCTGGTCAACCTGAGCGGACCCGATAACAGCAGTGGCTTTCTGAAGCTCAGACTTCAGCTCGAGCTGGAGGAGTCCGGGGACGTGGAAAAGGTCGAGGCGGTGCTGCCGCGCATCATCGACAATTTCCAGGTCTATCTGCGCGAGCTTCGGGTCGAGGACCTGCAGGGCGCCCAGGGCGTCTACCGGTTGAAGGAAGAGCTGTTGGTCCGGGTCAACGCCGCGGCGAGACCGACCAAGATCAATGATGTGCTGATTTCGGAGATGCTGGTTCAGTAGGCCTGGATCGGGCCTGAGTTCGCATCGGTGGAGGCATAGGCGATGGCGCCCAGCGACCAGCCGACCGACGAGACCGAAGAGACCGGAGCGCCCGGCGAGGACACCGCTCCGGACGATGACGCGGTTGCCGCCGAATGGGAGGCCATGGCCGAGGCGGACGCCGCAGCCGAGTCTGGCGCCGACGGTGAGGGTGGCGGCGGCGACGGCGGCGATGGCGATGGCGGTGATGGCGAAGGCGGTGGGGGTGACGACGATGCGGTCATGGCCGAGTGGGAGGCCATGGCCGAGGACGGCGGTGGCGAGACCGCCCGGGTTCTCAACCAGGACGAAATCGACAGTCTGCTGGGCTTCCAGGACGGCGCTGGCGGCGACGGTGAGGCCGAGGGCATCCGCGCGATCCTGGACTCCTCCATGGTGTCCTACGAACGCCTGCCGATGCTGGAAGTGGTGTTCGACCGGCTGGTGCGCATGATGTCCACCTCAATGCGTAACTTCACCCAGGACAACGTGGAAGTCAGTCTCGACAACATCACCTCGGTTCGCTTCGGCGACTATTTGAATTCGATTCCGCTGCCCGCCATCCTCGGCGTCTACAAGGCCGAGGAATGGGACAACTACGGGCTGCTGACGGTTGATTCCGCTCTGATCTACTCGATCGTCGACGTCTTGCTGGGCGGTCGCCGCGGCACCGCCGCGATGCGTATCGAAGGCCGCCCGTACACGACCATCGAGCGGAACCTGGTCGAGCGCATGGTCTACCTGGTCTTGCAGGATCTGTCGGCTGCCTTCGACCCGATCTGCTCGGTCACCTATCGCTATGAGCGGCTTGAGACCAACCCGCGCTTCGCCACCATCGCGCGGCCGGGCAACGCGGCCGTCCTGGCCAAGCTGCGAGTCGATATGGAGGACCGCGGCGGCCGGCTGGAGCTGCTACTGCCCTACGCGACCCTGGAGCCGGCCCGCGAGGTGCTGCTGCAGATGTTCATGGGCGAGAAGTTCGGCCGTGACACCATTTGGGAAAGCCATTTGGCCGGCGAACTTTGGTCCACCGAGGTCGAGGTGCGCGCAGTCCTTGACGAAGTGACCCATAATCTGGGCGATGTGATGGACTGGCGCGTGGGCTCGCAGATCTTGCTGAACGCCACACCGGACGCGAAGGTTTCCCTGCGTTGCGGGAATATAGAGATGTTCGAGGGCACCATGGGCCGCCGGGGCGGCAACATCGCGGTGCGAATCGATGAGCGCAAACAGCGCGAGCTGGAGTCCTTTTGAGCGTGAGATGGGTGTCGGGCGGACATGAACGCTGAACTTCTGGGTATCGCCTTGGACATTCTGCTGGTTGCGCTGCTTGGCGTGACCATCGGCTACGCGGTGTTGCTCAACCGGCGGCTCTCGGCCCTGCGCCATAATCGGGACGAGTTCGCCGCCTTGATCAACGCCCTGAACCAAGCGACCAAGCGGGCCGAGAGCGCCCTGCAACGGTTGAAATCCACCTCAGAGGCCATCGGCCAGGACCTGCAGGCGCGGGTCAACGAAGGCCAGGCGGTGCGCGACGACATTCAATTCCTGCTGGAACGGGCCAACCAGCGCGCCGACGAGTTGGCCGAGTCGGTGCGCCAGAACCGGCCGCCGCCGGTTGAACCGCCGAGCCCGCTGGAGCCAACCGGCCGCGGTTTCGGTTCGCCGGAGCCGATTGAGCCCATGTCCGGCCAGCCCGCCGCCGGCGAGGCGCCGCAGGTGGACCCGGAACCGAGTCGGCATCCCGATGAGCGCGATCTTCTGAAGGCGCTCCAGGGCTTGCGATGAGACACCAGGGAAGCCGCTAGATGCTCAAGTTCCGCTTGCTACCGATCGTGATCTTCTTCGCCGCGCTGCTGCTCACCGTGCGGGTGAACGGGATCTGGGATCAGCTTGCCGGCGAGGGCGGGCTGACGGTGGCGCGCGCCACGGCCGAGCAGGAGCAGAAGCCGAGTCCGCTGACCCCGGAACGGCTGGCCGAGAAGAGGGCGCAAGAGGCTGAGGCGGATCCGGCGCCGGAACCCGATCCGACGAGCCGCGCGTCGGAACCGGAAGCGGCGCCGGCCGACGTGCTGGCCGACATCACCCGGTTCAGCCAGTCCGAACTCGACTTGCTTCAGGCCCTGGGCGAGCGCCGGGCAAAGCTGGAACAGCGCGAAGCCAAGCTGGCCGAGCGCGAGGGCATGCTGCGGGCGGCCGAAAGCCGGATCGACCAGAAGATCGAGGAACTCAAGAGCGTCCAGTCCAAGATCGAAGCCTTGGTGCGCGAGAACGACGACAAGAAGAATGCCGATATGGACCGCTTGGCGCGCATTTACGAAACCATGAAGCCCAAGCAGGCGGCCAAGATCTTCGAAGAGCTCGATCAATTTGTGCTGATCGAGGTGGCTCAGCGCATGAAGAATCGGGCTCTGGCGCCCATACTGGCGGCGATGGATCCGCTGAAGGCCAGGGCGCTGACCGGCGAATTGGCACGCCTGCGAGAGCTGCCTGGATTTGAGCTTCCCGGCTCATCGGAGGGGTAGAACGAGCCGCGCTGGGCCCACTTCGGGTCATGGTAATTGGGCTGCGCTAGAAACTTGTCGGAATTGCGGAATTTTCACTTGTTCTAAATAAAAGCGGCCGATCCTTACCGCTCTGGATCGCCCTAAACGCCGGGTAAACCAGTAAAAAAAGTTTTGATCTCTGGAGCAAGACATGTCCGTTGACCGTGGAATGCAGATCCTGATCGTCGACGACTACAAGACGATGCTGAGGATCATCCGGAACTTGTTGAAGCAGCTCGGCTTCGACAATGTCGACGAAGCCACCGACGGCAGTGCCGCGCTGGCCAAGTTGCGTGCAAATGACGGCTACGGCCTGGTCATCTCCGACTGGAATATGGAGCCGATGACGGGGCTGCAGCTGTTGAAGGAAGTCCGTTCCGACGAGAAGCTGAAGGAGACGCCGTTCATCATGGTGACGGCGGAAAGCAAGTCCGAGAACGTGATTGCCGCCAAGCAGGCTGGGGTGTCGAACTACATCGTCAAGCCGTTCAACGCGACCACGTTGAAGCAGAAGATGTCGGCCGTCCTCGGCCCCTTCTGAGCGGACTTTCAATTACGGCTGACACGCAGCTCTGCGCCGCGGCGCAGGCGGAATAGCAATGCAAGGCGAACGGACCGTGAGTGCCGAAGAAGAACTGAAGCGCCGGCTGAGCGAGCTTCGCAGCAGCCCGGGCCAGGCGATTGATCTGGGCGAGATCAGTCAGGTGGTCGAGGAAGTGCTGCGCACGCTCTCGGGCGATCTGAGCGCCGTGGATCTTCGGATGTACGGCGAGATCGAGGCGCTCCATCAGGTTATCGAGTCGGCCAAGAACGAGATATTTTCGGTTCGCGCCGACGATATTCGCAACGAACACATCCCCTCGGCCACCGATGAGTTGGACGCCATCGTGCGCGCTGCCGAGGAGGCCACCAACGCCATCATGGAAGCGGCCGAGGCCGTTGAGGGCGTGGCCGGCGAGATCGACGAAGAACGCGCCACCAAGCTCACCGACGCCGTGACGCAGATCTACGAAGCCTGTAGTTTCCAAGACTTAACCGGCCAGCGCATCTCCAAAGTCGTGCGCACGCTGAAAGCGATCGAGGCCAAGGTCGAGGGCCTGTTGGCCACCTTTGGAGACGAGGTCGCACGCAAACGCCGGGCGGAACTGGAGGCGGAAATCGCCGATGAGCGTCCGGACTCCGATCTGCTCAATGGCCCGCAGCAGAGCGATTCTGCAAATTCTCAGAACGATATTGACGCCCTGCTTGCTAGTTTCGATTAGATCGCTTCGCTTTCATAGGGCGTACGCCGATGGCATGGATGTCCGGACATCCTGACCGCCTGAGAGATTCAGACCGCCGCCCGCGCGGCCGCCTTGCCCTGCTCATCGTCTGCCTTGTTGCTCTGCTTCCGGCCGTCGCGGCGGCCGATGACGTTGAGGTGCGCGCCGGTGTGCGCGACGGGATCGGCCGGCTGGTGTTCGACTGGCCGCGTCCGGTCCGCTACACCGCCGAGATCTTCGACGGACAGCTGGCGATTTCGTTCAGCCGCACCATTCGCGCGGATTTGAACGCCGCTCAAGGGCTATTGACCGAGTTCATCTCCGCCGCCCGCATTTCGCCCGATGGGCGCAGCGCTTTGTTCGAGCTGAGCGGCGAACTGAGCTTCCGTGACTTCGCCAGCGGGAACTCGGTGGTGGTCGATCTCGCGCCGCCCGAGGTGCTGGCCGCGGCCCCGGTTCTCGGGCTGCCCGGACAGCCGGCGCCGCAGGTCGCCCGTCAGAAGCAGCCCGCAGCCCAAGCGCCGCCGGCCCCCGTTCGCGAGCCATCCTCCGGCGAGCGACCGGTGCCCGTGCGGGTCGGCGAGCACAGCGACTATTCCCGTCTGGTATTCGACTGGAGCCAGCCGGTCGAATACGCGGTGGATAAGGAGGGCGCACGGGTCGAGGTGAGCTTCGAGTCGACCAGGCCGGTCGAGTTGGACGCCCTGCGCAGGGATTTGCCGCCGCTGTTGACGTCTGCCGAGTACCGCGCGGCCGACGCGGAGAGCGTTGTCATCCTGGGCGTCGACCCGCAGGCTCGGATCCGGCATTTCCGCATCGGCACCAAGGTGGTGCTGGACGTGATGCGGTCGAGCCGGCGCTCTGCCGCCGCTACCGACTCCAAGCCGGCAGACGCGCCGCCAGCGGCCGAGCAAACGCCTTCAGCAAGTGCTCCGGAGCCCGCTGAGCCGGCGCCCGCCCCGCAGGCCGAACTGGAGCCGGACGCCGAGGCCGAGCTCGAGTCGGCTGTCGCGCCGATTCCACCCGCTGAGGATCAGCCGGCCGAAGCCGCGGCCTCCGAGACCGAGCCGGACGCCGCCAAGCTCGACGTCCGCGCCGGTGCAGGCGTGGTCACGCTGCGCCTGGCGCTGCCCAAGGACGCCCGCCTCGCGGCCTTTCGTCGTGCCGGCTATGCCTGGGTGGTGATCGACCAGCCGTCGAACCTCAAGCTGGACGGGCTGTCCGGCGCCGGCGACGGCATCATCGGGGACGCCGAGCAGCTGCCCAACCGCGCCGCCACCGTGCTGCGCATGGCGCTGCGCCCCGGCTACAACCCGGCGGTGCTGCAGGAGGACGGCGACTGGCTGATCGATTTCCGCGGCCAGCCGATCGTGCCGCAGCTTCCGCTCAACGCGCGGGCGGTGGAGGAGCCGGACGGTCAGGCCGCGCTTCGCGTGCTGACCCGGCGGCCCGCTCAGCCGATCTCGCTGATCGATCCTGAGGTCGGTGATCAGCTGCTGGTGGTCCCGTTGGCGCAGCCCGGAGAGGGCACGGACGACACGCGCCAGTACTCCGAGCTGAGCATCCTGCCGTCGGCCCAGGGCTTGGTGATTGCACCGCGCGCCGATGGCCTGCGGGTGGTCAGCGAAGAGGACACCGTCATGGTGTCCCGGCCGGGCGGGCTGTTCGTCACGCCGCGCGCGGCCAATCCGGATGCGGCCGCCGCGCTGGACGGCACCCTGGTCTTGGATTTCCGGGCCTGGATGGGCGACCCCGACAAAGACTTCGTCGAGAACAAGCATGCGCTCAATCAGGCGATCTCTTTCGCCTCGGAATCCCAGCTCAATCGCGCACGGTACGATCTGGCCCGGTTTCTGTTCGCCAACGGCTTCCATCATGAGACGCTGGCGATGCTCGAGCTGATCGAAACCGAGAGCCAGACGCTGGCGCAGACGCCGGAGTTCCTCTTGGTCCACGGCGCGACTGCATTCCTCGCCCAGCGCTACGACATCGCCGCCAAGAAGCTGGAGGCGGAGTTGCTGCGCGGCAGCGCGGAGGCGGCGCTGTGGCGGGCCGGCATGGCGGCAGAGCGCGGCAACGCAACAATCGCAGCCCAGCTGTTCAAGCGCGCCGGCGCCGCGCCGCCCACCTATCCCGAACGGTTGCGCGCCAAACTGGGCTTTGCCGGCGCCCGAGCGGCGCTCGAGGCCGAAGCGGGCGATCTGGCCGACGCGTTGATCGGCGAGCTGCGCGACCTGCGGCTCAGCGAGGAGCAGCGCGACGATCTGACCTTCTTGATCGGCGGCCTGGAGCTACTGAACGGCAATCGGGACCAAGCCCGCGAGCTATGGCGCGAGGTGCGCGCCAGCCCCGATCCCCGGGTGCGTGCGGAGGCCGAGTACCGGCTGATCGGGCTCGGGCTGAATCTCGGCGAGTTGGAGGTCGGCGATGCGATCGAGCGCCTGGAGGCGCTGCGTTTCGCCTGGCGCGGCGGCGGATTGGAGTTCGACGTGCTGCGCCGGTTGGCCCAGCTTTACATCGAGTCCGATGCGCATCCCGAGGGTTTTCATCTGCTGCGCCAAGCGCTGAAGTACCATCCTCAGGATCCAGATGCCCCGGCGGTGCGCAAGGTGCTGCAGCGCGAGTTCCTGGCGCTGTTCTCCGAGGAGGGCAAGGACCGCCTGCCACCGCTGCGCGCGCTGGCGTTGTTCGACGAGTACCGGGATCTGATCCCAAAGGGCAAGGCGGCCGACCGGCTGATCGAGCACTTGGCCGAACGGCTGGTCACGGTCGATCTGCTGAAGCAGGCCAGCGACCTGCTGCGCCATCAGGTGCGGTTCCGGCTGAACGGCCTGGAAGTGGCGCGGGTGGGCGCGCGCGAGGCGGTGATCCGGCTGCTCGACCGGGATCCCGAGGGCGCGCTCAGTGCTTTGGATTTCAGCGAGGTCGAGCGGATGCCCGGTCCGCTGGCCGCGGCGCGTGACCGGGTGCGCGCCCGTGCGCTGCTGCAGCTCAGGCGGCCGAACGAGGCGATCATCCTGCTGCTCGACGATACTTCCGAAGAAGGCGACCTGTTGCGTGCCGAGATCCATCTCCGCCAGCAGGACTGGGCCAAGGCGGCCAGCGAGCTGAAGAAGGTCGTGGAGCGGAACGCGGGGACCGGCGACACGCTCAGCGAGGAGGCCGCGCGTCATGTGCTGAATTGGACCGTGGCCAAAGCGCTGGCCGGGGACCGCGATGGCCTGCAGATGATCCGCGATCGCTACGGAGATCCGATGGCCAAGTCGGCGTTCCGCGAACCGTTCAGCCTGTTGACCAGTTCGACCGCCGAGTTCGGCGACATCAAGGCGATCGCCGACCAGGTCAGCCTGGCCGAGTCCTTCGGCCAGTACATGGCCAACCGGCCGGACAGCTTCGCTCCGGAGGCGGACCCCGGCTAGGCGCTTTGCGCCCTAGGGGGTGGCGTAGCTCTCCACCAGCGAGCCGGCGACCAGATACCAGCCGTCGACCACCACGAAAAAGATCAGCTTGAACGGCAGCGAGATGATGATCGGTGGCAGCATCATCATGCCCATCGACATCAGGATCGAGGCGACCACCAGGTCGATGATCAGGAACGGCACGAACAGCAGGAACCCGATCTCGAATGCCCGGCGCAGTTCGCTGATCATGAACGCCGGCACCAGCGCGCGCAGCGGCGTGTCGGCGGCGGTTTCGACCTCCTGGTCGGTCATCCCGACGAACAGGTCCAGGTCCTGCGCCCGGGTGTGGTCCAGCATGAACGAGCGCATCGGCGACATCGCCTCGCTGAACGCCTCTTCCTCGCTGATCTCCTCGGCGATCAGCGGGGCGATCCCGCGGTCGTAGGCCTGTTCCAGCGTGGGCGCCATGATGAATACGGTCAGGAACAGGGCCAGGCTGATCAGCACCGCGTTGGGCGGGGTCTGCTGAATGCCGAGCGCGCTGCGCATGAACGACAGCACGACCACGATCCGGGTGAACGAGGTGATCATCACCAGGATGCTGGGCGCCAGGCTGAGCACGGTGATCAGCAGGATCAGCTGGACCAGCCGGCCGGTCAGCGAGCCGCCCTGGCCAAGATCGACGGAGATCGTCTGGGCCAGCGCCGGCGCGGCACCGATGGCGGCCGTTGCAACCAGGATCAGGAGGCCGATGATGATGGCCATGCGGTCTCTCATCCAACGCGCTCCGAAGGTTTGCAGGGCGCGACCGCCGTGCCGTGCGGCGGACGGCGGTCGGATTTCAGATCCTGAACGGCCGTCCCGCTCTCGACCAAAAGGTCGTTGCCGCCGCCGATCAGGATCAGATGTTCGGCTTCGTCGTGCTGCACCAGCACCAACCGGCGGCGCGCATCCAGGGCCAGGCTTTCCAGCACGCGCAGGCGGCGCGCCGCGCCGGCCGGCGAACCCATGAACCGGTCGAACAGGCCGAGCCGCCGGATCCCATAGGCCAGCCCGCCGATCAGCCCGAGCACGAACAGCAGCGCGAGGACGAAACGCAGGTAGAGCGCCCAATCCATCAGGCGTCGCGCTCCGGATCGCGGTCCGCGGCCGGCCGGTCGCCGGCCATGGCTTGCGGCTCGCTCGCGGCCTCTTTTGTCCGGGCGCGATCGGCCGCCACCCGCTCGGCGATCTCGCGCCGCCGCTCGCTCAGCTGATTGTTGGCCTCATAGACGTAGGCCAGCACCTCGGCGACCGCGATGAACGCCTCGACCGGGATCTCCTGGTCGATCTCCACCGCCTCCAGCAGGGTGGCGAGGTCGGCGTCCTGGCGCACGCTGACCCCGTTCGCCTCAGCAAGCTCGATGATCTGGCGTGCGAGCTCTCCGCGGCCCTTGGCCACCAGGCGCGGGGCGTCATCGGAGCGCGGCGCGTACTCCAGCGCGACGGCCAGTTCCTCCTCCGGCTCCGAACCGCGCGCTCCGGGCTGAGACCGCGAACGGCCCAATTCACCCCGACCGGCCCCGAAGGGCAGTCGGCGCGGGCGGAGTTCGCGTTCGCTGTTCATCACTCCTGGCACGTAGCTTGCTTGGATTGAATGGGGAACCTGGGTGCGAGATCTGATCGAACCGACGCGGTCATTGTGCACCAAACGGATGTGGGTTTCCTGACTGCCGATCCCCGATTAACGGTTCGCTAAGGAGTCACGGGATATCGTGGATTTAGATAAATTTTTATCTAATTCTTAAGTGAAGAGGTTAAGGAATCCTTTCTGGAATTGCTTGACCGGTTTGCTATGCGGGTGGCGAGGTAAGCCATGAGAACGACTGACTTTTCAGTGCTCGCGATGTTGGGTAAGCAATTGTCCTACCTAACGGCTAGGCAGAAAGTCCTTGCGCAAAACGTGTCCAACGCGAACACGCCCGGCTATCAGGCCAAGGACCTCGTGCCCCTCGATTTTCGCTCGATGATGAGCTCCGAATCGACGACTCCGGCGACTCCGCGCCCCCAAATGCTGCGCACTGATTCGGCTCATCTGGCACCTTCGGGTGCAAGCCGGCAGTTCGATGCGCGCAGCGACGGCAGAGACGCTTACGAGGTCGCGCCCGACGGCAACACGGTGGTGTTGGAGGAGCAGATCCAAAAGGTGGCCAAGACGGCCGGCGACTACCGGCTCTACACCCAGTTGATGCGCAAGCATCTCGACATGCTGCGGCTGGCCGTGCGACGGGCCCAGTGATCATGAGACTTAGCGGACGAGGTGACCGGCGATGGATGATCTGACGCGAGCGCGACTCACCGCGGCGGCCGGCATGGCGGCCCAGGGCGCACGGCTGCGGGTGATCGCAGAGAACATGGCGAACGTCGATTCCACCGCCGCCGAGAAGGGTGGCGACCCGTTCCGCCGCAAGGTCGCGGTGTTCAAGAACGAGCTCGACCGCGAGCTGGGCACGCGCCAGGTCACGGTCGACAAGATCGTGCCGGACCGCTCCGACTTCATCCGCCGGTATGAGCCCAACCATCCGGCGGCCGACGACAAGGGCTATGTGAACTATCCCAATGTGAACCCGATCATCGAGCTGATGGACATGCGCGAGGCGCAGCGCAGCTACGAGGCGAACCTCAACGTGTTCAAGGGGGTGCGCCAGATGTCCCGGGACACCTTGGAACTGCTCCGGAACTGACCGGAATTGGGAACTCGCTCCCATCTGAGGTAAAATAGGACCCGGTGCAAAGGCGAAGAGGAAGACGCTTATGGCGCAGCCGATCTCCAATGCAATAGCGGCTTACCGCACGGCCAGTGCCCGTCCCGTGACGCCGGGCGAGGCCGGTCCCGAGTCGGCCCCAGCGGGCCGCCGCGACTTCTCGAGCTTCTTGCGGGAGGCCGCAGAGGACACGATGGAGACGTTGCGCGGCGCCGAGCAGATGACCGCGAAACGGGTGGCCGGAGAGGCCGGCTTGCTGGATGTTGTCACCGCTGTCAACGACGCCCAGCTGACCCTCCAGACAGTGGTCTCGATCCGCGACCGGATGATCACCGCATATCAGGACATTATTCGGATGCCGATCTAGGGTCCTGAGGGGGGCGCGGCGGAGATCCGCGATGAGTGAAGCCGAAGTCCTGGACGTGGCGCGCGACGCCATTCTTACCCTGTTGATGGTTGCCGGCCCGCTGATGGCGATCTCGCTGACGGTCGGGCTGCTGATCGCGCTGTTTCAGGCGCTGACCCAGATCCAAGAGGTGACCCTGACCTTCGTGCCCAAGATCGTTGTGGTGTTCGTGTCGATGCTGCTGATCCTGCCGTTCATGGTGGCGACCATGCGCGGCTTCACCGAGCAGTTGTTCGACCGGATCGTCGGCATCGGGATCGGCGCGTAACGGTTCATGCTGGGCTCGCTCCTTGCCGAAGAGGTGTTCGCATACTTCCTGGTGTTCGCCCGCATCGGCGCGGCGTTCCTCCTGCTGCCCGGCTTCTCCTCCCAGTTCTTCAACCCGCGCGCCCGGCTGTTGCTGGCGATCGCGGTCAGCCTGGTCGTCACCCCTGTGGTTGCGCCCAGCCTGCCGGCCATGCCCACCCAGGTGATGGACATGTTCCTGATGCTGGGCGCTGAAGTGCTGATCGGGCTGTTCATCGGCTCCCTGGGGGCGATCATCGTCGCGACCCTGGAGATCGCTGGCATGATGATCTCGTTCCAGTCCGGTCTGGCCAACGCGACCCTGTTCAATCCGCTGCTGTCCAGCCAGGCCTCGCTGATCGGCACCTTCCTGTTCCTGGCCGGCGTGTTGCTGATCTTCGTCACCGACCTTCATCACATGATGATCCTGGCCCTGGTCGACAGCTTCAGCGCGTTGAGCCCGGGGCGGCTGCCGCCCGGCGAGGATCTGGCCGACAGTGTCGCGCGCCGTCTCGGTGACAGTTTTGCCCTCGGCTTCAAGCTGGCCGCGCCGTTCTTTGCGATCTGTCTGTTGTTCAACACCGTGCTGGGCATCCTGGCCCGGCTGATGCCCCAGCTGATGGTCTTCTTCCTTGGTCTTCCGGTGAACATCATGCTGATGATGCTCGCGCTCAGCATCGCGTTGCCGGTCATGATGGCCGTGTTCATGTCCGATTTCTCTGCGTCCTTCCAGAACCTGACCCGGCCGGGCGGAGGCTGACATGTCGGATCAGGACCAGGACGAATCACAAAAAACCGAGGAACCGACCGAAAAGAAACTGCGCGAGGCGCAGCAAAAGGGACAGGTCGCTAAATCGCGCGAGGTCAACCACTGGTTCATGCTGCTCTCGGCCGGGATCATGATCTTCACCGCCGCGCCGTACATGATGCGCGGCTTTCACGACCTGCTGCGCGGCTTCCTCGGCCACCCGCACCTGATGCCGACCGGCACTGGCGGGCTCGGTGCGACCCTGTTCAGTGTGCTGGTCGCTTCGCTCGGGCTGGTCGCACTCCCTCTGGCCGGCTTCCTGGTCGCTGCCGTGCTCGGCAACGTGATCCAGCATGGCTTCCTGCTATCGGCCGAGAACATGAAGCCGAAGCTGTCCAAGATCTCGCCGCTGGCCGGGCTCAAGCGACTGTTCTCGCTCAAGTCGATCGTCGAGTTCCTCAAGGGGGTGTTCAAGCTGGTCATCGTGGCCGGCGTGGCCGCCGTGCTGATCGTGCCGGCAATCGGCACGCCGTCCCGTCTGGTCGACCTGACCGCCGTCGCCCTGCTGTTGGAGCTGAAGACCCTGGTTTTGATCCTGCTGGCCGGCGTGGTGGCGGTGATGACGGTGATCGCCGGCCTCGACTGGCTCTATCAGATCCATGATTTCCGCAAGAAGATGCGGATGACCAAGCAGGAGGTCAAAGACGAGTTCAAGCAGTCCGAAGGCGACCCGCACGTCAAGGGCAAGCTGAAGCAGATCCGCATGGAACGGGCCAAGAAACGGATGATGGCCAAGGTCCCGGAGGCCGACGTGGTGATCACCAACCCGCGGCACTACGCGGTCGCGCTGGAGTACCGCGAGGACGAGATGGCCGCGCCGCGCTGCGTCGCCAAGGGGGCCGATCATATCGCCCGCCGGATCCGCGAGATCGCCGAGGAGAACGAGGTGCCGGTGGTGGAGGATCCGCCGTTGGCCCGGGCGCTGTTCGCCAGCGTCGAGCTCGACCAGGAGATCCCACCCGAGCACTACCGGGCGGTCGCCCAGGTCATCAGCTACGTATTCAACGTCAAGCGTCGTACTCTGCGTCCCGGCACCGCCGGCGCGACGGCGGGATGAGCGCACGAACCGGGACACCCGACGGGGATCGCTGATGAGCATATTCTTTGGCAGCACTGGCGCAGGCCATGAACGGGACGGCCCCGCTCGGTCCGAGAACCATCGGGCGCTGTCACCCACCATGTGGTCGGCGATCACGGCCGCGGTGTTTGCCTTGTGCGCCGGCATCACCGCCCTGATGCAGGCGCAGCCGACGGTCATCGCGGTGTTCGCGCTGGGTGCGGTCGCCGCGGCCGGGCTGTCGGCCTGGTACACGGTCAGCGACGGCCGGGCCGTCTCCACCGCGCCGGCCGCGCCGAGCCCGGCCGAGTTTTCGCTCGCCCACGCGATGGACGCGTTGCCGGGCGGCATCGTGGTGGTCGACGAGGAAAGCCGGCCGCTCTACGCAAACGCCACCTTTCAGACCCTGTCCGGCGACCTAACGATGGTCCCCGCCCATGCGATTGCCGCCATGCTAGGAGCCGAGGCGGCCGAAGACGCGCTGGCCGACCGACTGCAGGACCTGGAGGCCAAGGCGCGCGGCGGGGAGATCGGGGTCGCCGACCTGGAGGTGCAATCGCCGACCGGCGAGTTGGCCTGGTGGCGGACCACGGCCCGACCGATCCCCGGCATGCATGGGCTGATCTTGTGGCAGCTCGAGGACATCACCGAGACCCGCCACATGGAGCAGGCGGTCGAAAGCGAGCGCGAAAAGGTGCTCGAGTTTCTGGCCGACGCGCCGATCGGCTTCTACGCGGTCGACCCGCAGGGCCATTTCCTGTTCGCCAACGAGGCGCTGGCCCGGTTGCTGGAGGTCCCGGTCAAGGATCTGTTGTCCCAGCGCTACCGGCTGAGCGACTTCCTGCCGGCGGTGGCGGCCGGCGACATGACGCTGGAGGAGGCGTTGGGCGATCGTCACGGTCACGACGAGATCGTCCTGCGCAGCCGGTCCGGCAACGCGCGCCCGGTCTCGATCTCCCAGTCGGTCGGCCAGGATCAGGCGATCGGTCGCCCGATCACCCGCGGCATCGTGCGCGACCTCGCCTCCGACCGCGAGTTCGAGGTGGCGCTGCGCCGCTCCGAGCAGCGCTTCCGCTCGTTGTTCGACAAGGCGCCGGTCGGCATCGCCCTGGTCGGCCGCGACGGTCAGATCGGCGTCTGCAACCAGGCCTTCGCCCGCATGATGGACGGCGAGGCCGATGTCTCCGGACAGCAGTTGGCGGATCTGGTCGGCGAGGGCGACCGCGAGGCGCTGGAAACCGCGTTGAACGAGACCCTGTCCGGAGAAGCCGAGACCACGCAGATTGAGGTGCAGGTCGGCGACGCCGGGCGCAACGCGGGCCTGTTCGTGCGCCGCCTGGGCGCCGATGAGAACGCCGGCCTGATGGTCCAGGTGATCGACACCACCGAGCAGCGCAGCCTGGAGGCCCAGTTCACCCAGTCGCAGAAGATGCAGGCGGTGGGTCAGCTAGCGGGCGGAATTGCTCATGATTTCAATAACTTGCTGACCGCCATGGTCGGCTTCTGCGACCTGCTGCTGTTGCGTCACAAGCCGGGCGACCAGTCCTTCGCCGACGTCATGCAGATCAAGCAGAACGCCAACCGGGCGGCCAATCTGGTCCGCCAGCTGCTCGCCTTTTCACGCCAGCAGACGCTGCAGCCGCGGGTGATCAGCGTGACCGACACGCTGGGCGAGCTGTCCAACCTGCTGCGCCGGCTGATCGGCGAGGGGATCGAGCTGCGCATGGTGCACGGCCGCGATCTCGGGCCGGTCAAGGTGGACCAGGGCCAGCTCGAGCAGGTGATCATCAATCTTGCGGTCAACGGCCGGGACGCGATGGCCAATGGCGGCACGCTGACCATCCAGACCAGCAATCTCGAGCTCGCCCGCCCGCAACATCACCGCTCGGAGACCGTGCCGGCCGGGTCCTATGTGTCGCTGGAGGTCAGCGACACCGGGTGCGGCATTGCGCCGGACCTGCTGGAGCGCATTTTCGAGCCGTTCTTCACCACCAAGGAGGTCGGCACCGGCACCGGCCTCGGGCTGTCCACCGTCTACGGCATCGTGCGCCAGACCGGCGGCTATGTGCTGGTCGACAGCACGGTGGACCAGGGCACCACCTTCCGCATCCTGCTGCCCCAGCATCTGGGCGAGGACGAGGCCGATGCGGAGGCCGACGGCCAGCGCTCGCAGATGCCGCAGGATCTGACCGGCGCCGGCACCATCCTGCTGGTCGAGGACGAGGATCCGGTCCGGCTGTTCGCCGCGCGCGCGCTGCGCAGCAAGGGCTACAAGGTTCTGGAGGCCAAGACCCCCGAGTCCGCCTTGGACATCGTGGAGAACGAGACCGAGGCGATCGATCTGCTGATCACCGACGTGGTGATGCCGCGCATGGACGGTCCGGCCCTGGTCCAGGAAGTGCGCGGGCGGCTGCCGAACATCCGAGTGCTGTGCATGTCGGGCTACGCCGAGGAGACGCTGGCCGACCGGATCGAGAAGGTGACCGACGCCCAGTTCCTGGCCAAGCCGTTCAGCCTCAATCAGCTGGCCGGCAAGGTGAAGGAGGTGATGCTGGCGCCGCCGCCCGGCAAGCGTCGTCCGCCCGCCGACCCGACCGGCCAGAGCGCCGCCTGATCGCCCGCAGAGCCGGCCATCGCAGGGCGTTTTCCACGATCACGATTTGTTCTTGTTCCGCATTCGTTCTCCTGATAGAGTTCGCGTCTCGATTGCACGGACGCGGCCACCGACAGGTCGGATGTCCCGCGACCGTCCGGCCGGCTCAACCGCCGGAAAACCGCAGAATTGGCAGGGTTGTGCTGTCCCGCGATGGAACAAAACATGTACATGGCACCGGGCCGCCGCCGCAATTGCAACGCCATCGGGCCTATGGCAGACAGAGGAGAGACCGCGATGACTGAACCGGCTTTGCGCCTGGTCGAAGGGAACGACATGGACAAGCAGAAGGCGCTGGACGCCGCCCTTGGTCAGATCGAGCGCGCCTTCGGCAAAGGCTCGGTGATGAAGCTCGGCCAGCGCGAGCATGTGGATGTCGAGACCTTCTCCACCGGCTCGCTCGGGCTCGACATCGCGCTCGGCATCGGCGGCTTTCCCAAGGGCCGGATCGTCGAGATCTATGGACCGGAAAGCTCGGGCAAGACCACTCTGGCGCTGCACGGGATCGCGGAAGCGCAGAAGATCGGCGGCACCTGCGCGTTCATCGATGCCGAGCACGCGCTCGATCCGGTCTACGCCGGCAAGCTCGGGGTCAATGTCGATGAGCTGCTGATCTCCCAGCCCGATGCCGGTGAGCAGGCGCTGGAGATCGCCGACACCCTGGTGCGCTCGGGCGCGATCGACGTCCTGGTCATCGATTCGGTGGCGGCCCTGGTGCCGCGCGCCGAGCTCGAGGGCGAGATGGGCGACCAGCTGCCGGGCCTGCACGCCCGGCTCATGAGCCAGGCCATGCGCAAGCTGACCAGCTCGATCTCCAAGTCGCGCACCATGGTGCTGTTCATCAACCAGATCCGCCTGAAGATCGGCGTCATGTTCGGCAACCCCGAGACCACGACCGGCGGCAACGCGCTCAAGTTCTATTCCTCCGTGCGCCTCGACATCCGCCGCATCGGCGCGATCAAGGACCGCGACAACGTGGTCGGCAACCAGACCCGGGTGAAGGTGGTCAAGAACAAGCTGGCGCCGCCGTTCCGCGTGGTCGAGTTCGACATCATGTACGGCGAGGGCATCTCCAAGACCGGCGAGCTGCTCGACCTCGGGGTGCAGGCCGGCATCGTCGAGAAGTCCGGCGCCTGGTTCTCCTGCGGCGGCCAGCGCATCGGCCAGGGCCGCGAGAACGCCAAGTCCTTCCTGCGTGAAAACCCGGAGACGGCGCAGCAGATCGAGTACAAGGTGCGCGAGAACGCCGGCCTCGTCGCCTCGGCCATGCTCGAAGGCCCGGACCAGGAGGACGCCGCCGCGGGCGAAGCCGGCGGGGATTGAGGCGTCCGGGCACCAAGTGGTGGCCGCGCGCTCTGTCGGCTCGCGGCGCCAACGGGTGTCAGGATCGTACCCTGTAGCTGTCATGCTCGGGCTTGACCCGCCTGCGGGCCATAGCCCTTCGTCGGGGCGACGGCCCGAGCATCCATGGGACTTGCGGAACCTCCTGACCTATCGGCTCCATGTGCACGGTCCCGCATTTCCATGGACCCTCGGGTCAAGCCCGAGGGTGACAGGTAGTGGGAGGCTGAGGTCTCAAAGCTCCCCTGGGGGCGTAGAGGAGAGAGGGTAAGAGGGCATGGCCTGAGCCCGGCCTAATCCAGGGCCAAGCCCGCAAATCGCGTCGATCTCCGTTCGCCACCGGAATTCCCCACTTCCGACACGATCGTTCAGAGAATCTTACTTTCTTTGCTATAGAGAGTGAGGTCAGTCGAATCGGCCGCCGCCCGAGGGCCCGGCCTCGCGAAGGACTGACCCGCCGTGTTGCTCGCTACCGTCTTGAAGGCGCCCAGCAGAACCGCCGTTCCCAGCCCGACCGTGAGAGCCGCATCCAAGAACCGCCGTCCCCGCGTCCTGTTGCTCGATTCCGGCGTGGGCGGCCTCTCGGTGCTCGACGCCATCCGCCGGCGGCTGCCTGAGGCCGAGGCGGTCTACGTCGCCGACACCGGCTTCTACCCTTATGGCATCCGCGCAGATGAGGCGCTGATCGGGCGCGTCCCCGCACTGCTGAAGGCGCTCTGCCGGCGCTACGCGCCCGACCTCGTGGTCATCGCCTGCAACACCGCGAGCACTCTGGTGCTGCCCGCGACCCGTGCCGCCCTGTCTGTGCCGGTGGTCGGCTGCGTGCCGGCGATCAAGCCGGCGGCCGCGCGCGGCCGCAGCATTGGAATCCTCGGTACCCCGGGCACCGTCAGGCGTGCCTACACCGACGACCTGGTGGCGCGTTTCGCCGCCGACCATCGCATCGTCCGGCACGGCTCCGCCGAACTGGTGGCTCTGGCCGAGCGCAAGCTGAGCAGCGGCCGTATTGCACCCGAGATCGTGGCCGAGGCGGTCGCGCCGCTCTTCGATCAGGGCGAGACGATCGATGCCGTGGTCCTGGCCTGCACCCATTTCCCGCTGCTGCGCGCCGAGCTCGAAGCCGCCGCGCCTTATCCGGTCGACTGGATCGATTCCGCCGAGGCCATCGCCCGGCGCGTTGAAAGCTTGCTCGGACGAGGCCGGGGAGGGGCCCGCAAGAGGCGCGGCGAGAGCGGCGACATCGCCGTGGCGACCTCGCGCGGCGCCGCCTTGGAACGCCTCGAGGCTTGCCTGCCGGCCCACGGCTTCGCGCGGGTCGAGGCCTTCACGACACAGCCGTTGCCGTCGTCTGCGCGGCCCTTCACGGTCGGCGCGCTCGCCAGCGACGACTTGCCGCATTCGGACCCCCGCGCCGCCGGCTGAGCCGGCCGACCTCACCGCCGCGTCTCGCATCGACGCCCCCCTCCCTAACCCTCCCCCACGAGGGGGGAGGGAATCACTTCGGCGTCGTTTCGACTGATTTCCCCTCCCCCTCGATGGGGGAGGGTCGGGGAGGGGGTGACAGTGCAACTGACTCGGCCTGGTGGGTCCGTGGCTGTGCACGAATTTCGAACAGGGCCACCCCGTGTGGACAGCCCCGGGCCGGGGGGCTACAACCTGTGGCCTCTTTGCAAGGGCCTGCACCAGAGCTTGGAACCGCTCCAACTTGTGATCCAAGCCGCTGACGCATAGATAAAGACCATGACCAACGCCAACGACGTCCGCGCGACTTTCCTGG
>JAAUXY010020118.1_pt1 | contig 23094 bp, 29 predicted proteins | sample 7278121 | NCBI WGS metagenome assembly JAAUXY01 (sample SAMN14350117, study PRJNA611818) | marine sediment metagenome | isolation source: surface marine sediment (1.8m) | place: French Polynesia: Moorea | collected 2018-08 | reverse complement strand
TGAAAATTCTGCAGCGATTGTTCACTCGGCAGAGGATAATGTGTATTGGCTTTTTGGGATAAAATTGACTTAAAGCACAAGGAGGAATTTATGGCCCGCAAACCAGTTAGCGTAAAATTTCTATCGAAAAAAAAGGGAACTGAAACAGCATTTTTTGCAGAATCGGATGCAAATAAACTGAAAAAGCTCAGAAAAAAGGCGGCTGAAGAAGCAAATAAAAAGTACGCTGAAAAGCACAAGTATCATTGTTTCCGGTGTGGTACACAGAGCTTAGCTGAAATCGACGAGGGAAATGTCAAAGTTGACGTATGTGTAAATAAAAATTGCGGGGCTGTTCATTTAGATCCAGGAGAACTAACTGAAATCATTAAAGATAAAAAAGCTATTGCGCAAGCAAAAAAAGCTTTCTTATCTGTGTTTAAAAAATAGTAATTTGCAAACAAGCTGTGGTCTCTAACATTTCGCATTTTTAATGCAATTGTAAGATACAGCCATGTGACGAGCGTTTGTTATCCGATTAAAATCCTGATGAACTCTCCAACAAAAAAATTATTGGTTTTTAAGGTAGGTCACGTTTATAGCAATCCACTTTTCATACGATAGACCCAATTTTGATATAACCACATAGGAGAATCGACTATGCAAATCGCCACGCTTTTGGGCAGCGCCAGGAAGAAAGGGAATACCGCAACTGTTCTGGGATGGGTAGAGGAAGAACTCAGATCACAGGGCCATGATGTGGAACGACTCTACCTCAATAATAAAACTATCGGGGGCTGTCTGGGATGCGACAAATGCGGGGAGAATCCAGATGAGATTGCCTGTGTCCAAAAGGACGACGCCATCGGTATTATGGAACAAATGATCTCATCCGAGGTGATCCTGTATGCTTCGCCGATCTATTTCTGGGGCTTTCCAGCCCAAATCAAGGCGCTTATCGATAGGGGCTACGCCCTGGTTACCAACTACCACAAACCTGGGTGGACTTCTTTATTGGAAGGGAAACGCATCGGACTACTCGTCACCGGGGAGGTTTCCTATGAGCAAAATGCCGAAGGCATGTTCACAACCTTCAATCGACTTGTGGACTATTATTTAGCCAGAAAATCGGGTGAATTATATGTCGGTGGGTGCGGCATACGCCCAGGGTTACCGGAAGGGGTCAAGGATAAAGCCTTAGAACTGGCTCGATCTTTGGTGGGCTGATACATTCCATCAGATTTATTAAGAGAAAGCGTGGATTGCTGGTTTGCACGCTTTTGTTATTTATTTGTTTAAAGAAGATGTTGCGGCAGTGTGATAAGGCATGATACCTGATGTATCTCCAACATCCACCACGATTCGGCCACCCCGAAAAATGGGTGCGACTGAAAACGTATCTGAACTTTAGGAAACTTCTGAAAAGTTACTCGGTGAGCAACCATTTGAAGGCTCTGCTGAAACCCCGCAATGAAAATGTGGGCTTCCGGGTGATATCCGGAACAGAATCATATTCAAATTTGATGCGCAGCCCGCGTCGCATGGTCTTGATGAGTTCGCTGTTTTTAGTCACTTCGTCGGTCAGGCAATTGGCGTTACAACCCTTTATGGCCGAGCGAATCGTCAGCGTATCGACTTTGTCAATCCGGTACGAAAAATAATCAGAGGCTATCATATTATCCGATTTTAAGGTCAACTGAATTCGATCCGCGCCGGAAGCAGATACCGCCAGCCATAAAGAGCTGTTGCCATCTGCTGCAAAGGTGCCGATTTGTCTGCTTTGCGTGTTGGTGGCCGGATCCGTTTCTTCGATGCCGACCCAATCAATGAATTTGATCTGTTCCGCAAGACAGGATGTAGAAAAAGCCATTAATCCTATGGCGATGACCATTGATAAACTGAGCAAATAGAAATTCCTGCAAAACCATCCCATGATTCAGCCCTTTCGTCTGTTTTTATGACTCTAATTTTAGAATAGCGCGGCGGGCGTTGCAAGAGATAAAATTTTCAAAAGCGGAGAAAAGGGTGTGGCGGAAAGAAACGGGAGGTGCCATATGATAAGGATAAATCGTTTCAAGTTCGGCCGTACCTTTGAATATGATACATCGGGATATGAGAGCACGTCTGAGAATTCTTTGCAGGGTCTCTCGGATGGAGGTCGATTCAAATAGGGCATTACATAAATTAGGAAATGGAATTCCGCTTTGATGGTATTGGATCTGCCAACCCTTTCAGTCGATTCACGGCCCCAATGGGAATCTCACCGTTTAGGGCCTGGAGAATGTTGCGGGCGGCTTCCAGCGTAATTTCACGTCGCACATCATCGACGGCTGATCCCAGATGCGGCGTAAAAACCGTCCGATCAACCTTAGACAGCAACGCCGCTGATATGGTCTGCGACCTGTCCGGCTGCACCCAATCCTCCATTGCAAAAACATCAGCTGCGTAGCCGGCAAGTTGTCCGGATTCGAGGGCATTGATGATGTCCTGCTCGTCAACCACAAGCCCTCTGGCGGGATTAATGATATAACTTCCAGGTTTCATTAAAGAGAGGGTTGCGCTATTAATGAAGTGCTTCGTGTCATCTGTTAAAGGCAACAAAACAATCACAAAATCGCTTTGCGCTAACAATGCGCTTAGACTGACGGCAGTCACCTCTAATTTAGTTTCGATCACCTTTGAAATGGGAATTTTATCATAGTAAATGACATTTGCTTCAAATCCTATCAGCCGTTGTGCAACTGCCCGCCCGATAGCCCCCATACCGATAATTCCCACCGTCCGTCCACGGATGCCGTCTCCATAAAATGCTGGAAACCTCCTGGTATTGCATGAGCCTGAGCGAACCCATTAGTTCAAATCCAATACCACCGGCTCCGACCATCCCCATAACGGTTGAAGCACGGAAATTATATTCCCAGCGGTAAATGGTTACATCGGCGATCTGCGGTAACACCTGCGGCAATACCCCATGAGTGATCACCTGCATCTCAGTAGTACCCGCAGCGCGCACGGCTTCGATGGGTTCTTCGGCAGCATGCTCCACGGCTTCCGAGATAAATTTACCCACCATTCCGACGGAATGAAGACCCAGCGCGAGCACCCCCGGCAAAGCGCCGAATCCCACCGCCGCCACAAAAATAATCCCCATAATCAGTTCAGGGATAGAGCGTAAGACATTGAGAATGCCTCGCGCTCCCTGATAAAGGACAGGATGCGGTGAGGTGTTTCGGGCACCCAACAATCCCAGCGGAAGAGAAATAACCAGCGATAGGGCTGTTCCGGCGATACTCATTACAAGGGTGTCCAGCAGCGGTATGATCCAATTTTTCGCATTGGAAAAATCCGGTGGAATGCCTTCGATGATGAGGCCGATGATGCTGGGGATGCCTTCGATCATCCTGTCCGGGTCAAACAGCCCCACGTAAAAGGAAGAAACGACAATGATAGCCGTGACAATCGATACCTTCAGGATCGAATGGTACCAGCTGCGCTGCTGATGATTGATAATGTTGTTAAGGGTATTATCCATTATCGACACACGACCGCTTACATCTTGTTCAGATTTAGGTTTAAAATTTTGGCCAGGTCACGGACGACATCGTAATCTTTATCGCTCATCGCAGCAAAACCTTCGGCCTTAAAAGGTTTCAAGACCGCTTTATCTTTAGCTTCATAAAAAGCCATTTTAATTTTCTTCTTGAGTTCGGGGGTTAAGTCAGAACGCATGGTCCAGGGATACTGCGGAAACGGTTTGGAATAGGTCAACACCTTAACCTTTGTTTGATCGATGACCCCTCTTTCGAGCAGGGATTCAAATATGGGCCGGCTCAGTCCCCCGGCTTGTGCTCTGCCGTTTTGAACATTAATCGCTACGGCATCATGGGCGCCCAGAAAATGCTCTTTGTAATTTTTGCCGGCGACAAGACCCTGTTCGGCGAGAATGGACTTGGTTATCAGATGGCTGGAGGTGGATGCCGGGTCGCCATAGGCCATATCTTTGTCTTTGATATCGTCAATATCATGGACGCCTGCGGCCACATTTCCGATGACCACCCCCTGATAGGTGGCACTGCCTTTTTTAATGATAGCAGCAAAGGCCTCGATGTCACTTTTGGATTTGGCCATGACATACGACAGCGGCCCGAAGTAGGCCAAATCGATGCGGCCATGGCGCATGGCTTCGATCATGGATGAATAATCCGTTGTCACCACCAGCTCGATTTTCTTATCAAGTGATTTTTCCAGGTAGTCTTTCAGCCCTTGATTGTTTTTAATAACGGTAGAAGCATTTTCATCCGGTAACAGGGCAACTTTGAGCACGGTCGGGTCAGCGTTGGGATCCGCTGCAGCAGGGTGGAAACTCAATCCAACCCAACAAAAAACCATTAAGATAACAAAAGCATTTTTCATGACACCCTCCTTGATTGATTCGTATTGATTTTTAAAATATAAAGCGCTTAAAGTAACTGGGACCATTCGGCGACTTCGCTTTCCTTCAAAGATGGCAAGCGCTTAGCCTGTTTCTGTTGATGATGAATTAAATCCAATACGTCCGCGGAAAGATCGCAGCGCTGTCCGTCGAACACAACCCGACCGTCACCCAGACCGATAATGCGGTCGGCGAAATCTTTTGCCAATTCAACCTGATGCAGACTGACGATGGCTGTCAGCCCATCCTCTTTGCAGATCCGGTAAAGCAAAGACAGTACCTTTTTAGATGTTGCCGGATCAAGACTTGCAACGGGTTCATCAGCGAGAATGATCTCAGGTTGTTGCGCAAGACCGCGGGCAATACCAACGCGTTGCTGCTGGCCACCGCTTAAATTATCGACACGTACCATCGCCTTATCCAGCAAACCGACCCGCTCTAAACATTCAAGGGCGATGATCTGGTCGTTTCGGGGCAACGGAAGCAGGGTGCGCAGCGAGTTATAATTTCCGATTCTGCCGGTGAGCACGTTCTTTAAGGCAGAATATCGACCGATCAGCTGGTGCTGCTGGAAAACCATGGCCGTCTTGCGCCGGTGATGCCGCATAAGCTTGCGGTTGCCGTTGAGCGTGCCAAGATTGCCGACACTGACCTTGCCGGTAGTCGGCGTATTTAAAAAATTCAGACAGCGGAGCAGTGTTGATTTTCCGGCACCCGACACACCCAGCAAAACGGTAAACTGACCCTTATCAATTTCAAGAGACGTTGGACGCAAGGCGTTTATGCCACCTGGAAAGCACATGCTTAGATTTTGAAGCTCAATCATCTTCAATCCTTGACTGATGAAATTTTTAGTTGGGATGTAAAGTATATGGATTTATAAACGGTGGCTATTTGGTTTTTATAAGAACCCAATTAATTTTAGATTTTTTTTTGTTTAGGATTGTACTAGAGGCTATTCGTTTATGAGAATTAGCGTTGACCTATCTTATGGAGTTATTTATGGATTCTGATGATTGGGTGACAGGCAGGGAGCTACGTTTATAAAGGCACTCCCGAAAAGGAGGCATAATGAAACTGAATCTGAAAGCATTGACGGTTGCCGCGGCCATTGTGTGGGCCGGAGCGGTTTTGATTGTGGGGGTGGCCAACTCAATCTGGCCGGCTTACGGAAAAGCGTTTTTAAACCTGCTGGCCTCAATCTATCCGGGCTTTGCTGCATCCGGCACTTTCGGTGATGCGATTGTGGGAAGCCTTTATGCCCTTGTTGATGCAGCTGTGGTCGGTTTTATTTTTGGCTGGCTTTATAATGTAATCGCGGGCGCAAAAAGCAACTGAGTCCCATACGCCCCGTCATACGGCTGTATCGATTTTTTATCTAAAGTGCCCGGTGTGTTCCGGCGAAACCGCAAAAAAAGGGCGCCCCATCAATATTCGACGAAACGCCCTCAATTTGTTTGGAAATGCAATTAAACTACAGTGACATTTACCGCAGCAGGCCCTTTTTGGCCCTCCTCGATTTCAAACGTCACCTGGTCGCCTTCATTCAGAGATTTGAACCCGGCCGAATTGATGCCTGAATAATGAACAAATACATCCGGACCGTCTTCCTGCTCAATGAAGCCATAGCCTTTACTGCTATTAAACCATTTTACAATTCCATTGGCCATAATAACACCCTCCTAATTAAAAGTTTTTCATAGTTTCATACTGCAGGGTGCCACTTTGACAAATGGAACTTTCCCCTGAATGAAACCGGCCCGCTAATCCAGAACGCGCCTTTGCTGATCTCTGAAGACTAACAAGTTTTTTAAAAAAATCAAGCCCATTGTTGAAATATTTTTTTAAGGGCTCAAAAACGAAAATACAGCATTATTTCATCCGAGCAGCTCCGGCGAAAATCATGCGATTTTGCAAACCTGCGGCCGCACTCCGCGGCAGCTGAATGTAGTAAAAATACATATAAATTTCAACATCATAGAGGTCTATTGACAAACCGATACTGCTCCTCTATGGTACCTTGAACACTTACCCAAAAACCATGATTGTCGGGAGCATTGCGACTATGGACGCGAGACGCTATCGCAAGAATCGAAGGCATTGGGGCGAACCTCCCGCAGTCGTTTCTCCTTCACGACACATTGGCAGCATCTTCTGCTGTACCTTTTTACTGCAATTGGCTACGACCCACCCAAGCACAACCAACAATTGCCAAAATATCACCTATCTAAAATACAAACAAATGAAAGGAGGATGTGCATGAAAAAAGGACTATGGATGACAATGATGGTGGTGTTAGCGGTTTTATTTGCTTTCAGCGCCAGCCCGGCCAAAACATTTAAAATTGCAGCGATTTTTCAGACGGCGATCGAAGAACCGTGGGATGGTGTTATTCATCAGGCCTGCCTGCAGATCAAAAAAGAAATGGGTAATATCGAATACGAGTTCACCGAAAAAATTGCCGCCGCTGATTTTGAAAAGGTTCTGCGAGAGTACGCTGAAAGAGGGTTTGACCTGATCGTGGGCGATGCATTCCTGGCGGGCGAAGAACCGGCTAGGAGGGTTGCCAAAGATTACCCAAACATTGCCTTTGCTTTCGGATCCGAATTCGGACCCGTTGCACCGAATTTCTCCGTTTTTGACAATTGGATACACGAGCCGTCTTACCTGTGCGGCGTCATTGCCGGCAGGTTGACCAAAAGCAATACCCTTGGCGTGGTTGCTGCCATACCCATCGGTGAAGTCAATCGACTGGTCAATGCTTTCAAAGCCGGTGCACTGAGCGTTAATCCCAAAGTGAAAGTCAAAATCTCTTATATCGGTGGCTGGTTTGATCCCCCCAAGGCCAAGGAAGCCGCTATCGCCCAAATCGAAGCCGGCGCAGACCTGATATTTGCTGAGCGATTCGGTGTTTTTGAAGCCGCCAAAGAAAAAGGCGTACTGGCTTTTGGTAATATGTCGGATCAAAACGCTTTAGCGCCTAGCGTGGTAATTACCGGTCCAGTATGGAATATGTACCCCACCATCAAATTTTGCATCGAGATGGTTCAAAAGAAGGCCTGGGTGTCCATGGATTTGGGCGAATGGTCCATGATGGCCAAAGGTGGTGCCAGTCTAGCGCCGTTTCATTCATTTGAAAAAACCCTGCCCGCCGGTGTGGTCAAAGAAGTCAGGGATCTAGAGCAGAAGATTTTGAACGGTACGTTCAGGGTGCCGGTTGATGAGCAAAAGCCCATTTCAGATTAGCTCAAATATTGAATGAAAATTATCACGAAAACACTATTCAAAATTGATTATGAATAAGACAAATCGGATTTTTAATTTCGTGATAATTTTCACCCTGCGGGCGAGCCGAGACGTCCATTTACTGCGTTATCAGGGGCGTGCGGTACCAAAGTACAGCTACGCCCCTGAGTGCCTTGTAAATGAACGTCTCGATCTCGTTCAATATCCGAGCTACCGTTTTCAGGGCTGAACCTGTTGGCCCGTTACACGTAATATACATTGTTCCGATTATAACCGGCTTAACCTGCTCAACGGGCTCAACCGGCCAACCCAACAAAGTATATTCTTGTTATTGATCTATCCTTTGCTTGCAGGCGATCGTCGATCCGAGGAATTTGATGGGAAAAAATGACCAGCCGGTCGTGAGGATGTCAGCGATCACGAAACGGTTTTTAGATGTAACCGCCAATAAGGATGTTTCCTTTGATCTGTATCCAGGGGAAATTTGCGCGCTGCTGGGTGAAAATGGCGCTGGCAAGACCACCCTGATGAACATCTTATTTGGTTATTACGCCTGTGATGCGGGTGACATCTTCATCAAAGGTGAAAAGGTCAACCTTTCCGCTCCCAAAGATGCCATTTCCCGAGGTGTGGGAATGATCCATCAGCACTTTGCCCTGGTACCCTCTCAGACCGTTCTGGAAAATATTATTGTGGGTACGGCATCGCCCAGGGGTATATTTCTGGATCTTCAATCCGCCCGCCAGGCGCTGGTCGACCTGCAGGACCGTTTCGGCCTTCAGATCGATCCGGACGCCCGCGTGTGGACCCTGTCGGTTGGCGAGCAGCAAAAAGTCGAAATTCTCAAAGCACTTTATCGGGATGTGGATATCCTGATCATGGACGAGCCCACGGCCGTCCTCGCTCCGGCGGAAACCGCAGATCTATTTAGGACGCTGCGGTCGTTGGTCAAAGAAGGCCGCTCGGTTGTTTTCATTTCTCACAAACTCAATGAGGTCATGGACATTTCAGATCGCATTGTCGTTTTGCGGTCTGGAAAGGTGGTGGCCGAACGCAAAACCAGCGAAACCAATGCCCGCGAACTGGCTAATCTGATGGTCGGCCGAGAGCTTTTGGAGAGTATCGAAAAGACTGAATTGGCACCCGGTGATCCTGTCCTAAATATCAAAAATCTAAAAGTCTTAAGTGATAAACAGCTTGCGGCCATCATCGACCTTAATTTAATCGTGCACCAGAACGAGATTCTGGGTATGGCCGGAATTTCGGGAAACGGCCAGACCGAGCTTTCAGAGGTGCTTTTCGGAATGCGATCCCCTGCTGAAGGCAGCATTCAAGTTAGCGGCCTTCCTCTTAAATACGGCAGCCCGGCAGCATCGATTCAAGCCCAGATGGGCAGAATACCGGAGGATCGCATCGATACCGGCTTGCTGATGGATCTTTCGGTCGAAGAAAATTTCATATTGGAAAACCATTCTTCAGCTGCGTTTCAAACCCTTGGATTGATGAAATCCCAAAAAATACACCATTTCAGTGATGATCTGATCAAGGCCTACAACATCAAAACCGCCGGTCGCGATGCCACCACCAAAAGCTTATCCGGCGGCAACCTGCAAAAAGTCATGCTTGCCCGGGAGCTGGCCGGAGAACCATTGCTAATCATTGCTTCCCAGCCCACCCGCGGCCTGGACGTGGGCGCCATGGAGTACATCCACCAGCAACTTGTAAAGGAAAGAGAGCGCGGAGCCAGCATCCTTTTAATTTCAGATGATCTGGATGAAATATTCGCGCTCAGTGATCGCATTGTTGTTTTGTATGAAGGCAGAATAATGGGAGAAGCTCCCGGAGCCACGGCTTCCCGCGAACAGATCGGGCTGTGGATGAGCGGGGTAAAGGCGTGATGCGATTCAGAATCATAAAACGCAAACCACTGCCGGGCTGGGCCAAAATCGTTATTCCGATTGCAGCCATTCTGACAACATTGATTCTGGCTGCCATACCCATTCTGCTGGCCGGAGGGCACCTGTGGAAGTCGTATTATTACCTTTTTCACGGCGCGCTGGGAACCCGCTATAATCTGTTAGAGACTTTTGTAAAAGCCAGCCCGCTTTTATTGACCGGTCTGGCAGTGGCGTTTGCTTTCCGCGCCAAATTCTGGAATATCGGCGCCGAGGGCCAGCTGCTGGCCGGTGCATTGACCGCCACCGTTTTAGGCGTGCATCTGGGCAGCATCCCGCCGATACTGGTCTTGCCGATTGTCATCATCGCAGGATTTTTGGCTGGCGGACTGTGGGCCTCGATCCCGGCATTGCTGAAAACAAAACTGAGAGTCGATGATGTGGTCTCCACCCTGCTGTTAAACTATGTCATGATCCACATTATGGGTGCACTGCTTTTTGGCCCCCTGCAGCAGCCCGGGTCAAGCTGGCCGCGATCATCGGCGATTATAGAAGCCGCTTGCTATCCCATTCTGATGCCGCGTTCGCGTTTTCACATGGGTATTATAATTTCCTTTGTGGCGATGCTGATCATTTGGTTCATCAACAAAAAGACCACCTTCGGATACCAGGCCAAAGCAGTCGGCACTAATATCCGCGCCGCCCATTTCGGCGGGATCAATACCACGAAGGTCATTCTATGGACTGCCTTGATATCCGGCGGCCTGGCCGGCCTGGCGGGAGTGGGTGAACTGTGCGCCCTTCAGTACCGGCTGATTATGCATATTTCTCCCGGCTACGGGTATTCCGGCATCGTGATTGCGATGCTGGGCAACCTACATCCGGTGGGGGTGTTATTTTCTTCGCTTTTTTTCAGTGTGATTATCGTGGGCGCCCAGACCATGAGCCGCATGACCGGCGTACCCACCTATATCGCCGAGGTCATCCAGGGCATGGCACTGATGGTCATGCTCATTTTTTTACTGTTTACAGAATACAAAATTAAGGTGCAGCGCAAATGACAGCTGAATTCTTGGATCTTGCTTTTATTTCCGGCCTCATGGGGGCAACCATGCGCATGGCCACCCCGATCATATTCGCGGCCCTGGGTGAGATCTTAGCTGAGCGGGCCGGTGTGTTGAATCTGGGAATCGAGGGTATAATGCTGATGGGCGCTATGACCGGATTTTTGTTTACTTATACAACGGGATCCATATGGTTCGGCGTGTTTGCTGCGGCCTGTGTCGGCATGCTTTTGGGATTTCTGATGGCATTACTTTCGGTAAACCTGGGATTAAGCCAGCATGTTTCCGGATTAGGGATCACCCTGTTTGCAACCGGCCTGGCCATGTTTATTTATCGGCTGTATATTGGCTCTCCCACTGTGCCGCCGGTAATTGAGCCTTTCAAACAGGTAGCGCTGCCGATGCTTTCTAAGATTCCGGTGATCGGCCCGGGTCTTTTCACCCAGTATACATTGACCTATATCGCCTGGCTGCTGGTACCGGCCTTGTCAATTCTGCTGTATAAGACCACCATCGGATTAAAAATCAGAACGGTCGGCGAAAATCCGGTGGTGGCTGATACGGTGGGCGTCAACGTGGCGTTAACCCGCACCTTGTGCCTGGTGGCCGGCGGCGCCCTGATGGGCATCGGCGGGGCATTTTTAACGCTCGCGCATCAAAACATGTTTCTGATCGATGTCATCGGCGGTCGCGGCTGGGTGGCGATTGCCATGGTGATTTTCGGCAACTGGAACCCGCTCAAAGCCACCATCGGGGCTCTCATCTTCGGTTTCTTAGACGGCCTGCAACTCAGGCTCCAGAGTGTGGGAGTCGAGATTTCATTTCATCTGTTTTTAATGATCCCTTACTTGTTAACCATCATCGCACTCATCGGCGTTTCCAGGCGGGCGGCAGTACCGGCGGGTCTTTTAAAGCCCTATCGCAGAGAGGAAAAGGGGGGGTAGCGGTTTGGTTATTTGTTATTGGTTGAGGAATGTGATTATCGGAACATTTTACCTAAGATCAAAGCAGCAAAAGCGACTATTCAATTAACAAATAACAGATAACAAATAACGCCTAATCAAGCGCTAAAGCGCTTGATTAGGGCTTAAGATAGGGACGAACATGCTTGAAAATCTCTGCGTGTTCGTTCTCGAGTCGCTCCAGGAAAGGGGCTGAACGCACAATCGGGCTCCAAAGTGAAAAATCTTCGCGCTCAAAATCCATTCCCACCGCCAGCATGTCACTGAGGGTCTCAATCAGGTGTTCTTCGGGTTTGTAAATCGAATCGCCGATATCACCCACCCAACAAAGTGGTGTTCCTTGATAGCGGTCATGCACGTCATGATAAAAATGCTGGGTGGTTATGGTGTGCGGTTGGAGTCCCAGGTCGGTGAAAGGCAAGGTTACCCCCACGGCGGCCACTTCAATAAGCGCGCTGTTGAAAACCGGAATTAATTCAACCCCCCTATCGCGGCAAATTTTACATATTCCCTCAAGGCCCTCGAGACTGGCGCAGACTGGAAAAAGAAATATCTTTTTGGGGCGATGATTCTTCAGGGCCTCGTCAACAAAATAGGTCAATGTCTGACCCGAAGCAATGCATTCCTCCATGATGATCCAGGTATCATCCGGCCACCAATCACCCACAAAGGAACTCTCCACGATGTTCCAGCCCCGGAAACCGTTGCGGTCTTCAACCCGTGTGAGCTTGATATAAGTCGTGTCTAAAAGCCCGGAGCGCTGCAACGGCGGATTGGCATCTAATAAATCCAGCGGGCGACCGCCCCACAGAATGACATACTGCGCCACCTTACCGTCAAACATTCTTTCAAAAAGGCGAATCATGTCATGACCCACCTCCTTTATCATCAGGAATTTTTCCGGTCCGCAGGCTTGACGGTTGAGCAAAAATTCCTCACCGGCTCCCCTGCCTGGAAAATCAACCACATAAATCCGCTCCGGCAAGCAGCGGTCCCGAAAGGCTTCATGCTGTGTAATCGACTTCACAAGCCAGATGTCTTTGCCTGCACGCGACATGACAATTTCAGCAACATCTTCTAAATAAATGCGGTCGGCATTGGTCTGCTGCATCATGGAAATGCTCCTTTCCCGCTTTTGCTGCATTAGTGAAGAAGAATATGAATTTCGGGCTGGAATATAGGATAAAGCTGTTGATGTGTCAAATCAGAAAAAAAGGCAAACCTACAGGAATGAAGGTTTGCCTTTTTTAAGGTTTTAACTGTTTACTAAACGACTTTTACATTTACAGCATGTGCACCTTTGGGTCCCTCTTCTATTTCAAAGGTAACCTGATCACCTTCGTTAAGAGACCGAAATCCGGACGCATCGATTCCGGTGTGATGCACGAAAACATCCGGGCCGTCTTCTTGCTCGATGAAGCCATAACCCTTACGGTCATTAAACCATTTTACAACGCCATTTGCCACTGTGACACCCCCTTTGTTTCTGTAATTACCATAGTCCCATACTTCAGGATGCCACCCGGACGAATGGATCTTTCCTGCAGAATGAAACCAGCCTTCGATCAATACCGGCTATAATCTATGTATAAATTATAAATTCATTTTCCCATCAAAATCAAGCACTTTATTTAATACTGCCTTTTCCAGCGACTGAGCGTTATGCGGGTAAGGCGGGGCTGCCGACCCTGTGAAACGCATTGGGTAAATGCCTACCCATAATTTAGCCATTTTTTTTCACAAGCATTGATTGACAAGGTGCTAACCATAATATAAATATATGTATTTATTATATTATTTTATATTTGGAGTTTATTCTAAATGTTTGCATGGATATTGCAGCACTTTATATCACAGGGCTAAAGTGCGCTAACCTTTGCCAACCGGCTTCGTTGGCGCCCCCTGAGGAATTATGTACCACAAACCACATATCCGCCCTGAATGCCTGCCCGCCAGCATTTTAACTGTCAAATTTCAGTACCGGGTAATTAAACCCGCAGTAATATTGGATTGACACGAATCAGTCGTTGATGCCAATGGCACTGGAGCAATGTGATCTGACGATTATTGCAAAGAAAACGGTTCGTGATCGCAAGAAAATGGATTAGCCGATGGAGCAGGCTCAACCGTCGGCGGACGTTAATTCAAAAGACAAACGGGGAAAATAGCATTATGCGGGCATAAATTTTATCATCAGGCAGCTAGATTCGACATTTGTAATGCCCTAGCGAAAAATTCATTATGCCCTAACAAAACGGTATCATTAACCGTAAATGCAGAAAGGAGCAATATGGTTCAACGCATTATTGCCAGTAATCGGTTCGAAAACAAATATCGGCACCTGCGCAAAACCGACGGTCACCTGAGAGCCGAAATCAAAATAAGCCGCAACGATCTGGGCTATCAGTTCAAATTACAGGAGATCGATGAGCATCACGGATGCTTCTATGTCAACGCCAATTCATCGGTCTTGAACATGTTGGACGTCGGCCGTGTTTTGGATATGAAATATTGGACCGCAGAAAGAAACCGTTTGGTCAAATATGTCCGTGCGGAAATTAAAGATATTAGCCGGCAGAAACAGCAACCCTTTAAAGGGCATTATAAGGTCGGCCTATCCATATTACATATGAAGGGTTTAAAACGGGATAATCCGACGGATCGATTACTTAAAGCACGGGTAGAAGCTGAAAAATTAATGTCGGTTTAGCATTATTTCTGTTCCCAAAATGGAAATGATGGACCCTTACCATCTGGTAGTGTTAGGGAAAACGGGCGTAATTGCATCTGCTTATCGCCTTGCAATTCAGCCGAATGTGTCTGAAGGGGGGATTTACCATTATTAAAATATTACTCAGCATCGTCATCATTGCCGCAATATATTGCTTGGGTGCCGCCATCGCCTGTTTGGTTGCGGCTGCCCGGGAAATTGAATTGCCCGATATTGAAGATATCGAGATAGGAGAATAATAGACAAATTCAGAAGGTCCGATCGGTGCCTATGTGCAGATGTGCCAAACTTGTTACTGGTTGCTGCACAATGGGAAAAATGTCGTATACTCGAATGAAGGCCTTGCTATATTCTTGACGGATCACGCATTTCTTTGTTAGGTGTTATTTCCAATTGCCTGACAGGAGGTTGCGATGCGCAAGAATCTCATCTTTTTTGCCGCGGTATTCAGCTTTCTAGCTTTCACAATTACTTGCCTAGCAGAAGAAAAACACGGCCGTATTTATGCCGGCGCCGGGTTAAGCTACGTCCATGAACAATTTGATGATGGCGATCTGAAGGAATTCCCCGGCAATTCCAGTATTGATAACTCATGGGGTTTTAATGTTTTCGCCGGATATTGGTGGTTTAAACATATCGCCGTTGAAGGAAACTACAACTGGTATGCTGATTTTGATGGTGAAGCAGCGGATAACCGGAATTTCGATATCAGTATTTGGACAGCGATGCTGGATGTGCGGGTGTTTTCCCCGTCTCTGTGGCAAGACAGAATTTTTCCATATGTCAGAATCGGCGGGGGGTGGATGGATGTCGAGATCGATGCCAGAAATGTCGATTCAGACGAAAGTGATTGGGCTTACAATTTTGGGCTCGGCGTCGATGTATTTGTAACGCACCAGTTGAGTCTTGGATTAGACGGTAAGCGCGTATGGGGAACCGGCGATGTATCGGATTTCAACCATTTGACGATTGCGCTGAGGGCTGCGTATCACTTCTAAAAAATTGAATTTTGCATGAAAATAAATGCGAAATTTAGTTTATATTAAAGGGAAGCAAGCTAACCAATCTTTTTAAGGAAACTAAAACACATACTCACTATTAATTGAAAAATATCATTTTAGCGCATTTATTTTCACCCGATGGGCGAGCTGCAGGCTTCCATCTGCTGCGTTATTAAGGACGAGGCATAGTTCACTATGGCCTCGACCTTAAATGCCTGGCATATGAAAACCTCCAGCGCGTGCAAATTCCAAATGCAATTGAATTTTGCATGAAAATAAATGCGGAGGAGGAATTAAATGGCAAAAGGTGCGGTTCTTGATGTGATCGTTTTCAAAAAAGGGGATTTGTTAAATGGTACGGTTTTAAATAAAGCCTTTCCGATTAAAACCTCATATGGAGAGATTGTCGTTAAAAAAAAGGACGTTGCCAATATTCATATGTGTGGTGCCCAATTTAAAACTGACCAGATCATCACTCTGGATTTAAACCGCTTCAAAGGATCCCTTCAAGAAACCGTTATGCGGATAAAATTGAAAGACGGCCAAAACATCGAAGTCCCCAAAAATACGATTAATACAATAATAATGCTCACCAATTATGCAATTGTATGAAACTGCTTTTAATGAAAGCCACTCATTTAGAGGTTTAAGGAGTTGTTTATGCGAGGTATCGTAAACGTTATGTCCGGAATATGCGGCATGATCACAGAAATTCGGGCCACATCGCAAGACCCGTCCGGAATAGTCAACCTGGATATCAATACAAGATGTGACAGTATCAAGGCCCTAGCCGAAGACTTAAAGGTTGTTAATCCACTTGAAGAAATTTCTTTTAAAGGCAAGGGGCCCAAAACTCTGCAAATGGCCGCGAAGCATTGTAAGCATACCGCATGTCCGGTGCCGTCAGGTATTATCAAAGCTATTGAAGTGGCATCCGGGCTGGCACTACCGAAAGATGCGCATATAGAGGTAATCCAGGAAAAAGATTAGCAACTATCACAAAAATGAATCTAACGCCCAAGGGCTGTGTTACCCAGGATAAATGGATTACACATCTATTTTTATTAACACTAAGGTGTGCATCAAACCGATTCAAAATGCTCAAATACTAATCCGCCGTAGGCGGACTCCACTTTTGAATCGGTTTGCGCCTTGCCCTTGGGCGTAATCTACTATTTTTGAGATCGTTTCTTAATTCTTTTGGCCCGTATAAAAGCATTTTTTGTTGTTTGAATTAAATCTTAATGGGAACAGATAGGTGACGTATAATTTTGATCCGGACAAATGGTATGATGATGAGCGCAGCATTCTTGATGCCCGCCTCAAAACCGGAGAGATGAGCGCACGCGAATATAAGGATGCCCTTGAAGCTCTTGAGCGCCGCTATGATGAGCTGCTGCAGCGCCTGGACGGCACTTACCAGATCCCCAAATCACCGTAAAACCATCCGTAAACCTTAACGCTTACCGCCGGCGCGCTGTTTCCTATCAACCATTTCAACATCAGCCTCAGATCGGTCGACATTGTTAGGACGGATGGATTCCACCGCTTTGACCAACCTGATGGGCTCACCGTCATCTGTTTCATCCCCTTGTAGGCTCGTCAAATAATAATCAACATGGTCATCCTGGTGGGGTGTGATTCCGAAATCATCTAACTTCTGCAAATATAGCTCGTCCGGGGCTTGGGGTACATTAAATTGATAGGGTGCTACCAGAGTTGTCATATCCGATTCGTTGCCCAATTCATCCAAGGCGGTAATTCCAAAAACAATGGGTCCGCCATGGGGCATGAACGCATCCACTTCATCGGGCAGGATAATTTCAGTAATATTCCCCAGGGTAACGCTCTTGGAATCATAATTAACGTCACTGCCTTCAGACCAGTAAAGCTTATAGCCAACAACCTGGGCAGAATCGGAAGCAGTCCACTTGAGTCTTCGTTTTTTTAATTTGGCCATGCTGCCGCTCCTTATCGTCGAGAAGCAATTTCAACACGCTCCCAATGGACAAGCCTTTTGGAGGCAGGCATGTGATCATGCACCTGCGTTTCCATACAGGTCCGTCCGATTTAACCACCCAAAAGCAAATATCACGCCCCCATCCGAATGCCCGGTGGGATAGAGGATTGATTTGCCTATAAATTCACCTGAGCGGTTAGAGATTCAGCTATACCCATCACTCCAGACAGGCTTGTCACGATAAACATTATGCGCTGCTGTAGGTGATACTGGATCATCACCTTGAGGCGGCTGACTTTCCACCAGAAGGGTCACTTCATCACAGAGGTTTTCGATTTCACCAGCGGCTTTGCTGCCGGGCGCATACTGCATTACCGACACACCGGAGGTCATGGCATCGATATAGGCGACTCGCTGGCACAGTTCCGTATCCAGGATATCCAAATTAAAGATCCCCAGTGATTGGCGCGCTTCACGTCCCACCCGAGTTCCCGGTATTTTGCGATTGATTAGAAGTTTGACATCCAAATCAGGATTTTCTTCCCGGGCGGAATCGATCATTTCCAACGTACCCTTACATGACCAGATGTCGAGCGAACTGGGGCTTAACGGTATTATGGAAAGCTCTGCGATGGCTAATATGGACTTGGTGATATCGCCAATGGCCGGGGGTGCATCGATGACCAGATAATCGTATTCCTGTGTTAGCGCTTCAATTTCACTTTTGGTAATCGGCTCCGGATGATGCAAGACTTCAAAAGCGGTGTTGTTTTCAACAGCATGCCATTGGGCGGCGCTGCCCTGTGGGTCTGCGTCAATAAACAGCAGTTTGTAATTTTTTCTTTTCAGACTGGCAGCGAAGTTGATCGCAGAAGTCGTTTTGCCGACGCCCCCTTTCTGGTTAACAAAACTAACAATCATCGTCTCCCTCCTCTCTTGGAATGATAAGAATGTGAGATGTCTTTGCCTCTGCTTGGCCTATGCCTGAGAGCGTGTCTATCCCCCTTGGATATTTCTTGATACAAGACACCGTCTCATTTAATGGCGTAAACTTGTGGATTCCCATACACCGCTGACCGCTGCCTGTCAATACTAAAACACATTATATGGGGTATAAATCCTATTTTTTATCAATATATGGTACACGCCGTTTAAATGTGCTTTTTATGCGCCTAAGGCGCATTAATCTGCCTGGGTGGACAAGCGCCCAAGGGCTTTGTTGAAGGACGATATGACGGGGCGGAATTGTGAGGTATGCTGAATCCGGGATGAAGCGGCGGCGCAACCCAGGGGGTCGGGAAAGACGTCGCTTATTTTAAATCAAAACATTCGTAATTGTTGCGATTGCAAGGAGTGCTTAAAATACGCTCCAATTTTCCAAATACGAATTCGAAATAATACATAAAGCGATCTTGACCAAAATGATAAACCCAGATAGGGCCCTTATCATCTCTGCTGGTGATTTCCAATGGGTCGCCACATGTTTCGCGCACAGATCGATCTGAGTCGCCGATAGCCACTACACCTCCGGGACACCGATACGTTGATTGATCGGCCAATGACCAGTAGTCAACCGCAAATGCATGTTGTGTTAAGATGGTAATCACGACCACTACTGCCCAGATGATAAGGATGTTTTTGATCATTTTGGTCACCCCTTGCGTATCCCATTTGTTTTCAATTAGCCGCAGATTCAGCTAAAATATTATTATCTAAAATAATGTCGAGATACAACAAATCAAGGAAAGACGCGCAACACAACAGGATGGATGCCTATATGAGTGGTGTTTTCAATGGGTTGGAATTTGATCAAGCAAAGAATATTGATCAATTGATGCAGCACGTCTCCCAAACGTTATTGCAGGGTTAACGACTCAAGTATGATCAGTGCCAGGTTAGCGGTCAGCAGGCCACAGCCGCCAGGAAAGATGCATTCAGATGCGTCGTAAAGGTAAGATGCAGATCAGGCTTCCCAGATTTCCGGGTTTTTCTTATTCATTGTGTAATATTCAATCCGGTATGGAGCGACTTTGCAGACCACATAATTCGGATCATCCGGCCCTGTAAAAATGGGCTCCAGCATATCGTACCAGACGGTTTTTTTGGTCTCAGCGTCTTCAAGTATTTCCGCCCGCCCTTCGACCTGTAACCAGGACACAGCATTTTGCAGATCATCGACCCCCAGAGTCAGATGGACTTCCGGATTATCGGTGATCTGACTGACTTTGCGGGATCCTCTAAACGTTGCAAACCAGATATTCATCTGATCATCTGCACTGATAACCACATAACGCGTCCATGGTCTACGTGCATCGGTAACGGTGGCAAAAGACGCCAGGGTATGGGTTTTCATCTTCTCAAGGATTTTGTCTTTTAAATCACTCATAATGTCTCCTCTTAGAAGCCGGAAGGGTTGAATAGATACTATGTCTACGCCGTTAAGGGATGTCAAGAAGAGACTTGAAAATAATTGAAGCTTGATACATAAAAGGTGGCAGAAAAGAAATGCGCTGAATGGTAAACACCGGAAAGGGGCGTTAAAATGCTATCAAAATTTTATAATGAGGTTTTGGCGTTTGGCCCGGTTGCAGTTCTGCCGCAGAACTTGAACAGCAAATGGATTCAGCGGTTACAGGAAATGGTAGATGATTTTTTAGATAGCAATTTCAACTTGCAAGCGTGTACCGATGCTCGGGAAGTCGGTGATCCGGTTCTGGCCGCCTGTGTTTATGAAATATTGCGTTATCAGAGTGCCGAGGAGTCTGATCTGACACCCAGGGAAATGGCGGAGAAAATGGTCATTTATGCCATTTCGATCACGATGGAATCGGTTAACAGAAATGACAATTTTGGATTGGCGCCCCCAAACCTAGACAACATCCTTTCAATGGAGCGTATCCTCTCATACAAGGCGATCCGGCCGGAGTTTATAAAATTGCTCAAGGATGCCTGTATTATCCGAGAATCGGAAAAAGGATGGTTTCAAAATATTAAAGAAAAACTGATTAGCGGGATAAAAGGATCCTGATATACCGGTAAACGATCATTATTTTGATGCCGTTTTGGCAGAGGATTTGGGCTGACCGGCCGAGCCCCTAATCTTGAATGCGAATTAAGACTTCGTTGCGGCGTAAAAACCAGGGCATAAAGGGCGGATCATAGCGAGCCCATACCGGTTGGCCCACCGGCTTAAGCCCTCGCTTTTTAATGGCGGCCTGCAGTAGTTGCTTATTCTGCTCAAATCTTTTCTGACTCCAGGTACCTGAATACCGGATGGCGGCCATCAGGCGGCCGGGCTCTTTAGATAGTTGGACAAGCGGGTCCAACGGCTTAGGAAGCGTCTCCATCGTATATTCGGCCGGCATTAAAAATGTTATTCGCCATTGGTCTTGCAATTGCTCCTGGGTTACCGGAGCGGTCATGGCGATTTTTTCTGACTGGTCTTCCTGCGATACCGGCGCTGTCATGACGATTTTCTGGTTACTGATATTATTTCCGTTGATGTAATCATATAGTCGGCGAAAGCCCACATTGCCGACTTCTTTAAATTCCCCTGCCACAAAGGTCTCGGCGACGATTCGGGGGGCATACTGTCTGAGCTCAAAATTTTCGTCACTTTCAATGACTTCATCTTTGGCTTTTTCAATTGCCTGGGCCTCATTAGCGATGAGTGGTATCAATGTAAACAAAACAAACATAAGGTTCCGTAATACAGTGCTTTTTGTTTTCATCCGCGGCTCGACCTTCCTGATGAAGATTTATTGCATTCAACATACGGGATACTTCGCAATAATTTCATGTGGGACAACATATGTATTTTTGTGCGAGGTTCAAGTCTTTGCATCGCATAAGAATATTAGTGCCTCAAAAAAGAGGAATTAACGGAGGAAAAATGGTCGCAAAAAAGAATATCGTTGACTTTTACTGGGACCCGGTCTGTCCCTGGTGCTGGATTACATCGCGCTGGATGATTGATGTAGGTCATCAAAAACAGATTCAGGTCAATTGGAAGCTTTTTAGCCTCAAGATCATAAACGCCGAACGTGAGATACCCGAACCCTATAAAACATTACATGACATGGGTTTAAAGGCCCTGAGGGTTGCCGCAGCTGTTCGCAAGGCATATGGCAACGACGGCTTGGCAAAAATCTACACACTTATGGGAACCCGTTACCACCATGACGAGGAAGATATTGATACACCCGAAGATTTAGAAAAGATCCTCCAGACCGGCGGCTACCCCACTCAGCTGGCAACAGCAGCCACCGACGATGCCTGGGATAAGATGATTCGCGAAGATATGGATCAGGCACTTGCCAAGGTCGGCAAAGATGTGGGCGTGCCTCTGATTGTGCTTGAGGGTGGTGACGGTCCAGGCTTTTTTGGCCCGGTTTGTAGCCCGGCACCGACGGGGCAAGCAGCCGTTGCATTCTGGGATGCGATTATCACCGTTGGTAGGACGCCTGGCTTCTATGAGCTCAAACGCTCTCGGGACACAGAGCCCCAGTTCGGTGCACGACCCAGAATTTAAGCGGTCATCTGTCTTTTGAGGCAAATCAAAGTGTTTTTAAACAAACCGGATTGCCATCGAGCGCGTATCAAAAAGATTCTGGAAGTTTTAATATATTGTACAAATTCATACAATAAAAACATCTCGCGTCATATGGATCTTCAGCCGCAAAAACGCAAAGGTTGTATAGATGTGTAAAAATAATCATAAAGAACACAAAGAACGCGATGAATGTTAAAAATAACACCTGCCAAAAAGCCCTTTGTGTACTTTGTGCCTTTGTGGTGAAATAACTATGGATACGACAGGATCAGATAGGTGCAAAAATAAGCCTTAACCCGAATCGTCGCTGCCACAGATCCCGCCATAGCCTGTGATTTTTTGGCCAAGTTCACGCCACTTTCAAAAATTCGTATTAAAGATGCGATGGCCAAAGGCGCTGTTTGGCTGAAAAAATCCAAGCGCGGCCAACGACGCATTCGACGCGCAAACACCTCTCTTAAAGCGGGCGATCGGATTTCGATTTACTATGATAGCGCGCTGCTTTCCATTAAACCACAAACGGCGGAGCTGATTAGCGATCAAAAGCGGTTTAGCGTCTGGCGTAAACCCGCGGGTTTGCTATCCCAGGGTACTAAATATGGCGATCATTGCGCCCTGATCAGACAGGTCGAACAGGTTTATCGTCCAAAGCGTGATGTCTATCTGGTCCACCGCCTTGATCGGGAGGTATCCGGTCTGGTGCTGCTGGCCCACGACAAGAATGCTGCCGCTCAGATGTCCAATTTATTCCAAAAGCAACAAATTATCAAACGCTACATGGCCCGGGTACGCGGAAATCCAATCGAATCGGTCCCGACAGGCACCATCGATCTTGAGTTGGATGGCAAACCAGCCGTAACTGAATTTAGGGTTGAAGCCTACAAAGCGGACACCCATATCAGCATTGTGCGCATCGTCATGGGTAGCGGCAGGAAACACCAGATACGGCGCCATTTTGAGATGATCGGCCACCCGGTGATGGGCGATCCACGGTATGGCAAGGACAATTCACATTCGGGTGGCCTGCAGCTCATGGCAACGGGTCTTGAGTTTCAATGCCCATTTAGTAAACAAAAACAAATATTTAAAATGCCTGTCGCTTTCTAGTCAGCGCGCGGCACAACAGATATCGGTTTTGGATCATTAAATACTAGTCATGCTAGTTTGCAATGCTAGATTTAATCTAGTCTATAACTGGGGCCACCCATTCAGCGCTGTCAAAGCGGTAGCAATCGGGTGAGCAACGCGACCACATCTGTCTGCCCCAAGACC
>JAAUXY010001742.1_pt1 | contig 23117 bp, 17 predicted proteins | sample 7278121 | NCBI WGS metagenome assembly JAAUXY01 (sample SAMN14350117, study PRJNA611818) | marine sediment metagenome | isolation source: surface marine sediment (1.8m) | place: French Polynesia: Moorea | collected 2018-08 | reverse complement strand
GGTCATCGGATCCGGGCCGGTGTTGCCGGCGGAGGCGACGATCACGATCCCCGCCTGCCAAGCGGCCATCACCGCCTGGTTCAGGGGATCGTCCCAGTAGTAGGACTGGGGCTCGGCGGAGAACGACAGGTTCAGGACCGCGATGCCGTAGGCGGCCTGGTTGGCCACCACCCAATCGATGCCGCGGATGACGTCGGCGTAGGTGCCGGCGCCCGAGGTCGCGAACGCCCTGACCGACACCAGGTCGGCCCCCGGGGCGACGCCGTTGTATTTGCCGCCGGCGGTTCGAGCGCTCGACACCATGGTGCTGGTGACGTGGGAGCCGTGGCCGTTGCCGTCGTTCGAGGTTCCGGGTGCGTCGAGCTGGTCGGCGATGGCGTCGTATTGCGCCAGCACCCGCGCGTGGCCGTTCGAGTTGACGTCGAGGGCGGGGTGCGACCAATGGCCGGTGTCGATGACCGCCACGGTCACGCCGCTGCCGTCGATGCCCTGAGCGTGCAGCTGGTCGGCGCCGATCAGCGTCGGAAAGTCGGTGTCCGGCGGCGAGGTGTAGGAGACGGTGAGCGACGGCGCATTGGCCGACTCACCGTTGTAGGACTCGGCCGTACGCTCACCCGAGCCGGAGACCACGAACACCATGCTGTTGCCGCTCGCCCAGCCCGGTCGGTCGACGATCTCCTGCACCAGCGCCGACAGGTCCGGCGTCTGATGCTTTTCGCTCACCGTCGACCAGGCCGCGGGGCTCCAACTCGCCGCGGCGCTCGTGGTCGGCCGGCTGCTGAGGTCGAAAGCGGCGGAGGTGAAGGCCGCCGCGTCGTCCGCGGCCTGCGCGCGTAGGGTCAGCGACGTGGTCCCGCTGTCGGTTTCGTCAGTCTCGAATTCTATCCGCGCCGAGGTGATGGTGGCACCCGCGGGGATCGCCAGGTTCTGGAAACGGATGCCGACCAGTTGGGCATTGGAGCCTTCGTCGACCAGTTCCAGATCGGAGCTGCTGAGGTCCATCTCGCCGTCGCTCAGGCTCTCCTCGGCGTCATTCGCTCCGGAGCTCACCCGCGAGTCGATCGTGCTGGTGGTCGACGCGGGCGGGCCGATACCGCGGGACTCGAAGGTAATGCCCCAGACATCCTCCTGCCAGATGTCGAAACCGAGGTCGGCGCCTTCGAAAAACATCGCGGCCGTGCCCGCGGTCGTAGCTCCGGTGCTGGTCAGCGTGAGGGTAAAGAAATCGCGCTGGTTGACGGCCAGGTTGTTGTCGCCCACCACCTCGTCATAGGTCAGCGACGACACGATCTGGCCGGCGGTCAACGCGACGCCGCCGATCGTGATGTCGGACTCGATCAACTCCAGGCCCACGATCTCGTTGCCACTCATGCCGAGATCGGGGCCGTCGACGAGGAGCGTTACGTTGCCGGTGGTGGTGGCTCCGAGGAGTTTCGGCCGCAAGTGAAAGATCTTAGCCGTGTGGCCGCGGTGCGACAGGATGAAGTCGCCCGCCAACAGCGTGGTACCGCCGACCACGGTATCTTCTTCGACCAACGACACACCCTGGAGGTCGCTCATGCCCAGATTCCACGAATCGACCAGTCGGAAGATGCTACCGGCGCTGTAGTCCCCGGCCACGTCGGGTCGAAAGACCAAAACGTCGGCTGAGTAGGCGGTGAATGACGTGCTGTGCGAATCGGTGACCGATTCGTTGAAGACGGTGGAAAAGAGCAGATCGCCGACGAGCAGCTGAACCCCGTTGGAACCGACCACGATGTCGCGCGAGACCAGGTGGAGAGCGTCGACCCGGGCATCGCCATCGTCAGCGAAGTTGTCGAAGTTGAAAAGGCGATTCAGTGTGCCGCCGGTGACTCCAGGCTCCAGGCTCGGATGACTGAGCTCGAGGACCTCACCGCCGCTCCAGCCTTCGGCCGCCAGACCGTTGGCGCCGCTCGGGGCAGGCACAGCGGACTCGGTCGTGATCCATATCGAGCTCGGATTCGGCATGCGGGCAGTCTTCACCACACGATCCGGGTGAAGACTCCGAATGCCGTCGAGCTGGGCAAGGACGGACTGCTGCGCCGGGGTCAGCCGCGCCGCCACCGCGTCAATGATCCCCAACTCGTGGGTGATCTCGCCGCCGGCGTCGCGCACCATCTCAGTGACGGTGGCCAGGTCCTTTCCCTGGACGATGACACGGAGGGTCGGTTCTTCGGTGGAAGTTCCGGTCGGCGATCCGCCAATCAGCAGCAGCGTGCCCAACAGCAACAATCCCAAAGTGCCGGGTGTTGTTCTCTGATAACGCATGGTGAGCTCCTTCGATCATAAGTATGAAAACCAGCCTTTGCCGTGCTCTTCCGCGTCACTCTTGATGGCCTGCTTGATGTAGTGATGACGTACTCTCAGCGTAGCTGCCCAACATTGAGCTGACGTTAAGAGTTGGCGTCGCGCGAATCGCGCGCGAAGGCCGTTTGATCATGTCGCCCCCTCCGGGGCTGGGGTCTTTGGGAACCGGGAACCTGGGGTTCGGCAGCCTCACCCCAGGCGGCTCACGCCGCGCTTCGCGCTAAGCAAACCGCCGAGACGTGTTAGGGCGAGAGCACCCCTTGGGTGCCAGCGTGTAGCCACGGGTTTTCAACCCGTGGTGTGGGCGGCCAGATAAGAAACGATACCGGCCCGCGGCTCCGAGGTGATTCAGGATCGCGGCTCCGCGCCGGCTCGTCCTCGTAGGGCAAATCGGCGATAGAGGCGGGTCACTTCTGCCGCCACGAGCCGTCGGGCATCTGGATCCAGTCGCCCGGCTTGGCCTTCTGCCTCAAGGTGGCGGCGTAGGTGGCTCGAATCTGCGGTAGCTGGGAGTGGGCGGTGCCGGTGGCGGCGGCGATCTCTTTGAACATCCGCTCGCGGTCGGCATTCTCGGCACGCACCAGCTTTTGCACCGCGGCGCGCTGCTGGAGCCCCAGGGCATCGAGCGAGCGCACTTCGACCAGAGCCTTGTTGTTCTCGCCCAGGGCTCCTGAGGCTTTGTGGGTGCCGAGCTCGCGCACTCGGGCGGCGCGCGACTGAATGATCCTCCGGATGGCGGGGTTGGTGATCTCGGGCGCCGCCACTTCGTCGCCCTGGGCGTAGACTGGCGCCGGCGCCAGCAGGTGGAGGGCCGTGCCGACGGCGACGTCGACGGTGGTGCGATACCAGATCGAGTCGGCCTCCAGAGCGGCGTTCTCGTCTGGCGGTGGGTCAGCGCTCGCGTCGTCATCGCCGTTTCCCTGGGCGGCTTCTCGCTCGACGGCGTCTTCGATTCTCTCCGACAGGTCCTTGACCGCGGCCTCGGGGAAGTAGACGTTGATGGTGACGCAGGCGATCGCGGCGAATCCCGCGAGCAGCAGGCCAAGAGAGGTCAAGGGGCGTCTGAACATGGGTATCTCCTTTGAATTGACATGCGCCGCGCTACCCCGGCTGCTAATAGTCTACCCATTGCTGCCCCGCGGCGCGCGCCTCCGGCGCCGCCGCCGCCAGGGGCGGTGACCTCACGGCTTGTCGCGGCCGGCCGTCGTGGCAAGAGCAGCAGGGCGGCCACCGCGGAGGCCGCCCCGAAGTCGTGGCGGGAGCGCCGCGTGCCTCAGACCGCACAAGTGGTAAGATCGCAAGCGCTACGAGAGCTTGACGCCATGGGATATATCGAACAGCGCGACGGAGGCTACTGGATCGCTGACAGCCGCGTCTCCCTGGACTCGGTCGTCTACGCCTTCCTCAACGGCGACTCCGCCGAGAGCATCGCCCAGTCCTTTCCAGTGCTCCGCTTGGAACAGGTCTATGGGGCCATCGCCTACTATCTCGCCCACCGCGAGGAGATCGACTCCTACCTCGAGACGGCTCACGAGCAGTACCAAACCCAGCTTCAGAAAGCACGTAAGGCCGATCCGATGTTCTACCAGAAGCTCGCTGACGCCCGCAAAGCCCGGGCCGCCGTCCGGTGAGCATCCGGTTTCAAGCGGACGCGGATTTCAACGAGAAGATCATCGCCGCGGTTCTACGGCGCGAGCCGGCCATCGACTTTCGCACGGCAGTCGAGGCCGGCTTGCCGGGTCTCGAGGACCCTGTCGTCCTGGCTGTGACTGCTGAATCGAACAGGGTCCTGGTGAGCCACGATCTCAAGACCATGCCGCGACATTTCGGTCAGTTCGTTCTCGGCGCATCGAGCCCCGGTGTGATCCTCATTCCACAGCGAATGCCCATTGCAGAGGCAGTCGAGAACTTGATTCTCATCTGGGCCGCGACAGAGCCCGGAGAGTGGATCGATCGCGTCTATATCGTGCCCTCTTGAGCTCGGGAGAAACGCCTGCGCAGGCTATCCAGCTGGCGCCAAGCCGGCGTGAAGCGCCGCGCTACCCTGGTTCAGAGGTTCCATCGTCTACCTATTGCTGCCTCGCCGCGGCCGTTGTCAGGGGTGGTGCCGTTACGGCTCGTCGCGGCCGGTCGTCGTGACGACGATCGAGGTGGACAGGGTTGGCAGCTGCCAGCTCCAGGCGCCGCCCTCGGCCGGCGCGGGTACCGTGTTGCCGGTGACGCTCTTGAAGACCGCATCGGGCGCGAGCAGCGCTCCGGTCTCGATCTCGATCGTCCGCGGCTCGGAGCCCAGGTTGACGGCGACCAGCGCGGTTTCCTCGGGGGCCGTCTTGGCCATCACCAGGAAGTCTTTGCCGGCGCCGAGCGGCAGACGGCCACCGCGGCCGAGAGCGGGATGATCGCGGCGCGCCTTCAGGATCTCGGCGATGCTCTCGACGTAGGCTCGGTCCAGGGAGTCCCAGGGCATCGGCACACGGCCGGAGTCGACGAAGCCCGGTTTGGGTGCGGCGTTCAGCAGGCCGGCTTCGGTGCCGTAGAAGATCACCATCGGCGAGGACAGCGACGCCAAGAAGCCCACCGCCGCGTTCAGCCGGGCGCGCTCGTCGGTCCACGACAGGAAGCGGGTCATGTCGTGGTTGTCGAGGAAGCTGGTGGGCATCGCGCCGGCGCCGTAGGTGGGCTCGATCGCCTGCAGCCAGGCTTCGAGCTGGAGCGCCGAGCCGCCGCGGGCGAAGACGTCGGTGGCGGTAATCTGAGTCGGGAAGTCGAGCAGCGAGTCGAATTGCGGCCCGACACCTTCGACCGGCGCGTAGTAGCGAGCGATCTCGCGGGCGTTGGCCGCCGCGCCGTCGCCGTCGATCCAGCATTCGCCGACCAGGAACGCCTCCGGCTTCGCCTCTTTGACCGCCTGGTAGAGCTCGGCCCAGAATTCGTGCTCGACGCCGCGCACGTAGTCGAGACGCAGGCCGTCGGCGCCCTCTTCGTTCAGCCAGTAGAGCGCCGCGTCTTTGAGGAATTCGCGCGTCGGCTCATGACCGAAGTTCCAGGAGCGGAAACCGGCGCCCCAGCCGTCCCAGACCTTCTCGGCCTCCTGGCGTGGGCCGGTGGAGCGCGGGCGCACCTCGCCGCGAACGCCGTTCTCCAGGTCGTAGGTGCGACTGGCGTGGTTGAGCGGCAGGTCGAGGATCACCTTGACGTCGCGCTCGTGGAGCGCGTCCCGGAGCTTGCGGTAGAGCTCGAGCGAGGCCTCGGCGTCACCGGCGACACCGACCGCGTCGCCGATCCGATAGTAGTTGGCGATGTCGTAGCCGTGGGACGTGCGGCTCGCGAGCATCGGGCTCAGCCACACCGCGCTCGCCCCCAACCCAGCGATGTAGTCGGCCTTGTCGAGGACGCCCTTCAAGTCGCCGCCGGCGTAGTTGGGGTGGCGCCAGCCGTCGATCTGGCCATCGTTGCCGGTGTCGCCGTTGGCGAAATGGCCGAGCATGATGTGGTAGATCGTCCAAGCGCTGAACGAGTTGTCGGTTGATGTCACGACGACGGCTGCCGCGGGTTCGGAACCCTTCTTGCCGGCGGTGCCGACGGCGAGGCTTCGGACCCCGTCGGGAACGTCCGAGAGTACGGCTTTGTACCGCCCGGACCCGGCGGTCTCGACCCTGGCGGTGACGACCTCGCCGTCGGCGAAGAAGACCAATTGGTCGGCGCGTTTGACCCGGGCCTCGACCTCGGCTTGCCAGCCGGTCTCGGTCGGGAAGAGGGAGACGAAACGCGGCCCCGCGGCGAGTGCCGGCAGGGCGAAGAGCAGTGCGGCGACCAGGGTCGCGGGGCGAAAGAATGGGATCTTGAATCGGGTCATGGTGGCTCCTCGGGTACACAGCCATGCGCCCCCACGTGGGCGCACAGCCGTGCGCCCTAAGATTCTTCGTCGTTCTTGGCTCGTCGCCGATGGCGCCAGAGGTAGCGAAGCTTCGCCGGTAACGTCGAACGGTGATGATCGGAGAAATCTTCGACCGCCTGCTCGAGATCAACTTCGCCATAGCGCTGCCGAAGCTGGTGCAGGTGGTCCATGGTGAACAGGTAGAGGTCGGTCTCAGAACGCTCGGGAAAGACTTCGACGACACCGCTCTGCCGGATGATTTCGATCATCGGCCGGTAGACTGTCGTATACCAGGATTCAACCGCCTCTTTCCAGTCGAGCCCGCGGCCGAGCTCGAGACCGCGATAGTAGCCGTGGCCGCTGATGTGTTCGAGTAGCCGCTCGTAGCCATTGGCGACGGTGGCCTGCAACTCGTCGGGCTCGCCGGGTACCAGAGAGGTCGCCTCCAGGAAGTCCGCCAATCCGCGTTTGAGCAGCACATCTTTGATCGAATCTTCGGCGGACAGGGGGACCGGGGTCCGGAACTCCTTGACCCAGGCTTCCACCGTCGGGGCGTAGAGTGAGCGCAGCACCGAGATACGGTGATGGCCGTCGACTACGAAATAGGCGTCGCCGACCTGGTAGAGCTCGACCGGTGGAAAGCCTTCAGAGCTTTCGGCCAGGCGCTCGATCGCCTGCCAGCGGTCACGGGCGGATTCTGAGAGTGGCAGGAATGTGCGATTGAACTCCCGGGCCCGACCCAGTGAGCCGACGATGCTCTCGAGCGGCACTTCGAGGATGCCGCGGTCGACGAAGTGCCGGAGCTTCAAGCTGTCGCGAACCGCCTCGAACGGCAGCAACCGGGTCGGCCGGCCGGCCAGGTGCTCGAGCAAATCGCGGATCAGGACCGAACGTCGGGCCGCGTCAAATCCGCTCATCTTTCTGCTCGAGAGGAAAACGCGAGGACAGACCGGGGAAGCCCCGGGCTGTCCCCGCGCCCGGCGGGGCGAGCCCGGTCGTCAGCCGGGCGCGCCCGCCGACCCATGGACACTGTCGAACATTTATCAGCGGCCGGCGCGGCCCGCCTGAGAGGAGGAAGTGGACGTCTTGGAGCCGTCCATCTCGGCGGGAACCACGCCCAACAGTTTGACCGGCCGATCACCCAACGTGCTGAAGCGACCGAGGGTTCGTTCCTGGCTGAGGCTGCCCGCCGGTACGATGATGTCGACCAGCGGCGGCTGCAGTTTTTCGCCTTCGCGACCGCCGCCGAAGCGGTCGGACCAGCGGCCGGGCGAGATCGGCAGGATCATCAGGTTGTCTTTGGTCTCCTCGGCCAAGCCCATCGACGCCGAAACGTCGAAGCTCTGGATCAGGTCGGCTCCGGAGACCACCACGGTGTAGCTCCAGTCGGCCTGTGCCGGGCCGCCGAGGAAGAGGTCGGGCACGAAGAAACAGATCTTACGGCCGTGAATGCGGATTCTGTTGGGAAAGTGGATGCGCTCCTCGAGCTCCGCCGGGATCCGGCGCTGCATCAGAATCCGTTCGGTGATCTCGGTGCCGTCTTCGCTGTAGTCGCTAACGCGCAGCTGCTTGTCGATCGCGCCCATCATCATTCGCCGCAGGGTCGCTCGCGCCTCGGTCGGACGGGGGGTGAGGATCACCGCCCGATCCCATGCGTGGCCGGCCTCGATCTCGGCCTTGCGGCCGGGCAGCGTGCGCACCCAGCCCGAGCCTTCGGTGCGGTCCTTGTCGATGTAGACGTCGATGTTGAAGGTATAGAAGCCGTGGCGAGCGACCGAGGTCAGCATGGTGCCGAGGTCGTCGATCGCCTCGCGCTCGGCGACCCGAATGGGCCGGGCGAAGATGGCCTCGAACTGGGTGCCGCCGCTGACCCGGCGAGCCTGGAACTTGACCAGGTCGAGATCGCCTTTGACGTAGTCGCTGCGGATCGGATATTCGAGACGGCCGTTGCCGTGATCGTCGCCCTGGGGATCGGTGAGCTCGAAGATCAGCTTGCTCTTGCCGGCCCAGGCCGGGAGCGCCGCCAGCAAGCAGGCGAGGGACACGATGACGAGGCGTGTCAGGTTGGACATCTTGGTTTCCATGGGTTGCTCCTTGTGACTGCGGATTCGTGGGATCTGAGAAACGCCCGGCGGCCGACGTCGCCGCCGGGCTCATGATCGAACGGTTTAGAAGAAGAGCTTCAAGAACGCCTTGAGGCGGTTGTGCTCGTAGTCTCGTTTCGCCAGGCTGTTCCAGCCGCCGAAGCGACCGCGGAAGCCGGGCGAGTTCTCAGGTACCAGGACGCTCGCCGCGGTGTCCGCGTCGGCGAACTGGGTGACGAAACCACCGCCGAAGTCGGGGGTGAAGTCGCCGGTGTTGTACTCGTAGTTGAAGCCGATCTCGGCGCCGCCGATGTTGTAACGGGCGGTCAGGATCAGCTTGTCCTTGGTGTGCTCACCGGAGGCCATCTCGTGCAGCTGGTAGGCCTGGAAGGCGGTGTTGCCGTCCTGTAGATCGACGTCGTAGTGCTCCCAGGTGATGGTGGCGTAGATCTCGTCGGTCAGCTGATAGCCGGCGCCGATCTGGTACAGCTTGTAGTCCATGTCCTTGTCGTCGTCGGACAGGGAGTCGAAGGGCTTCCACTGGTAGCCGGTGACGCCGTTCACCGTGATCACCGGCGGATTACCGTAGAGCGCCGCCGAGGAGTTGCCCGGCGAGTACTCGATGGTGTTGCCGGCGCAGGCCACGCCGCCCCCCGGGCAGTCGCCCGGTTGGTAAGGCAAGAAGCGCGCGTCGTTCATCCGCTTGTCCTGCTCGTCGATGAACTTGATCTTGCCGAACAGCTCGAGGCCGTTGCCGACGTCGACGAAGTACTTACCGGCCAGGACGATGATGTCGGTCTCCCGATCCTGGAACGGCGCGTAGGCGTTGCGCGCCGAGCCGAAGCCGGCGTCCGACTCCATGTTCGGGTAGAGCGAGTCGAGGATCCCTCGGCTCGGGTCGCCCCAGGCCTGCCAGTTGGTGCTGTAGTCGATCTGCGTGTATTCGGCCGTCAGGTCGAAGTCGCCCAGACCGAGCACCGGCTGGATGGTGAAGCCTTTCCAACCGATCACCGATTCGGCCATCGGCTCGTCGAAGTCGGTGAACGCGTTGTCGGCGTTGATGGTCGCGACCTGCTGGGCGTTGCCCTGCCAGCCGCCGTAGCCGATCCGGGTCTCGTTGTTCTCGCCGCCGAAGACGCTGAACGCCGCGTTGGACGGGCCGGGGAGCCCGAAGGCGCCGTCGTGACCCTCGGTCAGGAGCACGTCCGACTCGCGGCGCGCGGCCATCACCGAGACGTACTCGGCGCCGATGTCGAAGTACTGGATGTTGAACGACAGACCGTTGTCGAACGGATCGTTGATCGCCAGGTCCAGGGTCAGCGCTTCGTCTTCGTGCTCGCCGGCGGGCACCGGCGAGAAGCCGGAGATGCCGAAGAACGACGCCGGCGACAGGTCCGGGTCGGCGTCCGATTCCGAGCGGTAGAACGCGCCCTTCAAGTCGACCTTGGGGCTCGGGCGCAAGCCGAAGCGCAGGCCGAAGATCTCGTTGGAAAACCGCGTGTCGAGCTCGCGGCCGTCGTCGAAGGTGCGATCGCTGGCGTCGACCTCGACGTCGTTGACGACTTCACCGATCAACGCGAAGTCGAACTTCGGCGACGGGTTGAACTTCAGCTGCAGGGCGTAGGCCGCATCCTGGACGTTGTAGTCACCGGTCGAGAAGTTGGGACCCGCCCACAGTCGCGGCAGCGACACGCGGGTGAAGTCGTAGCTGAACTTGCGGTTCGACGACGAGCCCTGGAAGATCAGCCCGGCGCCGTTGTCGCGGTCGATGTAGCGGATCTCGCCGATGGTGAACGGATCGAACATGCCGAAGTCGCTGGAGCCGACGGTGACCGTGTCGACCCACTTATAACCCGGCGTGAAAACGATCGTCAGGCCGCGGAACTTGACGTACTGGGCCGAGCGCGAGTCGAACTCGCCGCAATCGCCAGCCAGACATTCGCCGGTGCCGGGGGTGCCGGCACCGCCGCCGCCGAAGCCGCCGAAGTTGGTCCAGAAGTTCTGGTTGAAGCGCGCTTTCATGCGCCCCTTGACCTCGATCTTCTTCGACGGTCGGGCGGAGACCAAAAGCTCCAGCTCGGTGCCCTGGCCGTTGTCGCCGTAGCCGTCACCCGGCACGTCGGAGTAGTTATAAAGGCCGCCGTCGAGACGTTGATTGCCCCACAACCACTTGGTGTAGTTGACACCCGTGATCGAGAATTTCTTGACATCGTCGGCCTGAGCGATGGTTGCCGGGATGATCAATAATCCCGCGATCACCAGAGCCGACCAGAAACCTTTCATTCTCATCGATTCTCCTCCTTGCTACCTTTCTAGCGAAACAATGATTTGCGAATCATTGACTTGCAAAAACAATGACTTTCGGAGCCACTACTGGCGAACCATCTTCAGATTGGCCATCTTCTTGGGCGTGCCGTCGGCTTCGCACTCGTAGGCGAGCATGGCGTGATCGCCCAGGATGTCCATGGCGTGGGGGTCGCAGTCGTAGTCGGTGCCGCCGCCGAAGCGGTGCTGGCCCTCGTACTCGTTGACTTTGCGGGTCAAGAGATCGGTGTCGGAGGGGAAGCCCTCGTTCGACTGAACCACCACCTGGTAGCCCCAGGTCGCGGGATCACCTTCGCCGAGGTCCGACATCTTCACTGAGCCGGTGATCGTCCGGCCGCTGCCGTTGGTGCGCGTCGGCACCACGATGTCGGCGGCGATGGCGCCGGCCTTGGACTCGACTTCCTGTTTCACCCGCCCCGAGGACTGGGGCGACAGGACGACGACCTTGTCCCAGGCGTCAGACTCGGCGAACTCGACGTTGAGGCCCGGGAGGCCCGACGTATGGCCGCCGTCGGCGTTGTCGATGAACACGAAGATCATCTGGGTGGCAAAGCCGACGCCCATGCCCCAGGGATCCTCGAGGTTGGCGTTGACCGTCGCCGCGACGTTGATCCGCTTGCCCTTGGGCGTGACCTCGAGCTTGGTGAGGTCGAACGAGCCGCGGGTGTAGACCGCGTCGGTGGGGTAGACGTACTCGCCGGGACCTTTGTCGTCGCCGGCGGGGTCGTCGAAGGACACCCCCTCGGCAAACGCCGGGGCACAGACCAGGAGGCCGATCAACGGCATCCAAAGCATGCTCCTGAAACTATTGCTCTTCATCTCTCTTTCTCCTTTCTCCATGGGTTGAACGAACGGGTCGGGACGTGAAGCTTCCTAAGACTCAGGCGGCCGGCATTTCGACCAGGCCGAGCCGACAGGCGTGGCGCACGGCATCGCGCCGGCGATGTGTTCCGAGCTTCTCCAGGACTTTCTGAACGTGGTTGGCGGCGGTGGACAGGGCGATGCCCAGGTGGCGGGCGATCTCCTTATTGCGCAACCCGAGCGCCAGCAGCCGGAGCACTTGGGTTTCCCGCCGGCTGAGCGATCCGGAGCTTTCGGCGCCTCCCCGGCCACGACGCCGGGAGAGCTCCGCCCGGGTGATCCCCTCGCGGTAGAGCTCATCCGCCCGGGAGAGCTCGGTGATGCGTCGATAGACCAGCGCGGCGACCCGCGGGCCGCACGCCACCTTGCCGGCGAGGATGCCTTCAGCGACTTCTCGGACGCGGGACCAGGAGTCTTTCTGTAACAGGTAGCCGCTGGCCCCGGCCTCGAGAAAGCCCACAGCCTCCCGAGCTCCGACCACGCCGACGGTGAGCAGTTTGAGATCCGGCCGAGCGTCGGCCAGCTCACGGACCTGCTCAAGCGACCCAGCGGTATCGCTGGCTTCGATTATTATCACGTCGACGTCGAGTCGCTCGAGGTCGTCGAAAACCTTGCTGAGACGGCCGGCGGCGCCGACGCACTCGAAACCCGAGGTTTCGTCGAGGGCGGCGCGTAGAGTTTCGAGCATCAGCTCGTGGCCGGCAAATAGATAGATGCGCACGGGTATTACCTCTTCTTTCTCGGAAAGGTTTCTTCGGCCTCTGGTTGGGGGACGGTGCCGAGGCGATCGTTGGGGGTGGCGGCCGGCGAAAAAGGTTGCTCACGCCGTCGGCGGATCGCTTTCAGCAGGTCGTCCTCGGCCACCGGTCTCAACTCCTCGCGGGTGATCACCTGCTTGAAGACCACGGCGCGACCGTCCACCGGTGACACGGCGATGACCAGGAGCTCGGGATATTGCGCCAGCAGATGGGAGCAGATCCCGGGGTCAGCGCCCGATTCCGGCAACGTCACCAGCACCACGTCGGCCTCGGTGCGGTCGACCGCCGACAGCAGCTCGATCGGATCGGGGGGCGCGGTCGCGACTTCGATGTCGTTTTGACGATCGAGCAGTCCCTGCAAAGACTCGCGAAGCATCCTCGGGCTGTTGGCCAACAGAACTCTGACGTTGTCCACTGATTTCACCTTGGGTTCGGACCTTGTTTCGTTGCATTCATCATCGATCCGTGGCCGCGGTGAAACAATGAATCGATCGTTTCAAAACTAACCTATGGATAGGTCTGGGCATTCGTCTGATTTGTCGGACGTATCGGACGTGTCGGACGGGTCGGACGGGTCGGAGAGGTCGAACGCGAAGCGCGGGGCCGGGTATTTAATAGACCGAAAGGGCCATGAGGCCCGGACCATCGGTTCGGGTAGACTGCCCAGGTTTAGCTCGCCCGGAGAAAGGATCGCCATGCGTCATACAAGAATCGTCGTCGTGCTGCTGTTGGCTGTTTCCCTACTGCCGGTCGGAGTGGACGCCAGGAAGCAGCTGCTGTTCAAGATCGCGGATCCGTTCGGCGACGATCACGGCGACGGTTCTCTGATCTATCCCCGTCGCAGCGATCTCAATCCCGGCGATCTCGACCTGCTCGAGCTCCAGGCCCTGCGGGCGGAAGGGGGCACCGTCTTCCGGGTCGTCTTCGCCCGCGACGTGCGCTCACCGGCGGGCGAGTCGATCAACGGTCTGGGCACCCAGCGCGAGGACATCGCCCGCCAGGGCTTCTACACTTTCAATCTCGATCTCTACATCGACACCGATCGTCAGCCGGGTTCCGGCCAGGTGGCGATGCTACCCGGGCGCAAGGCCGAGGTGGCGCCGCCGGACGCCTGGGAAAAGGTGGTGGCGATCACCCCGCGACCGGAGACCCTGAGGGCGTCGATCCACCGTCTGCGGGTGCGGGAATGGAAGGAAGAGGAAAGCAAGAAACGGACGGTGAGTCGCGAGGAGGCCCGCAAGCGCAAGCGGCAGATCGCCGAAGAGCTCATGCCTCTGATCTTCTTTCCCAACCAGGTGCGGGTGCTCGGGCGTATGGTCGAGGTCTTCGTGCCCGACGCCTTCCTCGGCGGCGAGGCCTCGCCCGACTGGTCCTATGTCGTCACCGTCACCGGCGCCCGTCTCGAGCAACGCTTCGACGTGCCGCTGCTCGGCAAGTATCCCCGAGACTCCTCCGACGGCATGATTCTGCCGGTGATTCCCGGCAGCGACGACAACGCTTTCGGCGGCGGGCGCGAGAATGACCCGCTCCAGCCGCCGCTGGTCGACCTGCTCAGACCGCGGGGCCTGGAGCCCCTGCAGGCCGAAGTCCTGCGCAACTACGATTCCTACCAGGAGCGGCGTGCACAGATCCCGGGGGTGGTGCCAGCCGAGGTGGCCGCGCCGGCTGAATGAGCCCTCCGGCGATTCAGGCGTCCCCCGACCGACTTGACGCCTGCTGACGTTCGTGTTCGGCTATCTCGATGAAGCTGCCGACGATGAAGCTCCCGATCGGCGCCCTGCTATTCTGGCTGGCGTGCCCCGTCTGGGCTGTCGAAGAGACCGGTCTTCCCTGGTGGCGGCAGGTGGTGTTCTACGAGGTCTTTGTCCGCTCCTTCGCCGACGCCGGCAGCGGTCCACTGGCGGGCGACGGCATCGGTGACCTGCGGGGGCTGATCGAGCGTCTGGATTATCTCAACGACGGCGATCCGACCACCGGCGACGATCTCGAGGTCGGCGCCCTATGGCTGATGCCGATCATGGATTCGCCGAGTTACCACGGCTACGACGTGCGCGACTACCGCGCGGTGGAGGAGGACTACGGCGATCTCGAGGACTTTGCCGACCTGGTCGAGGAGGCCCACCGACGGGGCATGCGGGTGATCCTCGACCTGGTGATCAACCACACCTCACGCCAGCACCCCTGGTTCCGCGACGCCTATCGGCCCCGATCGCCCTACCACGGTTGGTACCTGTTCTCCGAGGAGAAGCAGAATTACCGCGGGCCGTGGGGGCAGCCGGTGTGGCACCAGCTCGCCTGGTGGCAGCGCGGATGGCGACACTTCAATTACCTCGCCTACTACGGGATCTTTTCGCATCACATGCCCGATCTCGACCTGCGAAGTCCGGACGCGACCCGGGCGATCCATGACGTCGCCCGATATTGGCTCGAGCGGGACGCCGACGGCTTTCGTCTCGACGCCGTTCGCCACCTGATCGAGGACGGCACGATACAAGTCGACACCGAGGGCACCCACGACTGGCTTCGGCGCTTTTTCGCCGCGGTCAAAGAGGCCGCTCCCGAAGCGCTTCTGGTCGGCGAGGCCTGGACCGACACCGAAAGGGTCGCGACTTACGGCCCGGACCAGGTGGACCTGACCTTCCAGTTCGACCTCGCCACCGCCATGCTCGAGGCGGTCAAGGAAGGCGAGGCCAGGCCGCTGGCCGAAGAAGTCGACAAGGTTTGGGGTAGTTTCCCGCCGGGCCAGTACGCCACCTTTCTCGCCAACCACGATCAAATGCGGGTCGCCACCTATCTCTCGGGTGATTCTGCTCGGGCGCGGCTCGCCGCCACTCTGCTGTTGACCCTGCCCGGGGTTCCTTTCCTCTATTACGGCGAGGAGATCGGCATGGTCGGTGGCAAGCCGGATCCCCGGATCCGCACGCCGATGCCCTGGACGCCCGGACCCCGCGGCGGTTTCTCTACCCGTCGCCCGTGGCAGAAGCTGCAGATCGGCCATGAGGTCGCCAACGTCGAGAGCGAGTCGCAAGACCCCGACTCGCTGCTCAATCTTTACCGTCGCCTGATCCGCCTGCGCGGCGACCGGCCTTCGCTGGCGATCGGCGACTATCGCCAGCTCGACGCCGGCCACGGGCAACTCTTCGCCTTTCTCCGGCGTTCGTCATCGGAGTCGACCCTGGTGATCCTCAACCTGGGAGAGGAGCCGGTAGCCGACTATGCCCTCGCGCTCGAGCCGTCCCGGGGCGCGATCCAGGGCGTCGAGATGCTTCATGGAGTACCGGTTCGCGATGCCGTCACCGGCGGGAGCCCTCGTCCGATCGCTGAGCTGGCTCCGCACACCGGCTACGTGCTCGCTCTTGGATCCCGAGCGGCTTCTGAGACCGGCGAATGACCGTATCGCCAACCCGACTCCCGGCCTATCTGCGGCCATTGCTCGACGAGCATCCCGCCTACCTGACCCAGGGCATCCGCCGGCGTGATCTAGCCTACGCCTGCTACCTCTACTTCGGCATCATGCTGGGGATCGCCTTTCTGCTCAACTGGCTGCCCACCGGTTCGTGGCTTTATGGCTTGGTCGCGGATCGCTTCGGCGCCGCGGTGCTCTTCGGCTTCTTACCCGCCGGCATCGTCGGGGTCGGCAGCACCTTCCACCTGCGCCGCGATCCGCCGCTGATCGTCCTCGCGGTCTTGACCGCCGGCGTTCCCGCTGTGTTGTGGGCGATCGGTCTTTGGTCGGTCGCCAGTGCCGCCGCCGGCGTCTACTTCGGGGTCTTCACCCTGCTGGCGCTGGCGCTGCCCCTGCGCTGGTTCTTGGGGCTCCGTCGACGGTTGGTTGAGGCGGGCCGGCAGGAGTAAGAGCCAGCGGAGGCGCAGCCACGGGTTGAAACCCGTGGCTATTCGCTAGCACCCCAAGGGGTGTCGCCGAGGAGTCTGTTGCCCCTTCGCGTAGCGAACTAGAGAGGCTGGATACGATCCAGCCAGCCTCAAGCCGGACTGGGCGTCGCGGGCGCGTCGCCCAGGGACGCCTGCTCGCCAGCCTTCGACGCGCCTTCGACGGAGGTACTGTCGAACGCGATATGCAGGTCTTCCAGGATGCGATAGATCACCGGCACCAGGAAGAGCATGATGAAGGTCGCGAAGACGATGCCGAATCCCAGGCTCAAGGCCATCGGGATCAGGAACTGAGCCTGTAGGCTGGTCTCGAGGATCATCGGCGACAGGCCGAGGAAGGTGGTCAGGGTGGTCAAGATGATCGGACGGAAGCGGCGTTTGCCGGCCTCTCGGATGGCGATGTCGAGGCTGGTGCCGGCCTTTCGCTCGCGGTTGATCAGGTCGATCATGATCAGCGAGTCGTTGACCACCACACCGGTCAACGCCACCAGACCGAAGAACGACAGCAAGGACAGGTCCATGCCCATCATCAGGTGGCCGGCCACCGCGCCGACAAAGCCGAAGGGGATCACCGACATGATGATCAACGGCTGAGAGTAGCTGCGGAAGGGAATGGCCAAGAGAGCAAAGATGACCAGCTGGGCGATCAAGAAATTGAGTCCCAGGCTGCCCAGGGCCTCGCGCTGGTCGCGCTGCTCGCCTTCGAAGTCGAACGACAGGCCGGGGAAGTCGGCGACCAGGCCCGGCAGGACGCTCTGGCGCAACTGCTGGTTGATCTCATTGGCGTTGGCTCGGGATTCGTCGACGTCGGCTGAGACGGTCACGATCCGCCGGCGATCGACGCGGTCGATGGCGGCAAAGCCGCGGCCCTCCTCGACCGTGGCGACGGTGGTGAAGGGGACCTCGGTGCCGTCGCGCAGGCGGATGCGCATCGCCTCGATGTCGCCCAGACTTTGGCGCTCGGCTTGCGGATAGCGCACCATCACCCGGATATCGTCGCGACCGCGCTGGATCCGCTGGGCCTCTTCGCCGAAGAAGCCCTGGCGCACTTGCCGGGCGAGGTCTTGCAGGGTCACGCCGAGGGTACGTCCCTCGGCCGTCAGGTCGAACTTGAGCTCGCGTTTGCCGGGCACGAAAGAGTCGGCGATATCGATCACCCCGGGAAACTCCGCGACCCTTGTCTTGAGACTCTCGGACGCGGCGAGCAACGACTCGAAGTCGCGGTGCGCGAGCTGGACGCTGATCGCGTCGCCGGCGGAGAACAGGCTGGCGCTGAAGGACAGAGCCGAGGCCCCCGGCACCTCACCGACCTCCGCGCGCCAGCGGCTCAGCAGCTCTCCCGAGGCGACGCCCCGTTCCTCGCCGGCCAGGAGCTCGACCTTGATCTCGGCGAGATGACCGCCGGAGCCCAGAGCCGCGTTAGTCGCTGTCGGGCCGCCGCCGCCGGAGCTCGGCTGCTCACCGATGGTGGTCGCGACGTGAACGATCACCGACGTGTCGAGGCCGCTGTCGCGGTCGAACTCCGCCCCGACCTTCATCGCCGCGGCTTCGATCCGCCGGGCGACCACCTCGGTCTGTTCCGCCGGCGTGCCCTGGGGCATCTCGAGCATGGCGGTCATATCGTCGGCGTCGATTCGTGGCATGAAGGTGAACTTGACGATTCCCGCGCCGACCACGCCGACGGTCAGCATGAGCACCGCGACCGACGACGCGAGGGTCAGATAGCGCCATTCCAGCGCTCGCTCGAGCCCATGGTGGTAGGGCTTCTTGATCACCCACTCGAGGCCGCGGGTCGTGTGTCCGCGCACCCGCTCGAGCAGCCGCGTCAGAGGCCGCAACAGCCGCGCCAGAGGACGCAGCGGGCGCGGCGCCTTGCCGTCGCCGGTGAGATGAGCGGGCAGGATCAGCAGGCTCTCGAGCAGCGACATCAGCAGCACCGCGATCACCACCAGCGGGATGTTGCGCATCACCTGGCCCAAGGTGCCGTCGACGAACACCAGGGGCATGAAGGCGGCGACCGAGGTCAAGATCGCGAAGGTCACCGGCCGCGCCATCTCGCGGGCACCGGCGATCGCCGCCTGCAAAGGTTTCATGCCTTTCTGGCGATAGGCGAAGACGTTCTCGCCGACCACGATGGCATCGTCGACCACGATGCCGAGGGAGACGATGAAGGCGAAGAGCGAGATCATGTTGACGGTGACGTCGAACTGCGGCAACAGCCAGACGCCGCCGAGAAACGAGATCGGAATTCCCAGAGTGGTCCAGAAAGCGAGGCGCAGATCGAGGAAGAGCGCCAGGCAGATGAAGACCAGGATCAGCCCCAGGCGAGCGTTGTCGAGCAGCAGGCCGATGCGCTGCCGGAGGATCCCCGAGGAGTCCTGCCAGGTGTCGGCGACGACTCCGGCGGGCAGCCAGTCGCCGGCCTCGGCGACGTAGTCATTCACCGTGCGGGCGACCTCGAGGGTGCTTTCATCTCCGGTTCGGTAGACCTGGACCAGCACCGCCGGCCGGCCGTCGAAGCGCGACGAGACGTCGGTGTCCTCGAAGCCGTCGGTCACCGTCGCGACATCGCCGAGGCGGACCTCGGTGCCGTCGCCGCGGGTCAGGAGCACGACGTCCTCGAACTCATCGCCGCTATACCGCTGACCCTCGGTGCGCAGCAGGATCTCGCCGCCCTCGGTCTTCACCGAGCCGCCGGGCAGGTCGATCGACGCCTGGCGCACCGCGTCCGCGACCCCGCTGAAGGTCAGCCCATGCCGTCTCAGGGTTCGCTCCGAGATCTCGATCGAGATCTCGTACGGCGGTCGGCCCGTGACGTCGGCCTGGGTGATGGCGTCGGTGGCGGTGAGGTCGTCGCGTACCCTCTCGGCGAGGCTGGCCAGGGTTGCCAGAGGCACGTCGCCGGAAAGCACCACGCTGATCACCTGCCGGCGGGTCAGCACCTCAGAGATCACCGGCTGCTCGATCTCCTCCGGAAAGGTGTCGATTCGGTCGACCGCCGCCTTGATGTCCTCGAGTACCCGCCCGGAGTCTTCGCCTTCTTTGACCTCGGCACGGATACTGGCGACGCCTTCGCTGGCGACCGACGAGATACGCTTGATGCCCTGGATCGAGGCGATCGCTTCCTCCACTCGCAGCACCACCCCGTCTTCACTCTCCGCCGGCGAGGCGCCGCGGTACGGCACCTGGATGGTGACGGTGTCGACCGAAAACTCGGGGAAGACCTCGACCACGATCGAGGTCAGAGTGACCGCGCCGGCGGCCAGGATGAAGAGCATCAAGAGGTTGGCGGCCACATGATGGCCGGCAAACCAGGCGACGATTCCGCCCCGGCGACGATCTTCACGCGGCGTCGATTCAGCCACGGTCCTCTCCCTCCAGGACGCGGACGGTCATGCCGTCGGTAGCGGCGTCCAGCGAGCTGGTGACGATCCGCTCGCCGGCGGCGAGCCCGCCGCCCAGGAGCGCCCGCAGGCGCTCGCGTCGCAAGACCTCGACGTCACGAATCCTGAGGGTGGTGCCGTCGAGCACCCACACCTTGTCGCCCGAGCGCAGCGCGGCGCGCGGGATACTGATCGCCTCGTCGAGCTCGCGGCCGGCGATCTCGACGTCGACGAAAGTGCCGGGAAGCAGCGGCGGTCGCCCCTCCGATTCGGCAAAGGGCTGCTCGACCACGACCACCACTCGCACCATGCGCGAGCGCGGATCGACCTGCCCCTCGAGACGCTCGACGCGAGCCTGCCAGCGATGCTCGCGGCCGGCGAAGTGGGTGCTGACGGTCGCGGTCGGACCCTCCTCGCCCGCCGCCGGCAGCTCGAACCAGCCGAGCTCACGATCGTCCAGCGGCAGAGGGATCTCGACGGCGTCGAGCCCGTAGATGGTGGCGACGCGCTGTCCGACGCTCACCAGGTCGCCGGCGTCGACGTCTTCGCTGATCACCAGACCGGCGAACGGCAGGCTCACGCGGGTGCGTTCGAGGTTGAGCTCGGCGGTGGCGAGATCAGCTTCCGCCGCCGCCAGCTGGGCGCGGGCGGCGCGAATTTGCGGCGTGCGAGCGAGCAGCGCCGGCGGCTCTTTGTCGGCGTGCAATTCGCGCCAGTCGGCGACCGCTGCCGTCGCCTCGGCGAGCTCGCGCTCGATCGTGGTCTCGGCGGCGGCCACCGCGGCCCGGGCTTTCTCGACCGCCAGCGAATAGTCGCGTGGATCGATGCGCAGCAGCTCGGTGCCGGCGCGGAAGCGACCGCCGCTGATCAGCGCGGGATGGACGCTGATCACCCTGCCCGAGACCTCGGGCGCCAGATCGACGCTGACCCGCGGGCTGACCTCGCCTTGACCCCGAACCGTGATCTGGACATCGGCACTCTCGGTCAGCCGGGTCTCAACCAGGGGGCCAAGGGCCGGGCGTTCCCGGGGTTGTGGCGCCTCACGCGAGGAGAGCATGGCGAAGGTAGCGCCGGCACCCAGGATCAGGGCCAGGATCGGCAGGAACACTTTCAATCGCGAGCGGGACATCAGGCATCCTCCTCGGAAATCGACGGGTCGGTGGAGTCGGCAGTCGCGACCGCTTCGGTGGCGGGTGGGCCGTCGCCGGCTAGCCAGTCGCCCCCCAGGGCCAGGTAGAGATCGATGCGGGCATTCCAGAGCTCGGCGCGAGCGGAGATCAGGGCTTCTTCGGCGAGGCGTCGGCGGCGCTCGGTCTCGAGCACGCCGAGCAACTCGGCGACGCCGTTTTGATAACGCTGGCGGGCGCTGCGATCCGCGGCTCGCGCCTCTTCGACCCGCTGCTCGAGAAAAGCGAGCTGTCGGCGAAGTCCCTGATCGCGCACCAGGGAGTCCTCGACTTCACGCAAGGCCCTGAGCACCGCGCCGGCGTAGTCCGCGGCCGCTGCTTCGGTGTTGGCACGGGCCGCGCGAACCGCGGCGCGACGTCTGCCGCCGTCGAAGATCGGCGCCACCAGGCTTGCCACCGCGTTATAGACCAGGCTGTCGCTCGACAGCAAGTCGCTCAGGCGATCCGAGTTATTGCCTGCCGAACCGGTCAAGGTCAAGCCGGGAAAGAGATCGGCGATCGCGATCCCGATGCGGGCACTGGCGGCAGCCAGCTGCATCTCAGCGCGGCTCACGTCCGGACGTCGCTCGAGTAGATCGGTGGGCAGGCCGAGGGGGATCGGTGTCAGGTCGGGCAAGGGCTCGAGGCCGGCGCTCGCGACCTGTTTGGATCCCGGACGTCGGCCGAGCAGCAAATCGAGGGCGAGACGGGCTTGCTCGAGCTGCTGCTCGAGCGCCACCAGGGTGGCCTCGGCGCTGGCCAGGTTTTCACGTGCCAGGCGGACCTCGAGGGTCGGCACCAGGCCCAGGCGATTGCGCCGGTCGATCACTCCCGAGGTGTTCTTCCAACTGTCGCGGACGTCGCGCGCCACCGCCACCGATCGGTCGAGGGTGCTGAGCCGCACTCGGGCGCGTATCACTTCCGAGATGACCGTGTGGACCACCGTCTCCCGAGCCGCTTCCTGGGCCAGCCATTCGGCCTTCGCCGCCTGGCGCTGGCGCCTCAAGCCGCCAAACAGGTCGGTCTGATAGGCGACGGCAAAGGAATCAGAGTAGGTCGTGGAGATCGGGTTGACCCGCCCAGCACCGGGGATCACGAAGGAGCTTTTCTGGCGGCTGACGCCGGCGCTGACGTCGGCACTCGGCCAGCGCGACGAAGCGGCCTGACGCAGGCCCTCGCGGGCGGCCACCACGCGTGCCGCGGCGGCTTGCAGATCGGTGTTGCCGGACAGAGCCTCGCGCACCAGCTCGGCGGTGAGCGGATCGCCGAAGCTCTGCCACCAGGGGTCGACAGTATCGATCGCCCGGGCGGGCTCTTCGCCCTCTACGGCGACTGACTCTCCGCCGTGGACGAAACCCTCGGCCTCAGAAGCTACCGTCGTCGGCCGCTGATAGTCCGGCCCCACGGTGCAGCCGGTCAGGAGGATCAAGCCGGCGGCGGCGCTCCATAGCCGTGGCAGTAATAGTCTTTTCATTGATGCATTTCCCTCAGTCAATCGCCCAGCTGTTTCGCCGGTCGACCGACGTTGGATGAGGCGGGGTCGCATGGCTTTGTGATCGGCTCAGTCTGCCGGCGGGTCTGGGCGAAGCCGCGCGAACACTGCCTCGCGATTCTCTTCATCGAATCGGTCGATCCGATGCGCGCCCGCGCGTTTAGAGATTGAAGCAAACAAGCAGCTTCGAATGCAGTGACGCATCGTCGTTCATCCCTTGACGTGCGTCTTTTCAGCTACATCGCGCATCTTTGCGCGGACGATAAGGAGGTACCTATGGGTGGTAGCAGGAAGCTGAAGACGGAATTCTGGAAATGTAAAAAGCGCGGCTGGCTGGTTGTCGCGTCGCTGCTTGTGCTCTCGGCACCCTTGACCGGGGGGGAAGAGTTTTCAACCGTTTCGAGTCAGCAGCACGCCATTCTTGAGGCCCTGACGCCGGAGCAGCTACGTGAATTTCTGGCGGGAGCTTCGCCCGCAAACATCGTTCTGCGAGACGGGGAGAGCCTGGCGAAGTTCCTGGAGCGTAACGGCTCGGGATTTGAGCTCTCCTGGAGCACCTTGGACGGCGGCGGGTCCACGATCGGCAGCTTTGGCGGGGACTTCGAGCTCGCGGGCACCGTCGGACAGCCGGATGCCGGGCCTTCCGCGGAAGCCGATTTCGAGCTGATCGGTGGCTTCTGGGTGAATTTGCCGAACCCTGAGGCCGCCATCTTCGAGGATGGTTTCGAGTCGGGAGATACCTCTGCCTGGAGCGGGACCACCGGGTTGCAGCAATAACGTAAACCAATGACAACGGAAATCAAAAACATGACGACACAATATTTTCCAAAACCTTTCTCGCGCCGACCTTTGCTTGGCACGCTTTTCATCCTACAACTCGGTTTGCTCACCGCTGCCACTTGGGCGCAGGTGCCTCTCGGGACTGAATTCACCTATCAGGGCCAGCTGAAGC
>JAAUXY010043412.1_pt1 | contig 23120 bp, 23 predicted proteins | sample 7278121 | NCBI WGS metagenome assembly JAAUXY01 (sample SAMN14350117, study PRJNA611818) | marine sediment metagenome | isolation source: surface marine sediment (1.8m) | place: French Polynesia: Moorea | collected 2018-08 | reverse complement strand
GTGGCCGAGCCGAGATTCTGATCGAGCGGGTGACCGGGGAGATGACCGCGCTTGCCCAGGTTCTGGCCAGCAAGACGACGAAACCCGATGGCAAGCTGACGGTCGGCGATGCGGTCGAGATTACGGTCGACGGCCGCGCCGGCGAGTTCTTCGAGCTACGTTTCGGCGATGACGTTGTCGAGGTGTTGGAGGCGCACGGCGAGGTACCGCTGCCGCCGTACCTGGAACGCCATGCCGATGCGGACGACACCGAGCGCTACCAGACCGTCTATGCGCGCGACCCGGGTGCCGTGGCGGCGCCGACGGCCGGTCTGCATTTCGATACGGCGATGCTCGACGAGACACGCGCGATGGATGTCGGCCACGCCTACGTGACGCTGCACGTCGGCGCGGGCACGTTTCAGGCGCTGCGCCGCGAGCACATCGAGGAAAACCGGCTGCACCTCGAGCGCGTCGAGGTCGGCCAGGAGTGTGTCGAGCAGGTGAGGAAGACGCGTGCAGCAGGTGGGCGGGTCATTGCCGTCGGCACGACCGCCGTGCGCTCGCTCGAATGCGCGTCGGCGGATGGCGAGATCGACGTCTTCAACGGCGAGACCGATCTCTTTATCCTGCCCGGCTACGAATTCCGTTCGGTCGATGCAATGATCACGAACTTTCACCTGCCGCAGTCGTCGCTGCTCATGCTCGTCGCGGCGTTCGCTGGACGCGTGCGTACGCTCGCGGCCTACGAACACGCGGTTCGCGAACGCTACCGTTTCTTCAGCTATGGCGACAGCATGTTCCTGACCCCCGGAACGGACGCGTGAAGCTCGACGTTCACGCGACCGACGGCAATGCGCGCCGAGGCACGCTGACGTTCCGTCGTGGCAGCGTGCAGACGCCCGCGTTCATGCCGGTCGGCACGTACGGTACCGTCAAGAGCGTCACCCCCGAGGAAGTGGCGGGCGACGGCGCCGAGATCATTCTCGGCAATACCTTTCACCTGATGCTCCGGCCCGGGACCGAGATCGTTCGCAAGCACGGCGGCCTGCACGAGTTCATGAACTGGCCTGGGCCTATCCTGACGGACTCGGGCGGCTTCCAGGTGTTCTCGCTTGCCGACATGCGCAAGCTTACGGAGGAGGGCGTGCGCTTTCGTTCGCCCGTCAACGGCGACGAGGTATTCCTGACCCCCGAGCGCTCGATGGAGGTGCAGCACGACCTGAATGCCGACGTCACGATGATCTTTGACGAGTGCACGGCGTACCCGGCGAGTCTCGACGAGGCGCGAGAGTCAATGCAGCTCTCGCTGCGCTGGGCAGCCCGCTCGCGCAAGCGCTTCGACGAGCTCAAGGATGCCGAGCCGGAGCGCGGCGAAGCGCTGTTCGGTATCGTCCAGGGCGGCATCTACGACGACCTGCGCGACGAGTCGCTGGAGGGCCTCGCCGAAATCGGTTTCGACGGCTACGCGATCGGCGGCCTGGCTGTGGGTGAGCCCGAGGACGAGCGCAACGCGGTGCTCGATCATCTGCAGGACCGGATGCCGGAGTCGGCACCGCGCTACCTGATGGGTGTCGGCCTTCCGCTCGACATCGCGGAAGCCGTGCTCAGGGGCGTGGACATGTTCGACTGCGTCATCCCGACCCGGCATGCTCGCAACGGTCAGCTGTACACATCACGCGGCATCGTGAAGTTCCGCCACGCCCGCTATGCCGACGATACCGGGCCGCCCGATCCCGACTGTGCTTGCTACACGTGCCGACACTACAGCCTGGCATACCTCCGGCACCTGGTGAAATGCGGCGAGATCCTCGGTCCGCGCCTCGCGACGATTCATAACCTTTATTATTATCAGCAGCTTATGCGAGACATGCGGGCGGCTATCGAGGCCGGGACCCTTGCGGACTTCGTCGCCCGGCTGCGCGAAGCCTACGCCTGAGCGGCGCTTCGCTTGCAATCGCCGCGGACGCCCATACTGCAACAGGTCTGTGCCATAATACGCCGCCTTTCGGCCACCCGAATAACACGCCAGACACCCGGACATCCCCATGGACTTTTTTATCAGCAACGCCTACGCACAGGGCGCGCAGCAGGCCGATCCGTTCGGCTTCCTCCTGCCGATGCTCATTATCTTCGGTGCGTTCTATTTCCTCCTGATCCGTCCGCAGCAGAAGAAGCAAAAAGCGCATACGGAACTCGTCAATAACCTCGAGGTTGGGGACGAGGTCCTGACCGCTGGCGGCATCCTCGGCAAGATCACCGACGTGACGGATCACTACGTCGCCATCGAAATCGGTGAGAATACGGTCATCAAGATGCAGAAAGGCAGCGTCTCGCAGGTCGTCCCGAAAGGCACGATCAACGCCGCTTGACCCGCTTGCCGATATGACATTGCCGACATGAACAAGTATCCCGCGTGGCTAAACCTGCTCGTCATCGTCATCGTCCTCACGGGCATCGTCCTGGCGCTGCCCAACGTCTACGGTCGCGGGCCAGCGGTGCAGGTCGCAAGTGACAGCGACGTCGTTGACGAGGCAAAGCTCGAGGAGTTCGTTCGCGTCGTCGAGAACGCCGGACTCGTCACCGAGGACGCTTACGTGCAGGATGACCGCGCCGTCATCCGCTTCGCCTCCAAGAACGACCAGGACGCCGCGAACCGGCTACTGACGGACAATTACGACCGCGACTACGGCATCGCGTCGACGATCGCGCCGAAGACACCGGCCTGGGTGCGCTCACTCGGCCTCGCGCCGATGAGTCTCGGCCTCGACCTGCGCGGCGGCGTCAACGTCCTGCTCGAGGTCGACATGGACGCGGCAATAGCAACGCGCCTGGAACTCTACGTGCAGGACTTCAGCGACCGGCTGGCTGCCGAACGTATTCCCCGCCGCGTCGACGCGAACAACGGTGTCGTCACCGTGCGGCTGCGTTCCGCCGAAGACGTGGAGCGTGCGCGCGAGATCATCACCACGGCCGATACCGACGTGCTGGTCAGCACGGGCGCCGACGGCAGCTCGCTCAACGTGCGCATGACCGAGGCACAGATTGCTGCGCGGCAGGATTTCGCGATCGAGCAGAACATCACGACGCTCCGCAATCGCGTCAACCAGCTCGGCGTTGCCGAGCCGGTGGTGCAGCGGCAGGGCGCCGACCGAATCGTTGTGCAGCTACCCGGTATCGACGACCCAAACAAGATCAAGGAAATCCTCGGTGCGACCGCAACGCTCGAGTTCCGTCTCGTCGACCTGACCGGCGACGAGCCGGGCTCGCGACGTTACCCCGGCCGCGACGGTGAGCCTTCGCAGGTGCTGAAGCGGAAGGTGATCGCATCGGGCGACCAGATCATCGACGCCGAGTCCGGCTTCTCGGCCGAAGGTCAGCCCGCCGTTTTCATCAAGCTCGATGCTGCCGGCGGCGACAGCATGCTGGAGACGACCCAGAACAACCTCGGCAAGCCGATGTCCACCGTGTTTATCGAAACCAAGCGCGAGGGGCGTGACGTAAACGGCGAGATTGTTTACGTCGAAACGGTCACGCGGGAGATCATCAACACGGCGACGATTCAGGGCGTATTCAAGAACAACTTCCAGATCACGGGCCTGACGCCGGTCGAGGCGCGTGATCTCGCGCTGCTGCTGCGCGCAGGCGCACTCGCCGCACCCGTGTACATCATTGACGAACGCACGATCGGTGCAACGCTCGGTGAGTTGAACATCGAGCGCGGTTTCAACGCCATAAAAATCGGTTTCCTTGGCGTAATCGTCTTCATGGCTATCTACTACCGCTGGTTCGGCATGATCGCCAACCTGGCGCTGTTTTCGAACCTGGTGTTCATCATCGCGGCTTTGTCGCTGTTGCAGGCATCGCTAACGCTGCCGGGTATCGCCGGCATCGTGCTTACGGTCGGCATGGCCGTCGACGCGAACGTGCTCATCTTTGAACGAATACGTGAGGAGCTTGCAGCGGGGGCGACACCGCAGTCCGCGATCGACTCCGGATACGGTAAGGCCCTGTCATCGATCGCCGACGCCAATATCACGACGCTGATTGCGGCGGTCGTGCTGTTCGCGTTCGGCACGGGTCCGATCAAGGGCTTCGCGATCACGCTGTCTCTCGGCATCATTACCTCGATGTTCACGGCGATCGTCGGCACGCGCGCGGTCGTCAACCTCGCGTTCGGCGGACGCCGAATGGAAACCCTGCCCGTGTGAGGCCGCAATGTTTCGCCTGATCAAGGAAAAAACCAATATCAATTTCCTCGGCAAGTCGCGGCGCACCGTTGCGCTTGTCATCTCCGCGGTGTTCGTCGTAGCGTCGATCCTGTCGCTGTCGACTCGTGGTCTCCAGTTCGGTATCGACTTCACGGGCGGCGTGCTCGTCGAAGCTGCCTACGAGCAGCCGGCCGATACCGATGCGATACGGTCTGCGCTGGAAAGCGACGGCTTCGCGAGCGCGCTGGTGCAGCAGTTCGGCCCCGACACTGATGTGCTCGTCAGGTTGCCGCCGCAGGACGACGTCGAAACCTCGGAACTCCGTGATCGCCTGGAGGCAACGCTCGAGCGCGGCACCGCGGGCGTGGAGATCCGGCGTATCGAGGCTGTCAGCCCGCAGGTCGGCGCGGAGCTTGCCGAGCAGGGCGGGCTCGCGATGATCTTCGCGTTGTTGATGATCTTCGCCTACGTGATGTTTCGCTTCCAATGGAAGTTCGCGGCCGGCGCCGTGGCAGCACTGGCGCACGACGTCATCGTCACGGTCGGCTTCTTCTCGATTTTCGGCCTGCCATTCGACCTGACCGTTGTCGCCGCCGTACTCGCAGTGATCGGTTACTCGCTGAACGACACGGTCGTTACCTTCGACCGGGTCCGTGAGAACTTCTTCAAGCTGCGCGGCGTGGCGGCCGAGGAAGCGATGAACACGTCGGTCAACGAGATGCTCGCGCGAACCCTTATCACGGGTATTACGACCTTGATCGTGCTCGTCGCGCTGTTGACGCTGGGTGGCGAAGCCATTGCGCCATTCTCGATCGCGCTGATCGTCGGCATCATCATCGGTACCTACTCGTCGATCTACACGGCGAGTGCGACTGCGCTGCTGCTCGGTGTCAACCAGCAGGACCTGGTCGAGCCCGTCAAGGATCCCGAGCTCGTCGACGACCTGCCCTGATGGCAGCCGACAGGAAGAAGTACGGCATCAATACCGAGGCCGTGCACGCGGGCGAAGCCCGGCATACCGGTAACCGCCCCTCTGCACCCGACATCGTGATGTCGTCGACCTTCGTCGTCGACGAAGAAGTCAGCTTCTCGGCGAACAACCTCACCGAGGACACGCCTTGGATGTACACGCGCTGGGGCAACCCGACGACGCGTGAACTCGAGGAGCGGCTGGCGGTGCTCGAGAACGCGGAGGACTGCATCGCCTTCGCGAGCGGCATGGCGGCGACGACGGCGCTGCTGTTCCAGGTCCTCGGTCAGGGCGATCACCTCGTCATCGCCAACACCAATTACCCGGGCACGGCCGAGTTCGCGCGCGACACGCTCATGCGCTACGGGGTCGACGTCACCCCGGTCAACACGAACGATCTCGCCAACGTCGAGAACGCGATGCGGCCGGAGACGAAGCTCGTCTGGATCGAGACGCCGTCGAACCCGCTGCTCAGAATCGCGGACATCGAAGGCATTTCGAAGATCGCCAAGGCGCACGGCGCGCTGCTCGCGGTCGACTCGACCTTTGCGACGCCGATCGCGACGCGGCCTCTCGATCTTGGCGCCGACTTCGTCGTGCACTCGCTGACCAAGGCCATCGGCGGCCACGGCGATGCCATGGGCGGCTCGGTCTGCGGTTCGAAAGAACTCATGGCCCCGCTCCGGAGCGAAGGCCTGTCGCACTACGGCGGCGTGATCAGCCCGTTCAACGCGTGGCTCATCCTGCGCGGAATCGCTACCCTGCCGATGCGCATGCAGGCACACGAGCAGAATGCGATGGCGCTCGCGAATTTCCTCGAACAGCATCCGCGCGTCGATGGGGTCATCTACCCGGGGCTCGCGTCGCATTCACAGCATGAACTCGCGGCCCGGCAAATGGACAACTTCGGTGGCATGATTTCCTTCCGCGTTGCAGACGGCAAGGCGCTCGCCGAACGCATGATGCAGCAGCTCGAGGTGATCCATTACGCGGTATCGCTCGGCCATCACCGCAGCCTGGTCTACCGCATGCTGACCGACGAGCTCGCCCTCGGCTCGTACGCGCTGGAGGGCGAGGAGCTCGAGAGCTATCGTGCGCTCGCCGGCGACGGCCTGTTCCGGTTCTCAGTCGGTATCGAGGACGCCGAAGACCTCATCGCCGATCTCGATCGAGTGCTTTGATGCGCGCGTTGCCGCTGCTTATCCTGCTGATAGCAGCGACCGCGGCGGCAGCGGAGAGTACGGCGTTTCACTATCCGCCTATCGGCTGGCATTTCGAGATCCCGTCAGGCTGGGTCCGGACAACCGATGAAGAGATAGAGGCTGTGCGCGATCGCGGCAGCGAGGTCGTGACGGACGTGCTGGGCGAGCCGGTCGATGTCAGCACCCTGACGCCCGTGCTGTATCTCGAATCACCACCCCAGAACAGCTTCACCGCCGATGTCGAAGGCTGGGACCCGGCCGTCGATGGCGACTACGCAGAAAACCAGCAGGACGTTTTCGATGTCGTGCTGGCGTCGATCGACCATATCGAGGTCGAGTACCAGCACTCGTACTCGAACGTTGCGATTGACGGTATCGACTTCCGCGTTCTGGAAATCGAAATCATGCATCCGACAACGGGAGAGCCGTTCCTGAAGTCGCGCATGTTCGACGCTTTGCTTGGCGAGCAGTCGCTGGCTGTGAGCTACAGCTGCACAAACGCAGAGCGCTGCGAGGAAATCCACGCGGCGATCGTCAACTCGCGATTCGATCGTTAGTCTTTGTGTAACAGCGCCTTGATCTCTCGCGCACAGAGCTTCGCAATGCCCGCGTAGATCTTCGGCGTGCCGCACAGCACGTGACCGGTGTCGAGGTAGTCTTCGCTGCCATCGAGGCCCGACACGATGCCGCCCGCCTCGCGAATGATGAGTCCGCCGGCGGCTAGGTCCCAAGCGGCAAGACCGGTTTCCCAGAAGCCATCGAGGCGGCCGGCCGCGACGTAGCAGAGATCGAGCGCGGCCGCACCGGGTCGGCGCACGCCGGCGGTATTTTTGAGGACCTTCTCCAGCATGCCCATGTATGGCCCCATTTCCTGGTCGGCCTGGCGAAACGGGAAGCCCGTGCCGATCAGCGCGTGCTCGAGGCGCGTCTGACCGCTGACGCGGATCTTGCGGTTGTCGAGGTGCGCACCGGCGCCGCGCGAGGCGGCGAATATCTCCTGGCGAATCGGATCGTAGACGACGCCGTGTTCGACGCGACCCTTTATCCGCACCGCGATCGACACGCAGAACACGGGAAAGCCGTGCAGGTAGTTGGTCGTGCCGTCGAGCGGGTCGATGATCCAGACGTGGTCGGAGTCGCCCGTGACGCCGGACTCCTCCGCGAGGAAGGCGTGCTCGGGGTAGTGCTTCTGGACGGTGCTGATGACGGCGCGTTCCGCGGCGTGATCGGCATCGCTTACGAAATCGTTGTGGCCTTTTTTCTCGACCTTGAGCTTGTCGAGATTCGCCATTTTGCGGATGAGCACATTGCCGGCGCTGCGCGCAGCCATGATCGCCACATTGAGTAATGCGTGCATTCGAACGATTCCGTCTGAAGAAAGAACAGTGGCGGGAATTCTCGGCCCGCATCGTGAGGGGCGGTAGAATACCGGACTTTGAGCCAGCCAAGAAGCCTGTATGTCTATCCGGATCGTCCTCGTCGGCACGACCCACCCCGGCAACATCGGGGCCGTTGCACGTGCCATGAAGAACATGGGTCTCAGTGACCTCGCGCTCGTCAGGCCGCGGTACTTCCCGCACGACGAAGCGACCGCGCGCGCCTCGGGCGCGGACGACCTGCTGGAGAACGCTTCGGTTCACGAGACGCTTGCCGAGGCGATCGAGGACTGTGTCTACGTCGCGGGGACCAGTGCGCGCTCACGCGCAATCAACTGGCCGTTTCTCGACGCGAAGGACGCTGCCGCGAGGCTCATCGACGAGAGTCGCGCCGGGACGGTCGCGGCCGTTTTCGGGCCGGAGAAGACCGGTCTCGTAAATACCGACCTCGATCACTGCGACACGCTGCTGACGATACCGACGGACCCGAACTTCAGCTCGCTCAACCTGGCGATGGCCGTGCAGGTCATCACCTACGAGATCCGCGCGGCGCAGGCCGAGAAACGCCCTGAGTACGAGGCGGACGCACCGCTCGCGACCTCGGGCGAGCTGGAGCACTTCTATACACACCTCGAGAAGGTGCTGCTCGATATCGGCTTCCTGGATCCCGACAATCCGCGTCACCTGATGCGGCGCCTCCGCCGGCTGTTTATCCGCGCCGGTGTCGACCAGAACGAGATCAACATCCTGCGCGGCATCCTGACCGCCGTCGAGCGGAAGAGCGGGGGCGCATCGTGAAGGACGTCGTCTACCTGGACTACGCGGCCACGACGCCGGTGGATCCGCGCGTTGCAGAGCTCCTGCGCACGCTCAACGACCCGGACGGCAACTTCGCAAACCCGTCCGCGGTGCACATCGCCGGTCGGCGTGCGGCAGCTATCGTCGAGTCGGCCACGGCCGAGATCGCCCGGATGCTGAACTGCGACCCGCGCGGTCTCGTGTATACGTCGGGTGCAACGGAGTCGGACAATCTTGCTATCGCGGGTGCGGCGCGCTTCCGCGCGCATCGCGGCCGCCACCTGATCACGATGCCGACCGAGCACAAGGCCGTCGTCGATACCTTCAAGGCGCTCGAGCGCGAAGGCTTCGACGTCACCTGGCTCACGCCCGAGTCCAACGGCCTCCTCGACATCACCCGGCTCGAGGACGCCATTCGCGACGACACCCAGCTCGTCTCGATCATGCATGTCAACAACGAGACCGGCATGATCCAGGACATTGCCCGGATCGGCGCGATCTGCCGGGATCGCGACGCGCTGTTTCACGTGGACGCCGCGCAGTCGGCCGGCAAGCTGCCGATCGATCTCGCGAACCTGCCCGTCGACCTGCTGTCGCTGACCGCGCACAAGATGTACGGGCCGAAGGGCATCGGCGCGCTTTACATCGCCGACCGCCCCGGCTGCCACGTCGAGCCGCTGCTGTTCGGTGGCGGCCAGCAGCGCCGTATCCGGCCAGGCACGCTGCCCGTTCCGCTCATCGCCGCCTTCGGCCTCGCCGCGAGCCTCGCGCGGGCGCAGATGGCTGAAGACGAGCGCCACGTCGCGGCCCTCGGCGACCGCCTGTGGCGCGGCATCCGCGGCGTCGACGGCGTGACCTTGAACGGTGATGAGCAGCACCGCTGGCCGGGAATCCTGAATGTCAGCATCCACGACGTGGAGGGTGAGAGCCTCATGCTCGCGCTCGAGCCCGTCTGCGTCGCTACGGGCTCGGCCTGCAACTCGCAGAACCAGGAGCCTTCCTACGTGCTGCGGGCGCTGGGCCGCGACGACCTGCTCGCGCAGAGCGCAATTCGCTTCAGCTTCGGCCGCATGACGACGGTCGAGGACATCGCCACGGCCGTCGAGGCCTATCGCGCGGGCGTGAAGCGCCTGCGCCGGCTGGCGCCGGAGCGGGCCGCGTGAGTGCGGATCCCTACAGCGACGAGGTCCGCGAGCTGTTCAATGAGCCCCGCCACGCGGGCCGGCTGGACGACGGAATCTCGGTCCGCGAGGACGCCCAGGGCGTCAGGGTGGAGCTGTCCGCCATCGCCGGCGGCGGCCTGCTGACCGCGCTCGGCTTCAGGGTCTGGGGCTGCCCGCACCTGATCGCCGCGGCCGAGGCCGTCTGCGCACGCTTCGAGGGCCGCGAGGCCAGGGAACTTGAAGGTTTCCGCACTGCCCAAATTATGGAAATTCTTGCTATACCGGTCGAGAAGACAGGTCGTATACTAGTACTTGAGGACGCCGTACGGTCGCTTGGGCAGGCTGTTCGCGGCCGTTCCGACGAAGCATAAACGGACAGTAAATGGCGATATCACTGACAGATTCGGCCGCGAGCCGGGTAAAGAGCTACCTTGACGCGCGCGGCGAGGGAGTGGGCTTGAGGCTCGGCGTCACGCAGACGGGCTGCTCGGGCTATTCCTACGTCATCAATTACGCCGACGAAATCGGCGCCTCCGACGTTGTGTTCGAGGACAAGGGCGTCACGGTCATCGTCGATAACGAGGCCCTGCCGCTGATCGACGGCACCGAGGTCGATTTCGTCAAGAACGGCCTCAACGAGGCCTTCAGTTTTCGCAATCCCAACGTGACCGGGGAGTGCGGCTGCGGCGAGAGTTTCAACATCTAAAACGGCCGGCCGTTCGTTGCCGGCCTCGCTATTGCCACGTAAAATCGCGGGGTTATGCCGCCCGGAGGCCCTGGCCGACCGGGCGGCGACCCATACGACACCCACCAAAGACCTCAACAGGAAGGAAGACTCATGGCCCAGGAGCTGACGCTCTCCATTATCAAGCCCGACGGTGTACAGAAGAACCTGATCGGCGAAATCTATTCGCGCTTCGAGAAGGCCGGGCTCGAAATCGTCGCCGCACGCATGCTGCACCTCTCAAAGGAGCAGGCGGAAGGCTTTTATGCCGTCCACAAGGAACGGCCGTTCTTTCCCGACCTGGTCGCCTACATGACCTCGGGCCCGGTGGTGGTCCAGGCGCTGAAAGGCGAGGGGGCAATCGCCAAGAACCGCGAGATCATGGGTGCGACCAACCCGGCCGATGCCGACCCCGGCACGGTTCGCGCGGACTTCGCCGAGAGTATCGAAGAGAACATCGTGCACGGCTCTGACGGCCCGGATACGGCAGCCGTCGAGATCGAGTTCTTCTTTGCCGACGGTATCTGCGAGCGCACTCGCTAGAGACTGATGGACGCCACGGCTGACAAGACGAACCTGCTCGGCATGCCGCAAGGCGAGCTCGAGCGGTTTTTCGCGGCGCTGGACGAAAAACCGTTCCGCGCCCGTCAGCTCATGCAGTGGATCTACCAGCGCGGCGTCACCGACTTCGATGCCATGACCGACCTGTCGAAGAAGCTGCGCGAACGGCTGGCGGCCGAGGCCGAGATCCGGTTGCCGGTCGTCGAGTCCCGCCACGATTCGGCCGACGGCACGGTCAAGTGGCTGTTCGAAAGCGGCTGGGGCCAGGCGGTGGAGACCGTGTTCATCCCCGAGCCTGCGCGCGGCACGCTGTGTATCTCGTCGCAGGTCGGCTGCGCACTCGACTGCGCGTTCTGCGCAACCGGTGCGCAGGGCTTCAACCGCAACCTCGACGCGGCGGAGATCATCGGCCAGGTGTTTCATGCAATTCATGAACTGCCGCGCCGCGACAATGGCGAACCGGCGGTCACTAATATTGTCTTCATGGGCATGGGTGAACCGCTGGCCAACTACAAGAACGTCGTGCCCGTGCTCGAGCTGCTGTTGTCCGACTGGGCCTACGGCCTGTCGCGCCGCCGCGTAACCGTGTCGACGTCCGGAATCGTCCCGCACATCGACAAGCTCGGTGACGACTGCAACGTGTCGCTGGCCGTGTCCCTGCACGCGCCGAATGACGAGCTGCGCGACGAACTCGTGCCGATCAACAAGCTGCACCCGATCGACGTGCTGCTCGAGAGCTGCTGGCGCTACGCGGCGAAGCACTCCAACCGCTTTATCACTTTCGAATACGTCATGCTACGCGACGTTAATGACTCGCTCGAGCATGCGGACGAGCTCGCAGCCCTGCTGAAGGGCCGGCCGGCCAAGATCAACCTTATTCCGTTCAACCCGTTCGACGGCAACGCGTTCCGGCGTTCGTCGGCGGATACGATCCGGGCGTTCCAGGATCGACTGCGTCGTCATGACCTCGTCGCGACGACGCGCAAGACACGCGGCGATGACATCGATGCGGCCTGCGGCCAGCTGGCCGGCAAGGTCAGTGACCGGGTCCGCGTACGACTGGGGGAGAAGACGATGAGCGACAAAAGAGCGAAGGCGGCCACGGCATGAGCGTCCAGCACCTGAGCCTGAGGGCGGTCCTGATCGGCCTGGCGCTGACACTGGCAGGCTGCATATCGACGACGACGGGAACGCCGGAGCCCGTCGCCGACGACAGCGATGCCGCAGGCGCGAATTTCCAGCTGGGCATTCGCTATTTCCAGAACGGCAAGTTCGAGCTGGCTCGTGACCGGCTGATACTGTCGACCGAACTCGATGGCACCGAGCCGTTGGTCTGGTCGACGCTCGGCATGACCTACGAGCGACTCGAAAACCCGCGACTGGCGGAAGAGTCACACGCGCGTGCTGCGCGACTTGGTCCACGCAACTTCGACGTACAGAACGCGTACGCGGTGTTCCTGTGCAACCAGCGGCGCTTCGACGACGCTCGCCGGCAGTTCGACAAGTCCATCCGTGCGTCGACCAACGACAACCCCGAGGTCATGATGACCAATGCGGGCGTCTGCATGTCGCAGGAACCGGATTACGACGCGGCCGAGGAATATTTTCGCCAAGCGCTCGAGCGGCGGCCGTCGCACGCGGAAGCGCTGCTGCAGATGGCGGTCCTGAAGCACCGGACCGATGACGACCTGCGCGCACGCGCGTTCCTGCAGCGCTACCGCGCGCAGCATCCGACGTCGGCCGGCGTGCTTTATCTGTGCGTGCTGATCGAGCGCAACCTCGGTGACGAAAGTGCGCGAACGGACTGCGCCAACGAGCTGCTGCGCGACTTCCCGGACTCGGTCGAGGCGCAGCAACTCATGGCGGCGAACAAGTAGAGACGTATGAGCGACGACGCCGAAACGCCTGACATCGAGGAAGCCGCGCCGCCCGAGTCCGAGGGCCCGCGCGCCGGTGAGCGGCTTGCGGCTGCTCGTCGCGAGCAGCAGATAGCGCTGGACGAAGTCGCGAAGGAGCTGCACCTGGATGAGCCGAAGGTGCGCGCGCTCGAAAGCAACGACTTCGACGTGCTCGGCGCCCCGGTCTTCGCTAAAGGCCACCTGCGCAAGTACGCGCAACTCGTCGGCGTCAGCATTGACGACGTGATGGCCGAGTACTACGCGCTCAATCGCGCGCCCGGCATGCCGCCCGTCGTCGGCAAGGTTCGCAAGCAGCAGCGCAAACTCTCGCCGGGTCCCTGGATTGCCGTCGTTGTCATCATCATCGTGGCCGCGGCGGCCTACTGGTGGTTTGTCGCGCGCGGGCCGGTCGCAGCGCTGACCGAGCCGGTCTCGCCACCGCCGCCCGAGGAAGCCGCGACGATCATCGAGGAAGCCGATACTACGGTGATCGACGAGGCGCCGCTTGCCGAACCCGATGATGGCGTCGAAGAACCTGACGTTACTATGGGCGAACCTGCAATGATCGAGGACACCGGGCCCGCGGACGCGGCGCCCGCTCCGGTCGCAGAGGCCGTCACGACGCCCACCGCGAACGTAACAGCCGCGGAGGGCGAAACGCTCCTGACGCTCACGTTTTCCGGCGACTGCTGGACCGAGATTTCCGACGCTGCGGGCCAGCGCCTGTTTTTTGACCTCGGCCGCGAGGGCCGAACCGTCAACCTGGCCGGAGAGGCACCGTTCTCGGTCATCTTCGGCGATGCCGACGCCGTCGTTATCGACGTCGACGGCCAGCCCTACGCAATATCGCCAGCCGATCGCCGCGGGCAGATGGCGCGGCTGACGATCTTCGCGCCCTGAACCCGGACACCCTGCCGTGAAGCCGAAGCCTGTCAAGGGAATGAACGACATCCTGCCCGAGGTCTCCGCGACCTGGCAGTACCTCGAGGGTGTCGTCCGCGAGATCGTGCAATCATACGGCTACTCGGAAATCCGCCTGCCGCTCGTCGAGCACACCGAGCTGTTCAAGCGCTCGATCGGCGAGGTCACCGACATCGTCGAGAAGGAGATGTACACCTTCGAGGATCGCGGTGGCGAAAGCCTGACGCTCAGGCCCGAGGCAACGGCGGGGATGGTGCGTGCCGGCATCACGAACGGCCTGCTGTACAACCAGCGGCAGAAGCTCTGGACTGCCGGCCCGATGTTCCGGCGAGAGAGGCCGCAGCGCGGGCGCTACCGGCAGTTCCACCAGTTCGATATCGAGGCGCTCGGCTACGCCGGTCCCGACGTCGATGCCGAGATGATCATCATGAGCTCCCGTATCTGGTCAAGGCTGGGCATTTCGCGGCTGGAACTGGAGATCAATACGCTCGGCGTACCAGAAGCCCGTGCCCGCTATCGCGACACGCTGGTCGAGTACTTCACGAGCGTGAAAAGCGAGCTGGATCAGGATAGTATTCGCCGCCTCGATCAGAACCCGCTGCGGATCCTGGACAGCAAAAACCCGGACATGCAGGGCCTGATCGAGGCCGCGCCGGTCATGCTCGACTTCCTCGACGACGAGTCGGCCGAGCACTTCGACACGCTCAAGGCGCTGCTCGATGCGGCCGGTGTTCGCTATACGGTGAACCCGCGACTCGTCCGCGGTCTCGACTACTACAACCGTACCGTGTTCGAGTGGGTGACGGACGCGCTGGGTTCGCAGGGCGCCGTCTGTTCCGGCGGCCGTTATGACGGCCTCGTCGAGAAACTCGGCGGCAAACCGACGCCGGCTATCGGCTGGGCGATGGGCATCGAGCGCTTCGTCGACCTGTTTGAGGCAAGTGGCGGTACGGCGCCGGCCGACGACGCGGACGTTTACGTCGTTGCCGTGGGCGACGGTGCCGTCAACGAGGCGTTTGCGCTGGCCGAGGACCTGCGTGATCGCATTGCCGGCGTACGCGTCGAGATGAATCTTGGCGGTGGCAGCTTCAAGTCGCAAATGAAGCGCGCGGACAAGAGCAATGCCCGCTACGCCGTGATACTCGGTGAGCAGGAGATTGCGGACAACAAGGCGGGATTCAAACCGCTCAGGAGTGACGAACAGCAGGCCAGCGTTGCCCGCGCCGAACTGGCGCCGATGCTGGCTTCGAAAATCGGCAAGCCGTTGACGGCTGGCCAGTAGCAATAAAGGCGTACACGTGGACGATCTACAGTCAGAGAAAGAACAAATCGAAGAGATGCGCGCGTGGTGGTCGGAATACGGCAACTACGTGCTCGGCGGCATCGCGATTGCCGTGATCGGGCTCTTCGGATTCAACCAGTACCGGAACTCGACGCTGGAGTCGCAGTACCAGGCGTCGGGACTCTATGAACAGCTCGCAAATCTTGTCGTCGATGGTGACGTCGACGAGGCGGAAGTGATAATCGGCCAGCTGACCACCGACTTCGGCGATTCCGCCTACGCGATCCAGGGGCGCCTCGCGATGTCGCGCCTGTACATGGACCAGAACCGCGACGAAGATGCGGCGGCAGAGCTCCGCGACCTGCTCGCCGGCGTTGCCGCTGAAGAGTTCAAGCACGTGGCCCGGCTGCGCCTCGCGAAAGTGCTCCTGTACCAGGACAAGGCACAGGAGGCGGTCGACCTGCTCGAGCCGCACGAGGGCGAGAACGCGTTCGCGCAGCGCTATGCCGATACGCTGGGCGATGCCTACGTCGCACTTGATCGCGTTGTCGATGCACGCGCTGCCTACCAGCGCGCACTGATCGAGAGCGGCACGGGCGCCACGGTCGACCAGAACTTCGTACGCCTGAAGCTGCTCGACCTGCCTGTCGATGCCGTTGCCGTCGAGGCACCGGCCGAAGCTGCGGACGAACCCGCCGACGCCCCGGTCGACGAAGCTGCGGAGGACGTCGCCGACGCTGAAGAGACGACGCCCGAGGAAGCCGAGTGACGTTGATCCGCAACATCGCGGTTCTGCTGCTGGCGGCATTGGCGCTCGCCGGTTGCGGCATCTTCAAAGACAAGGTCGAAGAGGACGAGAAGCCGGCCAAACTCACCAAGTTCGAGCCGACGCTGAAGGTTCGCCGCGCCTGGTCGACGAAACTCGGCGATGAGTCGGAGTTTCTTCGGCTCGCGCTTCGGCCAGCCGGCGACGGCAACTGGATTTACGCGGCCAGTCCGGACGGCAGGATACGGGCCATTGATGCGTCGAACGGCCGCGAACAGTGGCAGAAGAAGCTCGGCCTCGAGCTGGTTGCCGGTCCCGGCGTCGGTGATGGCACCGTCGTCGTGGTCGCCTCGGACGGGCAGGTCATCGCACTCGATGCGCGCGACGGCGGCGAGCTGTGGCGAAACGAGGAAGGCGTTGAATCGCTGTCCCAGCCGGTGGTTGCCGAGGACCACGTCTTCGTGCAGAGCGTCGACAACCAGCTCAGGGCACTGCAGATTTTCGACGGACGCGAACGCTGGTCGGTGAGCCAGACGCAGCCGGTCCTCACAATGCGCGGAACGTCCACACCGATCGTGGTCGGCAATGACGTTGTCGCGGGCTTCGATAATGGCCGGCTCGTTTCCGTCAACATCGACACCGGCGATATCGGCTGGGAGACGCTGCTCGCGCCGCCGACCGGGCGCTCCGATCTCGAGCGGCTGTCGGACATCGATGGCGACATGGCCGCCGTCGGCCAGGATATCTATGCGGCCGGCTACCAGGGACGCGTGTCGTCGGTTGCGGCCGAGTCGGGGCAGACGCTGTGGACGGCGGACATTTCGACGTACGAAGGCGTGGCAGCGGACTGGAACAGCATTTATACCGTTCAGGACGGCGGCGTGCTCATCGCGCTGGTACGCCGCAGCGGCGCCGAGGAATGGCGCCAGGATTCACTCGTGCGCCGTGAACCGACCGTGCCGGTACCGTTCAATACGACGGTCGTCGCGGGTGACTTCGAGGGTTACCTGCATTTCTTCAGCAACGTCTCCGGAGAGCCCGCCGCGCGGCTGCGGCAGGGCAAGTCCGCGATTACGGCAACGCCGCTGGTCATGGGTAATCGCCTGTTCGTCCAGTCGGATGGCGGTACGCTCGCTGCCTACGAGGTTATCGAGCCCGAACGCCCGCCCAACCGGGCGCCGGACATCGCCGACGAAGACGAGGGCGCCTGACACGCAAGTGTCGCGTCACCGATCCGATGTTGCCCGTCATCGCACTGGTTGGCCGGCCGAATGTCGGCAAGTCAACGCTCTTCAATCGCCTGACCCGGTCGCGTGATGCGATCGTTGCCGATTACCCGGGTCTCACTCGCGATCGCCAGTACGGCTTCGGCAAGCTTGGACCGATTCCCTATCTCGTCATCGATACCGGCGGCGTGGCCGGCGGCGAAGAGGGCATCGACGAAGTCATGGTCGAACAGACCGTTCGCGCTCTCGACGAGGCGGACGCGGCAATCGTGCTCGTCGACGGCCGTGAAGGCGTCACGGCCGCCGACGAACACGTCGCGTCGCTGGCGCGCCGGCATGCGAAGAAGACCTGGCTTGCCGTTAACAAGGCCGAAGGCCTCGACAAGGACATCGCGTCCGCGGAGTTTCACGCGCTCGGCATCGGCGAACCCGTTGCCGTGTCCGCAGCCCACGGCGACCGCGTCAGTGCACTCATGGAAGCCGTCCTCGAAGGCTATGAGGTCGAAGACGAAAAGGATGACGAAGAAGAAGAGCGCGAACTCAGGATCGCGGTTGTCGGCCGGCCCAACGTTGGCAAGTCGACGCTCGTCAACCGGCTGATCGGCGAAGACCGCGTCGTCGTCTACGATCAGCCCGGCACGACTCGCGACAGCGTCGCGGTGCCGTTCGAACGCAATGATCGCCGCTACGTGCTGATCGACACGGCGGGCATACGCCGCAAGTCGCGCGTTAGCGAAGCGATCGAGAAGTTCAGCATTGTAAAGGCGCTGCAGGCCATCGAGCGTGCGCAAGTCGTGATCGCGGTGCTCGACGCCCACGAAGGCGTCACGGAGCAGGACGTGAGCCTGCTCGGGCTGGTGCTCGAGCGCGGCCGTGCGCTCGTCGTCGTTACCAACAAGTGGGATGGCATGAGCGCGGAGGATCGCAAACACGTTCGCGACGAGCTCGACCGGCGACTGCCGTTCCTCGACTTCGCCGAGCGCATGACCATCTCGGCCCTGCACGGTACGGCCGTCGGCGATCTGCTGCCCGCCGTCGAGCGCGCCTACAAGGCCGCGATGCGCGACATGTCGACGACCGAGCTGACGCGGGAGCTCGAAGCGGCCGTAACGGCGCATCCGCCGCCCCTCGTTCGGGGCCGCCGTATCCGGCTGCGCTACGCGCACCAGGGCGGACGCAACCCGCCGGTCATCGTCATACACGGCAACCAGACCGAGCGGCTGCCCGAGGCCTACCGGCGCTACCTTGTCAATCGCTTTCGCAAGGCATTCAAACTCAAGGGCACACCGGTTAGGCTGCAGTTCAAGACCAGCGATAATCCTTTCCGCGGCCGGCGCAACAAGCTGACGCCGCGCCAGGAGCGCAAGCGCAAACGCATGCTCAAGCACGTAAGGAAGTGAGATGACCGGCGCCCGCAAGATCATGCAGCTCGACGGCCGCTTCGGCATGCACCGCGGCGGCTACCTCGAGTCGCCCGTGCTGGCTTACGAGACCTGGGGCAAACTGAGCGAGGCTCGCGACAACGCCATCCTGATTTTCAGCGGCCTTTCGCCGTCGGCGCACGCCGCTTCCTCGCCGGAAGATCCGTCGGCCGGCTGGTGGGAGGACATGATCGGCTCCGGGCAGGCACTCGACACCGACCGCTATTTCATCATCTGTGTGAACTCGCTGGGTAGCTGCTACGGCTCGACGGGCCCGGCATCGATCAACCCGGAGACCAACGAGGTCTATCGCCTGGACTTTCCAGTGCTGACCCTCGAGGACGTTGCAGACGCAGCGTACGAGGTCGTCGTGAAACTCGGCATCGAGCGCCTGCATTCGGTCGTCGGCTGCTCGATGGGCGGCATGACCGGCCTGGCGTTCTGCGTTCGCCATGCCGGGGCCACGCGGTCGTTTGTGTCGATTTCGTCGGCGACGCGCGCCGAGCCGTTTTCGATCGCCGTGCGGTCGCTGCAGCGCGAGATGATTCGCTCCGATCCGAAGTGGCTGGACGGCAACTACGACCCCGACGATCCGCCGATCGTCGGTCAGCGCCTCGCGCGCAAGCTCGGCATGATCACCTATCGTTCCGCCAAGGAGTGGCGTGGCCGCTTCGGCCGGGAGCGTGCTACGGGCGAGGGCGGCACCGGCGATCGCTTCAAGATCGAGTTTTCGGTCGAGTCCTACCTCGAACACCACGCGCAGCGTTTCACGGGAGAGTTCGATCCGAACTGTTACTTGTACCTTTCACATGCCTCCGACTTGTTCGACCTGGCCGAATACGGCGGTTCGCTGGAGGCGGCGTTCTCGCGTCTCGAGCTTTCCGAGGCGCTCGTGATCGGCGTGACAACGGATATACTGTTCCCGCTGCACCAGCAGCGTGAGGTTGCGGAAGGACTCGGCGCGGTCGTGCCGAACACGAAGCTGGTCGAGCTGGATTGCATTCGCGGCCACGACTCCTTCCTCGTGGAAATGGACGCCTTCCGCCCTGTGCTCTGCGACTTTTTCGAGTCCTGCTGCCCGGAGAGCTGATTGATGAGAGTCTGGAGATGCGCACTGCTGACGATCGTCGCGGTGTGTGTCTACGGCTGCGCGTCCGGTCTGCCGCCGGCGACGCCCGCCGAGGAGTGGGAGCGCGTCGACCCGCAGCAGGCGGGTTTTGATGCCGGCGATCTGGAGTCGCTGCGACAGCTCGTCGCCGCGGGTAATACACAGTCGATGGTGGTCGTACGCGGCGGTCGAGTCGCCTTCAGCTACGGCGATGTCGCCCGTACCGATGGCACGTACATCGCCTCGGTGCGCAAGAGCCTGCTCGCGATGCTGTACGGCGCCTGGGTGGAGCAGGGCGTTATCAGGCTCGACGCCACGCTCGCCGAACTGGGCATTGACGACGTACAGGGATTGACCGACGTCGAGAAAAGCGCGACGGTCCGCGACCTGGTCACGTCCCGATCGGGCATCTATCATCCTGCATCGAACTCGAGCGGAGTGACGGAAGACGACCCTGCAAGGGGTTCCCAGGTTCCCGGCACCTTCTACTGGTACAACAACTGGGATTTCAATGCCGCCGGTGGCGTCTTCGAACAGCTGTCCGGTCGCAGCATCTACATAGCCTTCGACGACCAGCTCGCGAAACCGCTGTCGCTGCAGGACTACGATCTTGCCGCCCACCTGGCTGAAGGCAAGAGCGGTGACCTGGAACAGTCCCGATTCCCCGCTTATCACTTCTTCCTGTCCACGCGCGACCTCGCCCGTCTCGGCCTGCTGATGCAGCGCGGCGGCCAGTGGCAGGGAAGGCCGGTTCTGCCGCAAGGCTGGGCGGCCGAGAGTGTATCGCTCGTAACGCCCAACGCGGAGATGAATCCCGAACGCTTTCGCGAGACGGGCTTCGGTTTCGGCTATATGTGGTGGGTGTTCGATCCGAAGCGTTTTCCAAAGGCGTATAGGGACGGCTACGCGGCGCGCGGTCACTTCGGCCAGTACATCGTCGTTCTGCCGGGACTCGACATCGTTATCGCGCACAAGACGCTGCCGGTCGAGTACGACACGCCGGAGGAATACGAAGCCATTAACGTCACCTGGGACGAGATGCGCGTGATCGTTGACGCCGTCATCGACGCCGCGAACTAGGATGTCGACGATCTGCAAACTCGGCGTCGCGGGGCGCGAGGAGAAGGTCTGCGAGGCCATCGAGGCCTGGCTCCGTGAGCGCGACGAGATATTCGAGCGGACTGAGACTGAATGGCCGTTGGCCGACGAGCGGCCGCGCTTCGAGAACGGCTACGACGAACCCACACTGCTGTCGGTCAAACAGGTGACGGCCGACGTCACCGAGATTCACTTCAACAGCTTCAACAATTGCGATGCGATGGCGAGCGCGCTGTCGAAAGCGCTGGCGACACGCGTCGTCGTCAATATTTTCCAGAGCACGGCGATGGCGAGCTACTGGGCCTACTACCGCAATGGCGAGTTCATGCGGAGCATCGAGTCCGGCGATGACGAGGTGAAGGAACGCGGGTTGCCGCTCGATTTCGAGAACGACCCGCCGGGTCACGATATCGCGGATGACGACGAGGAACCGTTCTTCACCTTCGACGACCAGGATATCGACGACTACAACAAGAGCATCATCGTCGACGTGAGCGTTTACCAGAACTTCGATGCCGGCTGGACGAACTTCGAGCGCAAGCCCGTCGAACGGCCAATCGCCGATCCCACAAAGCCGGTCGTGTACGACAAGGCCAAGTACCATCTGGACTCCGTTGCAGAGGACGGCCTTCCGGAAGAGCAGGCAGCCGTACACACGGCGTTTTTCCTCGGCTGGCTTATGGACAACGACCTGATGAGCGAGGAGTTCGTTGCCGACTCGGCCGAGCAGATCGCCGCGTACAAGCGTCGTGAGATGACCGCGCTGCAGTTGTACGCACGCTGGGACTACTGTCTCGTCGATGACATGCTCAGCAACGAGGGCAATCGCTTTGCGGCACACTACTTCGACTTTTCGACGGGCAGCTACCTGACGGATTACCTGTCAATCCTGGTGCAGGATCTACCGTCACAATTCCAGGTCGAATACAGCTGGGATAACCAGGAGGTGATCAGCCACCGCATCGACAAGCGCTACCAGTACTGGAAGAAACCGCCGCCCGGCAATGACACCGACTACAGCGCGCTTCCGCCGAAGAAGAGCGAGGCGCAGCCGGTGCTGCCGGCGGCACCGCCGCCGGGTCTCGAGAAGCTCCCGGGCGGACGCGTGCGGCGCGTGCCGCGGCGCCCCGAAATGGTCGCACCGAAGCGGAGCCGCTTCCTGAGACTCATCGGTGTTACCGGCATGCTCCTGACGTTGTGGACGCTGTTGATCCTGTGGTCGCTGTCGGAGCAGCGCACACCGGCAAGCGTCGAGTACCTGATCTTCGCGCTCATCGGCGTGCCGTTCTTCGTTTACTGGATCGCGGTGCGCGCGCACTGGCAGCGGGACCGGCTGCTCACCGTCGGGCTGGCGTCGCACCTCGCGTGGCTGCCCGCGCTTTGGTTCGCGTTTCGCGACCCCGGTCTCGGCTTCACCTTGCTCGTCGTCGCTGCCGCGCTCGTCGCGCTGTTCGTAAGCTATGCGCGACGCTTCCCGAGGACTCGCCTCAAGACTCGACAAAAGCTTCGCTGACCGAAGGAACAATCGGTTTTTCATTCGTTTTGGCCTGCGGCATCGTTAGCCTCCAGATACACGGTCCGGGAACACGGACCACTCGGACGGAGAAAAGCTGTGGTCGATCTGAATCGCATCGTGCAAGGACTATCGCAAAGCGGCGCCGTTTCGGGCTTCGCGGGTGGGCTGGCCGGTACGGCTGTCGCCGGGGCCTTTACCGGAAAGAAAGGCAAGAAGATCGCGAAGTCGGCGCTGAAGGTCGGTGCCGTCGCCGCTGTCGGCGGACTCGCCTATGCAGCCTATCAACGTTATCAAAAGGGCACCCCGGCGGCCGGTGTCGGTCAGGGACCTGCGCAAGCAGCCCGAACGGCACCGGCTACCGCTTTGCCTGCGACCGCGGGCAACGCCAGGCGCTGGGGCGAGATCGACGAGTCCCGCTTCGTCCAGGTGCTGACCGACGATCGCGCACCGGGCGGCGGTGCGCTGCTCCTGATCCGCGCGATGATCGCGGCTGCGGCGGCGGACGGACACATGGATGGCCACGAGCAGGAACGCATCTTCGCGCAGTCGGAGCAGCTTCGCCTTACGCCGGCCGAGAAGGCACTGCTGTTCGACGAGCTCCGCCATCCAATGACCATGCAGCAGATCGTCTCGCGCGTTACATCGCCGGAGATGGCGGTCGAGGTCTATACGGCGTCGCTGATCGCCATTGATGAATCCACCGAGGACGGGCGCCTATACCTGCGCAGCCTCGCCAACGCACTTGAGCTTCCCGACGAACTGGTCGTGTCGCTGTACGAACAAACGGAACTAGCCAAAGCGGACGAGGTGGCGGCCTGACTCCCCATCAGGAACTCCGTATAAGGACGACTGATAGCAGCGCCAACTCTCCACAGCCGCGCCCTCGGGCGCGGCTTTTTT
>JAAUXY010008330.1_pt1 | contig 23133 bp, 20 predicted proteins | sample 7278121 | NCBI WGS metagenome assembly JAAUXY01 (sample SAMN14350117, study PRJNA611818) | marine sediment metagenome | isolation source: surface marine sediment (1.8m) | place: French Polynesia: Moorea | collected 2018-08 | reverse complement strand
CCCGACGACGAGCGTGCTCGCCTCAACGAGCGGGTGTTCCTTACTGACGTTGACGTCGTCGGGTGCTTTTCGAGGCACGTAGCGCATTAGCGCGCCTGCAATCGATTCTTCAGCGTAATCCCGGTTCCAAACGCCAGCATCTCTACGCCAGCCGTACCTTTGCCATCGCGCGCGGAATTCGCGAGCCGCGAGGTTTCGAGTCGTACGTTGATGACAGCGTCATAACCATCCTGGCGGGCGCTCTCGATCATGCGCAGCAGCGCCTCGCGTCTTGCGCGATCGAGAAGCGGCTCATAGGTCTTGATTCGGCCGCCGATGATTGCGCGCAATCCCGCGATGACGCGTTTGAAGTAATCCAGCGACACGACAACGCTGCCGGTCACGAGCCCGGTGGAGCCGACAACCCAGTCGGTCGGGATGTCTTCGAATGTCAGGACTGGAACTCCGTGAACGGCGTCCTCGCGCTCACGCAAGCGGCGGAAGTGACGACGTTCGATGAGGTTGCCTATGAAATAGGCCAGCACGAGGACCGCAAGCGGCCCCCCGAAATTCACCAATAGAGACAGCTTGTCTGCGCCGCTCATGACTAACGGACACGTACCGCGGTGCCGTACGCGAAGAGCTCGGCAGCACCCTGGGAGATAGAGCTCGTCGCAAACCGCACGTTGACGATCGCATTTGCGCCCATGGCCTCGGCCTGCTTGATCATGCGCTGTGTCGCCTCCTCCCTCGAATCTTGCAGCAGCTCCGTGTAGCCGGCGAGCTCGCCGCCGACGATGTTCTTGAGGCCCGCCATTATGTCGCGTCCGACGTGCTTTGCGCGCACCGTGTTGCCGGAAACGACGCCATAGAACTCCGCGATCTGCTTGCCGGGAATCGTTTCGGTGTTGCTGAGAATCATCTCCGCTCCTTCGACCTGTTCACCTTGCAGCCGATCGTACTGGAATTCGGCGTTTCACACACGATATACGCACAGATCCTCAATTGCTTTCTTGAGCTCCGGCCCACATACCCATGGATGGTCCCGTGAGGGTTGTTCCCTTTTGTTCGGACACAAGCCATGACCACCCTGCACATGTGCGCGTCTTCCGGTCAGCGCCGGAGGCACAATCCCACTTCGTCTCTAGTTTTCAGAATTCTCATTCCTGGCCTTTTGGCAGCGCTGCTCTTTATCCCGCTGACCGCTGCAGGCCAGACGGGAACCTGCATCCGCAAAGGCGACGCTCTGATCTGTTCGGGAGAATTTCCGAGCGGCATGCCCGTCGTTGCTATCGATGGGATTACGACGCTCGACCTGACCGAGGTTATCGGCCGGATCGACCAGGACGCGAATCACGCTATTTGGTTTTACAGCCTGACCGGCGGAAAGCTCACGCTGATTGCCGGTGACAATCCGGACGATCTCAGCATCAACACGAGCGGTGACGAGCACTTCGGTCTGGTAGGCCAGAGCCGCGGTGGTGCAAGCGGCGGTCGTTACATAATCCCTATCGATCTGTGGGTACCGCAGGGTCTCGCCGGACCGGGCGGCGCGGTGACGGTCACAAACAACGCGAGTATCGAGACCACAGGCAACCGCGCTTTCGGCGTGGTCGCGGAAAACGAGATTGGCGGCTATCACCCGACAGTCATCGCGTCACTGGGTAGTTTCGATGCGAGTGCACACACCTATGCGGTTGTCGGGGTAAACGGTCTCGCGAGCAACGTCGGCCAGGCGATTGCCGGCGACAACGGCGGCCTGTTCACGTTGAATGCAGACGGCAGCTACACCTTCGATCCGGATGGCATTTTCGACAACGTGCCGGAAGACCAGGAAGTCTCTACCTCGGTCACGTACCTCGTTGACGTCAACACCGGTGCAGACATCTGGGCGGCGACGCTGACAATGACGTGGTCGTACTCGGACAAGACGGAAAGCTGGGAACAGATTCCAGCGGTCGTGTTCGACAATGACACCTGGGGATTCGAGGTCGGCGGCGTCGATGGCAACACCTCATTGTTCCCCGACATGCAGGCTTACGTCGACGCGTTGCTCGCCGACGCAGGCTTTGGCGACTCACCGTCGGCGGCGCTCGTTGTCATCAACAACGGCGAAATCACAACCCGGGGCATCGAAGCTCATGGCATCGTCGCGCAAACCGTATCGGCAACGGGTCGCAAAGGTGTCGACGGAAACTTCTGGGGTCGCATCCCGACGAAGGGCGGTCCGGGCGCCCCGGGCGGACGCGTCGACGTCGTGAACGAAGGCGCTATCGAAACGAACGCCGACGGCGCGGCCGGCGTCGTTGCGACGAGTCGCGGCGGCACGGGCGGCCGCGGTGGCGAAGGCAGCACCTGGCGCTATGGCCGCGCAGGTGGCGAAGGCGGCGCCGGCGGCGACGTGTATGTGTACGGAAGCGGCAGCATCCATACCGTCGGCAACAATGCCAGCGGCATCATCGCTATTTCCGAAGGTGGCATCGGCGGACTTGGCGGCGAAGGCGTCGGATTCACGGGTGGCGCACTCGGCGGCCATGGCGGCGACGCAGGCTCCGTTACGATAGGCCAGACTACGGCTGACTCGATCATCCCGATCGGTATGACGATTACTACCGAGGGCATCGGTGCATACGGAATCTGGGCGCGCAGCATCGGCGGAAGCGGCGGCCGCGGCGGCGATACGGGCTGGATCGGCACGGCGTCATCCGGCGCCGGCGGCGGCGCCAGCGACGGCGGATTCGTCAACATATTCACGAACGGCGCCATCACGACCACGAAAGAACACTCGCATGGCATCGTCGGCCAGAGCATCGGCGGCTACGGCGGTTACGGCGGCAAGGCAGCTGCGATGTTCGTCGCCTGGGGTGGTTCCGGCGGCGGTGCTGGCAGCGGCGGTGTCGTCACCATCGAGAACTTCGACGCCGGCGATATTGCAACCTGGGGCGACTACTCGCACGGCATCCTTGCACAAAGCATCGGCGGCGGCGGCGGCGCCGGTGGATCGGCCGGCGGTATCGCGGCAGTCGGTGGACGCGGCGGCGCCGGCGGCCTTGGCGGCCAGGTTGGCGTCACCAACCGTGGCAGCATCGCCACGATGGGCGACATATCGCGGGGAGTCTTCGCGCAGTCTGTCGGTGGTGGTGGCGGTGACGGCGGCGACGGCGGAGGATTCGTTTCCGTAGGCGGCGGCGGAACCGGCGGCGGCAACGCCGGTAACGTGTACGTCGACAACTGGGGCACGATTACGACCGGTATCGACGAGGACGGCAACATCGTCGGTGGCTGGCGTTCGATCGGCGTGTTTGCGCAAAGCGTCGGTGGTGGCGGTGGTGACGGTGGCAGCACCGGCGGCATCGTCGCAGTCGGTGGCTCGGGCGCCGTAGGTGGCAAGGGCGGCCTCGTCGACGTCGACAACTACGGTTCGATCGTAACGGGCGGCGACAGTGCGAGCACGATTTTCGCGCAAAGCGTGGGCGGTGGCGGCGGCAACGGCGGTTCGTCGACGGCAGGTGTTGCGGCCATCGGTGGTTCCGGTGGCGCAGGCAATTATGGCGGCACCGTCAACGTGTCAAACGACGGTATGCTCTGGTCCCGCGGCCACAACTCCGCGGCTATATTTGCACAAAGCGTCGGGGGTGGCGGCGGGAACGGCGGCAGCGCAACTGCGCTGAACCTGATACCGCTGCCGATCTCGTTCGGCTTCGCACTCGGCGGCGACGGCGCGTCGGGTGGTGATGGCGGAGCCGTCACGGTGACCAACGCAGGCACCATCCAGACGGACGGCAGCAACAGTCACGCGGTCATGGCGCAAAGCGTCGGCGGCAGCGGTGGTTCCGGTGGCACGGCAACGACCGTCTCCGTGGCGGCGGCCATTCCCGGCATCGAACTGCCGACCATCAATGCGCAGGTAACACTGGGTGGCGACGGCGCGTCAGGCGGTGACGGGGGCAACGTCACGGTTACCAACAAAGAAGGCGAGATCACGACAACCGGTTTTCGCTCCTACGGCGTTTACGCGCAAAGCGTTGCCGGCAGCGGCGGTGACGGCGGTAACGCGACCAGCGTGTCGCTGACCTTCAATCCCGACGTAACGGCCAACGTCACGATTGGCGGTGATGCCGGTGTTGGTGGCAAGGGCGGTACCGTTAATATCACGAACGGTGATGAGGAGATTGCCGAATCCGGCGAAACCAGCGTCGGGCTCATCCGCACGCTCGGCGACTACTCGACAGGCGTGTTCGCGCAAAGCGTGGGCGGTAGCGGCGGCGCTGGCGGCGACGCGACCAAGGTGTCCGTCGGTATCGACATCCCGCTGAGCTGGGGCGACCTGATTCCTACGCCCAGCATGGACTTCGAGCTCACGGTCGGCGGCGACGGCGGCACGGGCGGTCTCGGCGGTGGCGTTTTTGTCAAGAATTACGGCTCCGTAGCGACCGAAGGCGACTTCGCCACGGGCGTGTTTGCACAGAGTATCGGGGGCAGCGGCGGTGTCGGTGGCGAGGCGCGAAGCTTCGACTTCGACCTCACCGTGAACCCGACGGATTTCATCGCGCCGCTGGCCGACGCAATGAGCTTCGACACGAAGATGATCTTCGGCGGCGACGGCGGATCCGGAAACAACGGCGGTGTCGTAGACATCACCAACGTCGGTGACATCGTCACGGAAGGTGCCTTCTCGCACGGCCTCGTCGCCCAGAGCGTGGGCGGCAGCGGTGGTGCGGGCGGCAGCATCATGACGTTCGAGTTTTCGACGACCGACATCATCCCGGACTACGAGATTCCAGTTGTCGATGACATCACCGGCCTCACGAACATTCACATGACCCTCGAAGGCAGCGGCGGTAGCGGCGGCTCGGGCGGCAACGTGACCGTTGAGAGCACAGGCGACATCGTCACGAACGGCGACTTCGCCGTTGGCCTGACGGCGCAGAGCGTCGGCGGCGGCGGCGGGATCGCTGGCATGTACAACCCACACGGTCAGACCGACCACATTGGCTTTGTCGATATGGTCGGGCTGCTGCTGGGCACGGATATCGGCGTCAGTTTCACGGGCAGTCTCGGCGATGCCGGCAATGCGGGCAACGTGCTCGTCAATCACACCTGCGATATCTCCACGACCGGGCTCGCGTCGCACGGCCTGCTGGCCCAGAGCGAGGCGGGCATCGACGTGACGACGGACAACGAGCTGACGGGCGTTGCCGGCAATGTCGACATCACGCTCGATGGCTCGGTCTTCGCGAGCGGCGAAGGCGCCCATGGCATCTTCGCGCAGAGCGCGGGCCGCGTCGGGAACGGCAACGTCACGATTACGCTTCCTGGAGACGGAACCGTGCTCGGGGGCAGTGGCGACGGTGCGGGCATCGCGATTCGCGACGGTAACAGCAACTACGTCAGTAACGACGGCTACGTCGGATCGACGGTTGGACTGGGTGGCTGGGCGTTCGATACCGGTATCGGCAACGAAATCATCGACAACTACGGCACCGTGTCCGGTTCGTTGACACTCGGCCTGGGTGCCAACACGTTCAACAACTACGGCCTTATCAACTCCGGCCAGCTGCTGGACGTCGGCCCTGGCGGGCTGCTGTACAACGACAAGGACATTGCGGTCGGCGGAATCGGAAACATCCACGGCACGATGATCACAGGCACGTTCGAGCAGTCGAGCACGGGAGCGCTGTGGATCGATCTCGATTTCGGCAGCAACACGTCCGACTGGCTGTTTATCGATGGCTACGCAACGCTGGACGGCGGCCTCAACGTGCTGTTGCACGATGCGGGCAGCATCGTCCCCGGCGTTCACGAAAACGTCATCGTCACGGGAACGTCAGGCGTATCCGGCCCGGGTCTCTCGCTCAGTGTCGCAGATTCCGCGGTCGTGACTTACGAAATGTTCTCCCCCGGCGAGACAGAGTACGCCCTGCGTTACGACGTCGACTTCGCGGCCGACGGACTCAACGGGAACCAGATGGCCATCGGGCGGCATTTCAACGACATCCAGCTGGCGGGTGGTTCTCCCTCCATGAAGCCGCTCACGGCCTCCATCGTTGCGCAGCCTGATCTTGCAGCGCTCGGCGCCGCCTACGACACGCTGAGTCCGCACGTCTACACGGCAGACTACATGTCACGGCTGTTCTCGGCGCTGTCGTTCGAGCGTACGCTGCACGGCTGTCCGGTTCGCGATGGCGACTATCGCTTCAGCCGCGAAGGCAACTGCGCATGGATGAACGTGGTTGACCGCAGTATCGAGTATGAAGCCGACTCCGGCGCACTCGGTGCAACGGACTATTCGACGCTGCTGAGTTTCGGCCTGCAGCGTGCAATCAGCCCACGCTGGCATGCCGGCTTCGGTCTCGGTTTTGAAAAGACCGACTACGATATCCCGCGCCTTTCCGAACGCGACGGCACGCAGATCCAGGCGGGCGGCATCCTCAAGGGCCGCTTCGGCGACCATGCCGTAAACCTCTCGGCCGTGACCGGCGGCGGTGAGCTTCGCAGCGAACGCACGATGTCCGCGGAAACCAGTGGAGACTACGTGTCGATCGGCACTCGTGACTACCGCTTCGTCGGTGCGCACGCCGGCTACGCCTACACCTTCGCCGGCACCCGCTGGTACGTGACGCCCGGTCTCGATTTGGGGTGGACGCGGCTCTCGGGCGACGGCGTTACCGAGCACGGTGCAGGCCCGGCCGCGCTTACCGTCCGGGATACCGACGACGACGTGCTCACGGGGCGCGCGGACCTGCAGCTCGGCGCTGAGTTCACGACGAGGAAGGATATCGTCTGGCGGCCGTATCTGCGTGCGTCCTACACCGAGCTCGTCTCGGGTGCGAGCAGTGAAATCCGCGGACGGCTTGCCGGCGCTCCGGACAGCGTGCCCGACTTTGCGCAGTACGTTGAGATGGACGACCATTTCACAAACGTTGCGCTCGGACTCGACGTTTTCGGACGCGAAGACTGGGTATTCAGCATCGCCTACGACAGGGCGTTCGCGAGTTCCTGGGATTCCGCCGCAGTGTTCGCGAAGCTGCAGTACAACCCGCAGATGTAAGCCCTTGCCCCTGCGAATCTCTCGCAGGGGCTGATTCGGCGCCGGAGTGTCGGCAGTCTTTACAGTCTGTTTAGATAAAATCTGTAACTAATTGTTTTTTATGGCATTCGAATTCTGGCACGTGCCTTGCTTGTTTCTGTTTCATGAACATACGCAGCGCCGCACGCACTTCGATTCTCGCTCTTCTCGTATTGCTGGTATCGCCGAGTGCGTACGCCGGCGAGTTCAGCGCCGTGATCAACGGCAAGTCGCTACACCTGGGCTCCGACGAGGACTGGAATGAACAGAACTACGGGCTCGGGATCGAGTACCACTTCTCAACCCAGTCGCACTGGAAACCTGTGGTCATGGCCAACGGTTTTCGGGACAGTGACGACAACATGTCCTACATGGCCGGCGCAGGACTGCACCGCAACCTGTACTCGACAGAGCGGCTGAACGGCCTTTACGTGGACGCAGGCATCAATGCGTTTCTCATGACGCGCAAGGATGTCAACGAAAACCGGCCGTTCCCGGGTGCCCTGCCCAGCCTGACCGTCGGCAATCGGCACATGGGCCTCAACGTCACCTACCTGCCTCGCAAGGCCGTCGAGAAACTGTACGACTCGAGGATGATGGACGAGTCCATCAGCGGCATCGTGTTCCTGCAGTTCAAGGTCAGCGTCAGCCAGCTTCTGGCGAACGGCCACTAGCCTCTATGGCGGTCAGGTTGGCGCGATGCGATTTCGCGCGCCGCAGGTCTGCGAGGTTTTTCATCTGCACCGTGTCCTGCTCGCTCAGGGTCTTCTTCACGTCGGCGCTGATCGGCGGCGCGTTGCGAATCTTGATGCGGTGATGGCCTAGAGAGATGACGTCGTCGGTCTGCAGCACGGTGCTGGTTAGCTTGCGCGAATTCACAGTGGTTCCGTTGATGCTGTTGAGATCGATCAGCACCAGCGCGTCAGAGTAAAGAACCAGCACTGCGTGCATCTTGCTGACGAAATCGTCCTTGATCACGATGTCGGCAAATTCGGAGCGCCCGATCAGAACCTTCTTCTCTTTAAACCGGTATTCCTCGATCACCTTGCCGCCACGGCTGATGACGAGACTCGGGGGCTGCGGCGCAAGGATCTCGTTTGCGCAGTGACTCGCCCGGCCCGGCCACCCTTCACTGCGCTGGTGTATCTCGTCGCAGACATCCAGCGGCAGAACCGCGTCCGGATGGGTGACCCCGGCCGCCTTGAGTCTGGCGTGCAGGTAGCTGGTCGTCTCGGCGAGCGTCATTGGCTGCAGAGCGAATGCCGCAATGCTGCGCCCCGAGACGCCGGGCAGTCGCTCGCTGCGGCCGGTCAGGAGGATTCGCAACACGGAGCGGCCCTGGGACTTGAGCGATGAAAGCGTATCGAGCGTCTTGAGGGCGCTCGGGAACATCCGGTCCGCATTGTCGATGATGAGGATGGGTGGTTCGCTGGCGCGCGTTTGCTGAACGGCGAAGGTGTTCAGCATCTGCATCAGTTCGTCCGTGGACTCGAGATCCGTTGCCACTCCGAACTGCCTCAACGCGTCGGCGACGAGCTGTCGCGGCTTGATACGCATCCCGTCCACGAGGGCAATCGTCGTGTCCCGCGGCAGCAGCGGCCCCATGAGTCGCATCAGTGTCGACTTGCCTGCGTGTTCCGGCCCGTGAACCAGCGCCACGTTCGTCTGCTCGCGGAGCTCGTTCAGAAGAAATGCCAGCGCGTCCAGCTGCGCGCGGTACTTCACGGTTACCACGGAGTCTGCGCCACGGCCGAACGCGCGATCGCCGTGGCGGGATCGATCAATCTGCATCTGTTGTCGCCAAAGTGTTGCTGATTCTCCGTATTCTTGTTCACTTAACGCAGCATGGGCGTGAAAGGTTCCATAATCCGGGAAAAAATTCAGTTCGGACCGAGTCGCTGCTTTATCTGGTCGATTTCCGCCTCGAGTCGGCTGATTCTCTCCTCGAGTTCCGCGACGCTGGTCCGTGAGGGGGTTGCGGCCGACTTCGTAGCTTCGGCGTGTCGTGCGTACTCCTCGACGTCGACAGGACCCGAAAACAGGTGCGTGTACTCGGAGTCCTTGCGGCCCGGCGTGCGCGGCAGCTTGACAACGAGGGGGCCGTTTTCATGTTCGAGCAGCGTACCGAGCGTTTGTACGACCTCGGCATTGTCGCCGAAACTGTGCAACCTGCCACTGCGCGACCGAAGCTCTCCTGGCGTCTGCGGCCCCCGCAGCAGCAACAGGCAGACAGCGGCCAGCTGGGCATCGTCAAAATGAAAGTCGCTGTAGCGCGTGTTACAGAACCGTTGCGTGTATTTTTCGACGCGGCTTTTGAAGTTCTCGTCCGTTCGCACGAGGTGCCGGTTCTCGAGTTCGCGCAAGGCGTGCTGCACTTCGCCCGGGCTGAGATTCATCACCGGATTGCGAGACGATTTCTGATTGCAGGCGTTGGTGAGTGCATTTAGCGTCAACGGGTACTGGTCGGGCGTTACGATGGACTTCTCGATCAGGCAACCAATTACGCGAGCTTCGACGGTATTCAGTTCCGGCAGCATTCGGAGTTCCTCAGTTGTAGATTTCGGACATGAGCGGCCCTGCCTTGCGCAAACCGATCATCGCCGTAGTTGTCAGTACACCCGACATCATGGCGCCCGTCACTCCGCAAGTCAGCGTGTCCTGGCCTGTGAGCCAGAGACCAGGTATGCGAGTACGCGGGCCCAGCCAGTCCTGCTTCATCCGCTCGGCCGTGTGATCGATGCCATACAGCTCACCGTGATGATAGTTCGAGAACCAGTCGGTCGATAACGGTGTGGACGTCTCGTAGTAGTCGATCCTGCCCTCCAGCTGCGGCACCTTGTCGTACAGGTGCGCCAGGAGCCGTTGCGTCAGTTGCTCCTTCAGCGCATCGTAGTCGTCTCCGCGCTTGCCCCAGGTCGTCCCCTTCCATTTGGCAAACCATTCATACGGTGCGGGCGCGACGATCTCGATAGTCGATGTGCGTGGGTGCCGGTTCAGGTAGTCCGGATCCTTCGCCGACGGGAACGAGACGTAGACGACGGGAAACGGCGCGTCAATGTCGTGCAGGAACTCGTCGACGTGACGATCGAAGTCGTTCGACGGGTAGATCCAGAAGTTCGTCTTCGGTAATCCGAGTTCGTCGGCTGTCCCCTTCAATCCAATGTAGACGCAAAGGTGCGCAAGGCTGGGCCTTACGCTGCTGAGCTTTTCGCTGTAACCGAAGGAATCAACAGCACTCTTCGGCAGCAGGTGCCTGAACGTATTGTCGATGCCGGCGGAAGAAACAACCGTGTCGCAAGGAATGAAATGTCCGTCCTGCATCTCGACGCCCTTCACCTTGCCCTCCTCCACACGCACCTCGCGGACACGCGCGTACGTGAATACCTCGCCGCCTGATCTCTGGATTCGCGGAATGATCGTCTGGGCAATTCTCCAGCTGCCGCCGACCGGGTAGAAACCGCCGTAGAGATAGTGCCGTGCGATCATCGCATGCACCATGAACGCCGAGCGCTTCGGAGGCAGTCCCATATCACCCCACTGTCCACAGAGCACCGCAATGAGGTCCGGGTTCGACGTCAGTTGGCTCAATACGTCGTACGTCGTCTCGAACATGTAGTCCGGGGTTTTGGCAAACGGTCGCGCCAGCGCTCGCTGCCAGGGTCTTGCGATGCGCTGCATGCCGAATGACGACAGTGCGCCGCCCGTCTCCGCCAGTAGCGCCATGTACCGGTCGATCGCGGCCTCTTCATCAGGAAATTGTGCGACCAGGTTGTCGCGAAACGCTTTCTTGCCCGCTTTCGCGCAGAAGACCTTGTCGCCGACGTAAAAGCGATCGTACTCGTCGTCCATGGCGGCCCACTCGAGGTGACCGTCCGACAGGAAATCGAACAGCTTGCGTGTGCGTGTCGGTGCACCGACGTCACCGATATAGTGCACGCCGACGTCCCACTCGTAGCCATTACGTTCGTAGGAGTGTGTGTAACCGCCGGCCGTGTAGTGCTGCTCCAGCACGCATACGCGTTTGCCGACCGTCGATAGCAACGCCGCCGTCGTCAGGCCGCCCATACCGGAGCCGATTACGACGACGTCATAGCTCTCGGCCAGGCGATTGGGTCGATACCGGTAGCCGATCCTGAGTGTGCTGGGTTTCATGTGCCGGAGTATATAGCGGTCCGCCCTCCAGGTAAGGCACTTGCAGGAGCGGTCGAGCAGAGCGAGACCGCGATCGCGGTCTGACGACCGCTCCTACTGGTACTCGAAATTCCGGATGGCGAGCCAGCCGACGACGATTCCAGCAATTGCGAGCAATACCACCTGGGGCACGACCGAGGCGGCGCCCGCCTGGAAGCTGATGAGCTTGTGCAGCGCATCCATCGTCCAGCCTGTCGGCAGGAAGTTCTGCAAACCCTGCATCCATGCCGGCGTTACCTCGATCGGCCACCAGCAACCGCCAAGCGCCGCAAGCGCGTTTGCGACGAGGACGCCGAGACCGGCGGCCTGCCCATCGGTCTTCGCAACGGTGCCGAGCCACAGGCCGGCCGAAGCACAGAAACCTCCCCAGGCAACCAGTACGACAACGACGGCACCGAAGTTCGGACCCCAGTCCATGCTGAAAAGAAACGTTCCGAGCAGCAGGGCAGCAGTCACCTGGAGGGCGGCCAGCATCATTCGACTGAGCCATTTGCCGGCAACGACTTCGGCTCTCGAGATCGGCACAGATGCGAGTCGGCGCAGCAAACCCTGGTTGCGCTCGAGGACCAGCATCGTTCCGCCGCTGGTCAGCAATACCAGTAACGTGAACATGACGAGCATGCCGGGCACTGCCTGCTCGAAGCCGCTCGGGATCTCGATTCGCTTGCCCGCGGGACTCGATTCCAGCTGCCACATGCGAGGGGCCGCATTCAGCGCATCGAGCATTGCGGAATCGAGCGGCTGCGACGATGCCGCGCCGGCAACCGCGATATCAGCCAGTGCCGTGTACAGGCCGCGCTGGATGCGGATGACCTCGAAATCCCGGGACAAAGCGTTGGCACGCGTGTCGAAGCTCGCAACAACCGCCTGGTCGGCGAGTACCTGGCTCGTCATCTCCGGATCGATACTCAGCGTCCGGCGTGGCGCCTCCTCAGCGTCGACGCCCGGCAACGATTCGACCCATTCGGGTTCGAAGTCGTTTTCTCGCAACCGCATGTCGATCTGTTGCTGCAGGAAGCCCGGGTCCTGCGCGATTACCGTGATGGGCGTTGCCGCACCGCCGCTCACGCCGGCTGAGAAACCACCCGTTACTGTGCCGATGAAGTAGAAAAAGATCGGCGGCATGACAAAGACCCAGAGCAATGTCGAGCCTTGCCGCAACTGGTAGCGGACGTCCTGCCACGCGATGAAAAACAGGTTTCTCATTCCTCAGCGCCTCGCAAAACCGCTGCCGAGTCGCCAACTGCTTATAGCCAGACCGGACGCCGTCATCGCAAGCACGATCAGCCAGCTCTGGACGTCGAACGACCAGGGGGCTGCCGCCGTCAGTTCCGTGGTCAGCCGGTCAGCCACGAACCCGTTCGGCGCCAATCGTCCGATGCGGGCGATGTAGTCCGGCATGACCGCCAGCGGAAAGAAACTGCCGCCGGCCATCATCAGCGGGAACAGCAGGATCGTGGACACGAGGTTTGCGGCTTTCTGGCCTGAGAAAAGCATTTGCAGTGCCGCGAACCAGGCAAACAGTCCGACGCCCGACAGGACCAGCCACGCGACGCTCGACGGCAGCCTGCCCCACGCTACGCCGTGGTAGGCAAAGCCGACCAGCAGGGTCGCGAGGGAGATCACACCGATGACGATCGACGCCGCCAGCGCCTTGCCCGTCACGAACGCGGCAAGCCGCCCGGGTGCAGACACGAGGCGACGCAGGGTACCGAGGTCGCGTTCCTTCCAGAAATCGGAGGCCAGGCTGTTGGCAGCGAACAGAATCGCCATCAATACGATGCCGGGCAGGAACATCAATGCGATGTCCGGCTGCGGTTCCGATGGCGGCGGATCGACGATTTGCACGTCGATAACGGGCGGGAACAGTTTCGGCGCCACGGCCTCGATCTTGTCGTTGATCTGTACGGATATACCCGCAACGAAAAGGTCATTCGCCGCGCTGCTCTCGGTCGTATCCATGATGCTGGCGATCTCCGGTCCGAGCAGCCGCTGCGCGTAGAATCCTGCGTCCAGCAGGATCTCGGTGACGTCCTGGATGATCCCGGGCAGGATCGTTTGCGCCGGATTCGTTCTGAGCTGCAGCGTGACCGGCGTTTCATCGATGAAAGCCTGCTGAAAGCCCTCCGGGATAATCAACAAGGCGCTGGCGTCGCCCGCCTCGATAATCCGGGTGCCCTCTTCCAGCGTCACCTTCTGCGTCGTGATGAGTTCGCCAAGTTCGCCCTGGCTGAACGCGCCCGGAACGAGCCCGCTCAACAGGGACTCTTCCTGATCGACGATCAGCAGTACACCCGTCGGCTTCGCGCCACCACCGCTGTCGATCATCGACGTAATGAGCCCTCCGACCAGAAACGGAATACCCAGCCAGATGAACATCGCCGTCCGATCCTGCCACCACCGGGCCAGGTCCTTGCGCAGCGATGCGATGACGAAGCTCATCCTTTACTCGCGCAGTTCCTTGCCGGTTAGCAGCAGGAACAGCGTCTCGAGGTTCGGGCTCCTGAGACTCGTCTCGGCCACGGTACCACCAGCTGACGCAACCGCCTCGAACACAACCGGCAGGTGCTGCGATGCCGCCGATAGCGCCAGCGTAAGGCTGGTGTCTTCAATCGCGATCAGCTCCAGGTCACTCACCCGGTCCGAGAGGTTTTCCAGTGCCTGCCGGGTGGCTTCCTCGGGAAACTCGCCAGATAACTGCAGCGCATCGCGAGCGCCGAGCTGCGCCTTGAGCTCGTCGACGGAACCCGACGCGATCGTCTTTCCATGGTCGATGATCAGCAGCGAGTCGCATAGTCGCTCGGCCTCTTCCATGTAGTGCGTCGTGTATACGACGCAGGCGCCCGCGTCACGCTCGGCTTCGACGAGGTCGAACAGCCGGGCACGGGATTGCGGGTCCACGCCCACGGTAGGTTCATCGAGTAGCAGCACCGCCGGCCTGTGCACGATCCCGCAACCGAAATTCAGGCGCCGCTTCATGCCGCCGGAGAACTCCTTGGGCAGGTCCTTCGCACGATCGGAGAGCCCGATGTAGTCGAGCACCTCGACGACGCGCGATTCCAGTTCCGTACCGCGCATCCCATAGGCTTTGCCCCAGTAGCGCAGGTTTTCGACAGCCGGGAGGTCTTCGTACAGGGCGAGTTCCTGCGGGACGATGCCCAGCGACTGGCGTGCGGCCTTGCCGTCTCTCGCAATGTCGTGCCCTGCCACCGCAATCCGGCCCGAGGTAGGGCTCAGCAATCCGGATATGCAGTTGATCGTTGTCGATTTCCCGGCACCGTTCGGCCCGAGCAAACCGAACACGCTTTTTTCGGCGGCCTCAAAACTGATGTCATCAACGGCGGTGAGATCGCCGTATTGCTTGACGAGGTGTTCCGTAACGAGCACCCGAAGACTCCCGATGCAAACAGATGTCCCGGCAGTTTACCCCAGCATCAACGGAGTTTAAGGCCGAACAGCGGCCGCAATACGCGAGTCCTGCGGATGAGGAATTCGTGCAACACGAAACAGCCTGCGATCGTCGCACCAAGCAGGAGCAGAGGCTCTATCACCGGCCCCAACGACAGGCGTGACAGGTGGACGCCTGCGACGACGATGATCGTCTGGTGCAGGATGTACCAGGGGTAGACGGCCTCCGTCGCGTACGGCAACCACGTCATGCGGCGGTTCAGCAGGCGGTGCCCCCAGCCGAAAACCGTGAGCAGCCACAGCCAGCGATTGAGATAGATTACCGGCAGCGGCGCGTCTTCGAGAACGACGAACGCCACGAACAACACGACGGCGAGCGTCAGCGTGACCTTGCGCAGGCGAGCGAACTCGGCCCACAGGCCCTCGTCCCGCCCGATCAGGAATCCGTACAGAAAAAACGTCCCGTACATCGCGTGTGCGTACCAGTCGTCGAGCAACGCGTGGCTGATGTAGGGAAGACGCGGATAGACGAGCAGTCCGTAGAGCATCAGCGGCACGACCGGCACGAGCACCAGCCAGGTGCCGCGCATCGACTGAACCCAGACGCGCGCCCGCTGCGCCGGACCCTCGAGCAGCAGCGCGATCGGAATCAGCAACACCGTGTAGAAAAAGAGATACGGCAGAAACCACAGGTGATTCCAGGTCCACGTGATCTCGTTCTCGCCACCCCATGCTTGCCCGGGAAAGTCCTGGAACGTCCAGTAGTCTTTCATGAACTGGAAAAAGCCCGGCTCGATGATGCCCTTTCCCAATGCCTCGAAATAACACTGCGGCGCGATGATCGTCGCCATCGCGAAGATGAGCGGCACAAACAGGCGCACGAAACGTCGCAGCGCGAACTGGCCGATCGAATACTTGCCCCAGATGAAGTTGATGGCGAGCCCGGAAATCATGAAGATCAGCGGCATGCGCCACTGGTTGACGAGCAGCATCGGCAACTGCAGCCACTGGGCCTGGTATTCCGACTTGACGTGCCAACCCCACTCCGCCACGTAGAACATGGCAACGTGATAGAGAATCAGCAGCCCGAACGCGAGCGCGCGAAGTGCGTCGATGTCGTGGCGCCTCTCCATCGCGCCAATACTAGTCAAGTTTCTGCTTCCTTGCCTTGCAGTGACTTAGCTTCACTTGCTCGGCCACGACTCACCAATCGTATCGCGACGGCAATGCGACCTTAATCTCCACGTCACGGCCGAGTCACGCGATTTGCATGAATCAGGCCCATCGTTCGGCGCATGACAGCTACACGACAAATTGTCGCCGGTATGCTCGGCGGGATTCTGACCACAATCGCCCTGGTCGTCATAGCATTTATCTGACCCGCCGCAGGACGACTGGCGCTATTTGCCGTCCTCCCTTATTCTTGCGGGCGCAATGCCCCGCAGACGCAGAAAATCACTGGTTCAGTTCGACCGAGCCGACCTGCAGAAACTCAAGGTGAGGAGCCTCATGCAAATCAAAGCCATCGCGGCCGTCGTAGTGGTCGCCCTGCTCGCTCTCATGGCCGCCTATACCGTCGAAACCGGCAACGTTGCCGTCGAGCGAACGCTTGGCAAGGTCAATCACGAAGAACAGCTGCAAGGCCTGAATTTCAAGATGCCGTTCTTGACCGAGTCAATCGAGTTCAGCGCGAAGGAAATCGCGATCGACATTGAGGATCTGAAACCCAAAGCCGCCGACAACCTGTCGCTGCGCGACCTCGATGTCTCGGTTTACTATCGCGTACCGCAGGACCGGATATCCGAACTGATGGTGAAGTACGCGTCATCTGCTGCCCGGGGTCCGGACGGGGTCTACATGCCGGCATTCGGCCTGGTGATGCGCGAAGCACGATCTACGATTTACGAGCAGGTATCGACCATCGACAGCCTGCAGCTTCACAAGCAACGCGACATCCTGCAAAACTCCGTGCTCGACGAGCTCCAGGCAAGGCTCGAGAAGACTGATCCCGGCGATATCGTGATTACACGCGTCGTCGTCCGCGCGCTGAATACCGACCCGAGCATCGAAGCAGCAATTCGCGAGGCCGTGGAGGCGGAAAAGCGCCTGGAGGCGAAACAGGTCCAGGTCGAGATCGCCAAGAAAGATGCCGAGATCGAAATCGAGCGCGCCAAGGGCATCGCGGAGGCAAACAACATCATCAATAGCAGCCTCACGGCGGAATACCTGCAGCATGAGGTCAACAAGGCTTTGCAGAAATTCGCCGATAACGACGGCAGCGTCGTCGTCATTCCTGCCAACATGCAGGGCTTCGACCTGATACTCGACAGCGGCCAATTGCGCCGCAGCGGCCAGCAATAGGTGCCCCGAATGCGTATATCACTACTGACACTGGTCACGTTGCTGGCCAGCTTTGGCATTGCGTATGGCGAGACGATTGCGATCATCGGTACCGGCGACGTTGCGGGAGCGCTTGGCCCGGAGTTTGCGGCCCAGGGACACACGATCGTCTACGGCTCCCGCAAACCCGAACGGGGGTCGGTCGCGGAGCTCGTCGAAAGGACAGGCAATGGCGCGTCGGCAACCACACAGGCGGAGGCTGCCGCGTCGGCCGAAATCGTCGTGCTCGCGGTCCCGGGCCTGCTCGTCGGGGAAATCACAAGGAGCCTGGGCGACCTGTCCGGCAAGATCATCATCGATCCGACGAATCCGCTGAAGCGTGAAATGCTGACGTTCAAGCACGCTGTGGCAACATCCAACGCCGAGATCATCCAGGACGCCGCACCCGATGCACACGTTGTGAAGGCATTCAACACGCTCAGCTGGAAAACGATGATCGATCCGGAGACCGCGGGAGGCCCGGTATCCATCCCGCTTGTCGGAGACAGCGGTAAAGCCAAGAGGACCGTCGCGAAACTCGTGGAGGGCATGGGGCTCGAGCCGATCGACCTCGGTGGTCTGGACAACGCGCGCTGGGTGGAAGGCATGCTGATTCTCTGGATCAACAACCGCTACGGCACGCGGCAGTCTTTCGATTTCCACCTTCGCAAGAATTAGCGGCAACCTCGTGAAGCCTTGGGCCGCATTCACGCTGCTCCTGGTCTCAGCGCCGGTTTTCGGCCAGGAGGCAGAAGACTATTCTGCCCTGGTGCAGGAAGCGGTGGACGCGATCGAATCGCGCTTCGAAAAGCAGTGGGCTTTCAAACAGACAAGGATCGAGGAAGGTCGCGTGTGGGTCGGGCAATACGATCCTCGCAAAGCGCGAGGTGAACGCTGGTCCCTGCTCAGCGTTGACGGCAGGGAACCGACGGAGCTCGAAGTCGAGCAATACCGCGATGATCAGAGGGAGCCGTCAAGTTCCGGCGAAAATCTCGAAGCCACGGTCAACCCGGACACCGTGACATACATCGGAGAGACGGACGAACACTGGCTGTTCGCATTCGTTCCGGAAGATGACGATGAGGCGTTCTTTGAGCATATACAGTCGTCGCTCAAGATCGACAAGAACGGGCGTTACCTGTCGGAGCTCGAATTGCGCAGCGACAAACCGTTCAAACCGGCATTCGGCGTAAAAATGAAAGAGTTCTTCACCCGCCTCACTTTCGCGCCTGCCACCGCGGACGGGCCGGTCGTTCTGCAATCCGTTGATGCCAAAGTGCGAGGTCGCGCTTTTCTCGTCGTGAATTTCGACGAGACCACCACGATTGCCAATACGGACTTCGAGTATGCCGGCGATTAGCCTCGCTACTCCGGCATCGACGCTGATATTCGCGGTCACGATCGCGATCAGCCTGATCTCGCTGTTCCGGGCACCGCAGATCATCAACCGCTATGTCATGCGGCCCTATCTTGTCGCAAGAGGCAAGAACCTCGAGACGATCGTTACGAGCGGCTTCCTGCACGGGGACATTGGCCACCTCGCCTTCAACATGTTCACGTTCTACTTTTTCGCATTCGACCTCGATCGCTTACTCGGCACGACCAAGTTCACGATCCTGTACTTTGCAGGCCTTGTATTGAGTTCCGCGTGCTCTATACAGAAGCACCGCAACAATGCTGCTTACGCAACGCTGGGTGCCTCGGGCGCCATCTCGGCTGTGCTTTTTGCGTACATCGTCTACGCGCCGACCACGACGCTCATCATATTCCCGATCCCGGTTCCGATACCGGCCGCGCTGTTCGCGGTCGGATACGTGGCGTATTCGTGGTGGGCTGCGAAGCAGACCCGCGGTAACATCAACCATGATGCGCACCTTTGCGGGGCGGTGACCGGCGTCGTGTTCGTCGCACTGACGGATCCGGCCGCGTTTGTCCGCCTCGGACAACTGTTGCAATAAAAACCCAAATGTAAGGAGTCGACTATGACCCCAAGAGCGATTCTCTCGATTGTGCTGTGCGGCCTCGCGGGTTCCGCGATGGGCGCGACGCTCGCGAAACACACGTCTCTCGAAACAGACATGAACGGTAACCCGACCTCGATCATCGAAATCGTCGCCGACGCGAATGGCAACCTGCGATTCGAGTATTACGGCGTCATTGCGACGGCTTCGGCAGGAACTGCGGCGTCGTCCAGCGCCGATGCGACCGTCGAGCACAGCCGCGGCAAACTCGAGACGATCATGGTCTACAACGCCGACGCCGAGGAAATTACCGTAAAAGACGGCGGCCAGTGCCAGCGCATCAGTGCCGACGCCGAAGCGCCCGGTGGCGTTTCCCCTGGCGAGATCCAGGGCTACCAGAAGGAAATGCAGGCGATGCAAGCCGAAATGGAGAAGGCCTACGCGGAAATGGCGAAACAGAATCCCGCGCTGGCCGAACAGATGAAGGAAATGATGTCCGCCCGCGGCATGGGCAATCCGATGATGGGCGCCCGTCCCCAGCTCGAGGTCGTCGAAACCGACACGACCAGGAAGGTCGGGGATTATTCGACGAGGCTGATCGAGGTCCGCGACGCAGCAACCGGCGAAGTGCGACAGAACGTCTACGCGGCGAAACTCTCGGCGGTCGAGGGCGGTGAACTCATTTCAAAAGGTATGCGCGGCATGTTCGGGGTTTACCAGGCCTACATGGACAAGCTTGGCGTCAGCGAACTGACCGGATCGAACCTGCTCGCGGCGATCATGGACAAGATGAAGGACTACTACCCGGTCATGACCATCGACAAGACGGGCAACACGCGGACCAAGCTGACGAGCGTCGAGGGCTCCGGGAGCGCGGAGTTCAGCCTGGATTGCCCGGGCTAGCCAGAGGGGTTTTCACAGATACGCCTCTGATCGGAAGCGAGAGGACTACGCCGTGTATGAGAATGCATCGCATTCAGTAAACGCCGGATTGTCTTACAGATTCGAACTCGATCCGAGAAGCCTTCTTTCGCTACGTCATTGCATTTCAATGCCTTACGATTCAGGAATGATTCGTGCATGCGTTATGAGAGTTGGATTGGAATCGACCTCAGGAGGAATCGTCGCATTAACATTCTAAGAAGACTTGCCGTCATTATTGCCGCGTTCGGGACTGTGTCGGTTGCGCAGGCGCTTCCGATTGCCGACCCCTACCTTTTTCCCTCGGCGGGCTATGAATGGACTGCCCTCTGGGAATGGACCGATGACACAACCTACTATGACGCGGAAACTTCGGTCTTGACGCAAAACCACTCGGCAGGCTCGGGTATTGAGGACTTTTATTATCTCAGAGATGACGACGGGCGTTTTCGAGATCCCGTTTCGGCTCCGGCCTCGCTGAGCATAACGGCGCTTGTCGATAATTCGGGCAACACGCTAGGCGGCGCTTTTACCTGGTTTGGCGCGATACCGGAACTGGGTATTACAGACGCAACGATGCTGGCAAATGGCGTCGTTTCCGAAGTTCGGTGGTCGTTGTTCAATAATGCGCCCTTTCTCCAGGTGCAGATTGACGTCACGAATTATGCCGAACCGCTGAGCGACCTCGGGCTTGGTAGAACTCTGGTAACGTCGACGCTCAGCGATGCGTGGGGCAACGATGAAGATCTCGCCTGGAGTTCGTCGACCTTTTTCGAGACTACCAGCATTCGCGGCATGGGGTTTTACAGGAGGATTAGCGTCCCCGAACCCGGCACCCTCGTTCTCTTGGGCATTGGTCTTGCCGGAATGGGATTGGCAAGACGCAGAAGGACCGCTTGATCTTCATCACAGATCGACAGAACACCCCGCCTCGAGCGGGGTTTTTGTTGAGCTAAACCGCCTGTGCGAGGCATATCTCACGTCCGCACGATCAATCGAGCCGCTCGAAGGCAGCCCCGCTGAAGAATCGACTGTAACTTTTGCTTTGTCCGCAGCATGACTGGGACCTGGACAGCGCGGCCCGCAAGAAATGGTGCCGATAGGGTGACTCGAACACCCGACCCACGCATTACGAATGCGTTGCTCTACCAACTGAGCTATATCGGCACGCTGCAGGCGGCGCGCAGTATAGCCGCGCTGCCGCGCCGCGAAAAGGGCCCGGCGGCAATTAATCCTGCCGCGTGCGCACCCGGATCAGGACCTCGATGCTCTCGTGTTCGGTCCCGGCCGGCAACTCCGGCAGTCCCGAGAAGCGCACGAGCTCGTTCGGGATATCGGACAGCTCGCCCGTGTCCACGTTGTAGAAGTGGTGGTGGGCGTGCGTCGTCGAATCGTAGAACCGCCGCTCCGGATCAACGGTCAGCTCCTTCACCAGGCCCATTTCGCTGAACAATTTCAGGGAGTTATACACGGTAGCCTTGGAGACCTTGCTGCCGGCAGCGCGAAGCCGCTCGATGATCTGGTCAGCCGAAAGATGCTGCGGTCGCGCCAGCAGAACGCTCGCCACTTCGACGCGCTGCGGCGTCGCCGCGATACCGTGTTTTTCAAACTGCTCGAGGATTTCCGTATCTGTCATGCCCGTGAATCCCGGTGAAATGGCTCTCTGTCCGATAACACTACCATAACCGGTTTAGAACCATTCCACCCACCGGCGCATTTGTAGGCGCATCGGCCGTATTTGGGCGTGGTGCACCCGCATCCAGGCGTGGCCCAATGGTCGCGGGACAAGGAGGTCTGCCATGCTCCGCCGCAATGCCGGGTACTCGCTGTACGAGCTGTTGATGACGCTGTTGCTGGCCAGTGTCGTTCTGACCGTGGGCCTGCCCTCCTTCTCCGGCACTATCGCCCGTCACAAGCAGCGCATCGAAATCAACGCGCTATTCCACGCCATACACGTCGCCCGCAAGGAGTCGATCATGCGCCGCAAGGTCGTGTCACTCTGCCCCTCCGCGGACGGTAAACGCTGCCAGCCCGGACGCAACTGGTCCTCGGGCTGGATCATGTTCGAAAACGTCGATGCCGACCATCCGCCGCAGGTCGATGCCGGCGAGCCTTTGCTGCACCGCCACATTGTCGAGCCGACGGTGCGCGTCACCGCGAACCGGCGGGGATTCACGCTGAGATCGACGGAAAAACGGGCTACCAACGGGACGTTCGTGGTCTGCGACCAGCGGGATCGGATCACCCCGAAAGCGCTCGTGATCAGCTATACCGGGCGTCCCAGAGTCGCGACGAGCAAGCGTTCCGGCGCCGCGTATAACTGTGCGCCTTAAGTCAAATACGGCCGCCAGAAAGCGACCGTTCATCGGTCGCGCGGCGCCGCTCGTCGGATGCTTTATAAGGGTGCGCAAGAGCGCTGTATATTGCGCCTATGACCAAAACGACCCAAAACGGCTTCACGCTCTACGAACTGCTGATCACGGTAGTGATCGCAGGCATCATTCTTTCGATCGGCGTGCCCAACATGGTCGAGTTCCGCGCGAATTCGCGCATGACCGCGACTGCCAATGACCTGCATTCGGCGTTCCACATGGCGCGCAGCGAAGCGGCCCGGGCCAAGTCGAATATCACGATCTGCTCGAGCACCGATGCGCTGGATCCCAACGCCGACTGCGGCGGGACTTTCGCCGACGGCTGGATCGTGTTCCACGACGACAACGGCGATATCGCCCGCGACCCCGCCACCGAGCCTCTGCTCCGGACGCATGACGCTGTTCCCACACAGATCAGCATATCGACGCCCGGCATGGGCCAGTATTTCTCGTTTGCGGCGACCGGCCTCGGTCGAGGCAACGTCACCGGTGCGCCGCCGCTTTCGACGGCCATTTTCTGTGACAGCCGCGGCAATCAAACGGCCCCCGGCGGCAGTTCGACGGCCCGCGCACTCGTCGTCACCCCGCTGGGCCGCGCTACGGTCGTCCGTGACAAGCTCCGTATTGACACTCTTATCGGCACCACGGGCGCAAGCTGTCCGTGATGGAAGGAAAGATAACGATGATTTCAAAACTCACAGCAAAGCAGCAGGGCTTCTCGCTCGTTGAAGTGCTAATTGCGCTGATCATCATGTCGGTGGGCATGCTGGGCATCGCCGGACTGTACGTGCAGAGCATGCAGGCCGGCCGCACGTCAATGTTCCGCCACCACGCCGGCAAGGTTGACGGCGTG
>JAAUXY010018125.1_pt1 | contig 23138 bp, 17 predicted proteins | sample 7278121 | NCBI WGS metagenome assembly JAAUXY01 (sample SAMN14350117, study PRJNA611818) | marine sediment metagenome | isolation source: surface marine sediment (1.8m) | place: French Polynesia: Moorea | collected 2018-08 | reverse complement strand
TGTCACCGTGACAGACGCGATTTTCAACTGGAAATCGTTGGTGTCACCGTGACAGACGCGATTTTCAACCCGAAATCGTTGGTGTCACCGTGACAGACGCAATTTTCAACTCGAAATCGTTGGTGTCACCGTGACAGACGCGATTTTCAACCCGAAATCGTTGGTGTCACCGTGACAGACGCGGTGCAAGGGCGGGATCAGCCCGTCAGGTCTCGAGGAAGGTCCGCAAGCGGGTCGCCCGGCTCGGGTGACGCAGCTTGCGTAGCGCCTTCGATTCGATCTGACGGATACGCTCGCGGGTGACGTTGAACGACCGCCCGACCTCTTCGAGGGTGTGCTCCGAACCGTCGCCGACGCCGAAGCGCATGCGCAGCACCAGCTCTTCGCGCGGGGTCAGGCTCTTGAGCACGTGACCGGTGGAGTCGCGCAGGTTGGAGTCGACGACCGACTCGATCGGCGAGATGGCGTTCTTGTCCTCGATGAAGTCGCCGAGGTGGGAGTCTTCCTCCTCACCGATCGGCGTCTCGAGTGAGATCGGCTCCTGGGCGATCTTCATGATCTTGCGCACTTTCGAGGCCGACAGATCCATCCGCTGGCCGATCTCCTCGGCGGTCGGCTCGCGGCCCAGCTCCTGGACCAGCGAGCGGCTGGTGCGGGTGAGCTTGTTGATGGTCTCGATCATGTGCACCGGGATCCGGATGGTCCGCGCCTGATCGGCGATCGCGCGGGTGATCGCCTGACGGATCCACCAGGTGGCGTAGGTCGAAAACTTATAGCCACGCCGATACTCGAACTTCTCCACCGCCTTCATCAGGCCGATGTTGCCTTCCTGGATCAGGTCCAGGAACTGCAGCCCGCGGTTGGTGTACTTCTTGGCGATCGAGACCACCAAGCGCAGATTGGCGACGATCAGCTGCTCTTTGGCCCGTTCGCACTCGGCTTCGCCATGGCGAATCTTGCCGATGGTTCGCGACACCTGCTCGAACTGGGTGCCATAGCGCTCTCCGAGCCTTTCGAGCTTGGCGGAGTATTTGTCGATCCGGCGTCTCTGGAGCGCCTTGAGCTCGTCATTGGTCTCGCGTTGGTGAGCCTTGCGGGCGCGCCGCAGATCGTTCCGTAGGGTCGAGAACTCCCGGTGAATATCCCGCAGGAGCGCCACCAGGGAGTTGCGGGTCTGGAGGCTGAAATCGATCGATCGGATGTCCTTGGCGATCTTCGCCAACAGCCGATCGATCTCACGATCCCGCTCCTGGTACTTGGCGTCTTTCTTGTCGACCCCCTTTTGCTGCTCCCGGAGCTCACGGATCTCGCGATCCTGCTCGTTGATGCGGGTGAAGGTGGCCAGGTTGGCCTGAATACGTTCCGCGGACTTGGCGTCGAGAGTACTGTCGGCTTCGCCGGAGATCAGCTCCTTCAACACCCGCTGGTCCTTCTGCGCCATCTCGTTGAGACGCAGGAGCTCGCCCAAAACCAGGGGATTGGAGCACAGCGCCTCGTAGATCATCCACTCCCCGTTCTCGATCCGCTGAGCGATCTCCACCTCGCCTTCACGATCCAGCAATGGGACCGTGCCCATCTCGCGCAGATACATGCGAACCGGATCGTTGGTCTTCTCCTGCTCGGTGAGGCCGACCTGACTCGGCCCGTCGCCGTCCTTCTTGTCGAAGTCGCCGGTCGGAACCGCGCCATCACCGAGATTCTGGTGACGCTCCGGCCTGCCGATGACGTCGACACCGAGCTCGGTCAAGCGCAGGTAGATCTCAGCGAGATCGTCAGCCTGGCTGGCGACTTCGTCGGGAAGCATTTCGTAGATTTCGTCCCGAAGCAGGAACTGTTTGTCCTGCCCGAGCTCCAGCAACTGTTTGACGGAGCTGTATTTGTCCTCGATCGCCATGACTTTCGTTACCTGCCTACCTGCCTGTCGCCATGCCCGTGCTCAGGCTGGCGCCGCCCCTCTTCGGACGTTATTTCTCACCAGAATCTGCCCTGCATGCCCGGGTGTAGGCTGCGGTTCAGAGATTTCTTTTCTTCGAGTAGCTGGGAGAGCCGTTGGTTGTCACCCTGTTGTTGCGCTTGTCGGATCTGCCGCATGAGATCGGTCTGACGGTGCTTTTTCCAACGACGCCTGAGCGTTTCGAGGCTATGTTCGAGGTCATCCTCTCCCTGGCCAGAAAGACCACCGTCTCTGGGAAGGCTATCTTCGTCAGAATCGGCATCTTCTAGCAGAAGACGAGCGGCACGGTCAATAGCACCGCCCTGTTCACGTAACCACGCGACCACTTCCGCACCCGTGGGCACAGAGCAATCTTCGCCCTTATATAAAGCGCAAAGCGCGTGGTAAATATTCCGACATTCGGGATCAAAAAAAACTTCAGCCGGTGGCAGCTCGTCCGGCGGCGGTACGTCGGCACCCGGGCTGAGCATGAGCAGCAGTGTCTTTTCTTCCTCACCGGCCGCTGGATTACCGACGCTGGGGCCGGTGGGCGCCTCGGGTGCCTCGCCGCTCCCGGAACGAAAGTAGTCTTTCGCCCCGCGTTTGCCGCGCAGGGCGCCTTCGGGGACACCCAGGTACTCGGCCGCGCGGCGGCGATAGGCTCCGCGCTCGATGTCGCCTTTCACCGCGCGCAGCAGCTCGGCGATGGTCGCGGCGGATCGAGCCTGAGCCGCGGGAGTACGTTCCGACGGGGGCGGGATATGACGCTGAATCTCGAGCCAGACCGCGTCTTCAGCCGCTGCCACGATCTCGCGCACGGCTCCGGCGCCGGCTTCCATACGCCAGGAGTCGGGATCATGACCGGCCGGGAAGCGAGCCCGCCGAACCGCGAGGCCCGCGCCGAGAAGAATCGGCAGAGATCGCTGAGCGGCCTTCTCACCCGCGGCATCACCGTCGTAACCGAGGGTCACCTCGTCGGCGGATCGGGCCAGGAGCCGTGCTTGTTCGGGGGTCAGCGAGGTCCCCATCCCGGCAATCGCCCATGGAATGCCGCTGGCGACCGCACCCAGGACGTCGAAGTATCCCTCGACGAGCAAAGCCTTGCCGCCCTCCCGGAGGTTACGCTTCGCCTGGTGAAAGCCGTAAAGCAGATTGCCCTTGTGGAAATGCTCAGTCTCACTGGTGTTGACGTACTTTGCCTTGTCGTCGCCCAGTGTTCGGCCACCGAATCCAGCTAGGCGTCCTGAAGGGGTATGGATCGGAAACATCAGTCGATGACGAAAACGGTCGTACGGATTTCCCGTACGTTCGCTGCGGCCCACCAGGCCCGCGGCGATCAGATCATCCACCGGAATGCGCCCGCTGAGTGCCCGCAGCAGGTTGTCCCAGCCTTCGGGGGCATATCCGAGGCCGAAAGACCGGCGTAGCTCGGGCGTGATCTTGCGCTCATCGAGATAGCGGGTGGCAAACGGGCTGCGGTCGAGTTGATTCTGGAAGAAGGTCGAGGCTGCCTCGAGGGCCGAGCCGAAATCCCGCTGGGGCTTCGCGCGACCGCCGGCGGTGGCCGCGGGGAGCGGAATCCCGTAGCGCCGGGCCAGCTCTTCAACCGCCGCGGGAAAGTCATCGCCGCTGTGCTCCATGTAGAGCTTGAAGGTGTCGCCTCCCATGCCGCAGCCGAAGCAGTAGAAAAGCCCTTGGACAGGATCGACGCTGAACGACGGTGTCTTTTCCTTGTGGAACGGACAAAGACCTTTGTAGCGCCGGCCCTTCTTCTCGAGCCGCGTCATATCGCTGGCGATATCGACGATGTCGGCAGCGTCACGAACCGCCTGGACGAGTTGGGGGGTGATCCGGGTCATGGTCAGGACCTGAGGCTGGCGATGGTGGCGCCGTCGCCGCCTTCCTGAGCGCGTCCCGCGCGGTGCCCGGCCACCGCCGGATGGGATCTCAGGTGCTGGCGGACGGCCGATCGCAAGCGCCCGCTGCCATGGCCATGGATGATCCGTACCTCAGCCAGCGAGTCGAGCAGTGAACGGTCGAGAAAACGGTCGAGCAGATCGAGTGCCGGTTCGACCCGCTGACCAATGAGCTTGAGCTCTCGCTGTGGCTCGAGGCTGTCGTCCGAGGCCGGCCGGGAGACTTTGAGCTTCGGCGGCGATCGGCGGGCTGGGGGCGAGGAGCCGGTGGCGTCCGCTGGATTTCCTGCCGCGACCAGATCCTCCTCGCGGCACTTCAAGGATTTGCCCGCGACTCTGACCTGCACCCGTCCGCGATCCATTTTCTCCAGCGTCCCGGTCCATCCCAGCCGGCGGTGTTTCACGGTCGCGCCGACGATGATCTCGCCTTCGTCCTCGCTCTCCACGGAGACCTCGAAGTCTGGCGCGGAGCGAAAGAGGCGTTCGGTCGCCTCAGCCGCGAGGTTCCGCCTTCGGCCGGCCTCGAGCTGGGCGCGAAGCCGCTCGACCTCGCTCCTGAAGCGTTGGCGGGTCTCGGACTGAAAAGCCTCGAGCCGGCGCTGAAAGGTCTGACTCAGGGTCTTGCGCTCCTCCTGGAGCTCGGCGCTTTGCTCGGCCAGGCGTTGCCTGAGCTTGACCGCATCGGCCATCTCCACCTCGAGCCGGGCATGTTGTTCGGCCAGGTCCTGGCGGGAACGCTCGACCTCGGCCAGCAGACGGCGTAGATCGCGGTGCTCGGAGCCGAGCAGGGTTTCGGCGCGATCGAGCCAGGGCTCAGGCAGTTGCAGTCGGCGAGCCAGAGCCAGCGCTTCGCTGCCGCCCGGCGGGCCGGGCAGTAATCGGTAGGTCGGGTGTCCGGTGTCGCCGTCGAACTGCATGGCGGCGCAAAACGCGCCATCGGTTTCGAGAGCGGCGACCGCCACCTGGCTCAGGTGGGTGGTGACCAGCATCAGGCATCGACGCTCGATGAGCCCTTCGAGGAGTGCGGTCGCCAGGGCCGCTCCTTCCTCGGGATCGGTGCCGGAGCCAAGCTCGTCGAGCAAGATCAGGGCGTCAGGGCCAGCGGCGTCCCAGGCCTCGCGCAGCCGAAGCAGTCGGCCGCTGAAGGTCGAGCGATCCGCCAGCAGGTCCTGGTCATCGCCAACCGTGGCGACGATGCCGCGCAAGAAAGGCAGACGGCTGCCGGCGCCGGCCGGTATCGGCAGGCCGCAGAGATGGGCCATCGCCAGCAGGCCGGTGGTTTTGAGCGCCACGGTTTTGCCGCCGGCGTTGGGTCCGGTGATGATCAAAGCCCGCTGGTCGACCGTCAGCTCGAGATCGAGAGGCACGATCGGGTCGGTGTGCCCCTCCTGCTCCAGCGCTTCACGACGCAGCTCCGCCAGCCCCGGGTCGAGCAGTGGATGCCGCGCTTTGATGAGCGTCAGCTCGTGCCGTTGGCCCAGCTCGGCCAGACAGCCGCTGCAGGCGTCGCCAAAACGCACGGAGGCCTGTAGCAGGTCGATCTCGGCGATGAAGGCGGCTTGTGCGCGGAGCGCCGGCAGCTCTTCGCCGAGCCGCCGGATGAGATCGGCGAGGATACGCCTTTTCTCGGCGGCCTCCTCGTCGCTGATCTGCTGCAGCTGATTGTTGCTTTCGACCGCCTCTAAAGGCTCGACGTAGAAACTCCGGCCGCTTCCCGAGCGGCCGTGCAGCAGCCCCGGAAGGCGGCCGCGGGCGCCGGCCTGCAATACCAGCACCAATCTCCCGCCGCGCAGTGGAATCGTCTCTTCCGAAAGATGCTCGCGGTGCTTCTCCACCAGCGCGCCGAGTTGCTGGTATGTCTGGCTTCGGACCCGCCGCAGCTGGGATCTGAGCTTGGCGAGCCGCGGAGTCGCGTCTTCGCGAATCTCGCCTCGCGGATCGAACGTCTTGCGCAGCGAGCGCTCGAGATCGGCGCAGGAGGGCAGAGCTTCGATAAGTGGCCCCAGGCCGGGCAGCGGCGGATCGGCTTCGGCGATACGGCGGGCGGCCTCCGAGGCGACGGTCAGCAGAGACCGGATCTCGACCAAATCGCGACCGGTGAGCGAGCGACCGCCGTCCGCGACCGCGCTTAGCAGAGGGCGAAACGGCCGCTCACAGTGCGGCACCAGCGGTCGCGCGGCGAGCAGGCGACGAGTGTCCTGGAAGCGACCGCGACGCTGCTCGAGCTCCGCTAGGCTCTCGAAAGGCCGTTGCTCGCCGATGCTCTGTCGCCCGAGATCGCTGGCTGCCAGGTGGGCGACAAGGCGCAGCAGAGCGGGGAGCTCAAGAGCGAGCTCAGTGGCATCGGAGACGACTGGGTGTGAGCTCATCGACCTGCTCGCGGTCACCGATCCCGGGACAATAGCCGTTTCTCGGGGACGTTTCCTCGGCGATCAGCTCGGCAAGACGAGGCGGTCAGACCAACGAAAAGCGGGAGCGAGGTGCCTCGCTCCCGCCTATCGTCCATGACCGAATCGAGTCAGATAAGTCCCAGCCGGCGCTCTTCCGCCAGCTTGCGCAGCATCTTCTTGCGCCCTTGGAGCGCCTTGCGCTTGCGCTTTACGCTCGGTTTCTCGAAATGCTGACGCTTCTTGAGCTCGGTCAAGACGCCGGCCTTCTCACACTTCCTCTTGAATCGACGAAGAGCGTTCTCGAAGCTCTCTTCATCGCGTACGTGGACAATGGGCATGTGGGACTATCCTCTCGTTCTGGGTCTGGCGTAGGGGCATGGCACCGTTTGGCGTTCGACTGAGTTCTAGCTCGAGGTCGTAGCCTGAGGTGGGTCGGTCTGGAAGGTCGCCGGCTGACATCGGGCGTCAGGCTAAGAATCGGCAAAGCTCGATTTTCTCCCAGAAGCGACTCCGAGTCAAGATCAGGATTCTTCCTCCTGAGCCTTGACCGCCTCGAAATCTGTCTTGTAGACCTTCAGAGAGCCTTTGCGTTCGCGGAAGAAGACCGCCGCGGCCGTGTTCGGAGGATCCTCTTTGGGGTAGAACCAGCCTATGACGCCGCCATCGAACTCGCGTACGTTCTGCGCTTTGGGCGTGCCGAGGAGATCGCGGACCTCGTCCTCGGTCATGTTCTTCTTGACCTCGGCCAGCCTCTCTTTGGTCATGTATCGGCGGGCCTCGGCATCGGCGATGGCCGCGGTCAGCTTCTCGTTGTCCGGATCGAGGGTCAAGGCCTGGTTATAGATATCGATAGCTCGCCCGTACTCGCCCCCGTCGATGTAGCCCTGGGCCAGCTCGATATCCAGATCGCTCTTCATGCGGATCGCCTTGGTCTGGACCTCTGAAAGTTCGCCGCCGACGCTGATTCCCTGGTCGTTGATGAACTCCACCAATTGGGCGCCGAAGTCGTCCGACATCTTATAGAGGTCATTCTGAGTCGCTTCGGCCTGAACGGCGAGCTCTTCCGGACTCGGCGGTGGCTCGGCACCTTCCGCTCCCTCGCCGCCATCGCCTTCGGTCTGCTCTTCAGGAGGGTTGTCGATCAACTCTTGGAGTTCCGCCAACTCGGCGCGTTTGGCGTCGAGCTCGGCTTTGGCCGTTTCCAACTTGGCCCAGTCTTCTGCGGTCTTGGCCGCTTTCAGTTCTTCCTCGGACACCTCGGGTTCGCATCCGAGCAGAACCAACATGGCCAGCATGGCTCCAGCAAGAGCGAAGAGCTTGGTTCCTCTACGCATTGGATTCCTCCTTTGGATCACTTAGACGTTGAAGCTTCAATCTAGCACATCGCCTTTGGGACCGACAAGCACGCGAGCTCCGTGCCAGACCGGCAGGAGCCCGCTAAATGCCCGTCCGTCAAGGGTTTTGCCCACGCACGGTGCCTTGACATAAGGCCGAGGTTGAAAAATAATCCAAGTCTTCGTCTGAAGAGATCGGTGCGCCGGGATTTGGAAAATCGGAGCCTCGTGGAGGAGAGTGAAATGTCGGAGTCGGCTGAAGAATCGCAGCGGTCTGGGGCGCAGCGGCGCGACCCATGGCTCGATCGTTCGGAGGAGGTGGGTCCCCACGTCGCTTCGACGGTCAAGAAGATGGTGCGGGATCTCCAGGATCTCGCCTCGGCGGCCGAAGACGAAGCTGTCGGACAGCTGCTCGCTGCGACGGCTCGGGTCGACGGCGAGACGACCCAAAGCGGGATCCTGAATGCCCTGCTCGAGGAGAGCCAGCGTTTCGCTTCGCGGGCGGCGTTCTTCCTGACACGCCCGGGTGAAGTCCGCGGTTGGTCAGGCCGAGGGTTCTCGAACGTCGATGGGGCGCGCTTCGACTACGAAGAGAGCGGTCTGTGGTCACGTATGGCCGCTCAGACAGGGGTCTTGAACCTGAATGGCGAAGACAGTGGCGGCATTTGTCGCAGCCTGGGCGCGGACGCCGGTGTCTCCGGTGTCATGATTCCGTTCATCTTGCGTGGTCAGCTGGGAGGCGTATTGTATGCGGATCGCCTCGAGGGTGAAGGCGGTCTCGGCGTCGCAAGCCTTCAGCTATTGACGCATTCAGCGGCCCAGGCCGTCGAGACCGCCGCAGTTCGCGGCGGTGGCAGCTCGCCGGCTCTTCACTTGAGCTCCGCGGCGGCGTCGCAGGCCTCTTTGTGGCAACCGCCAGAGGATGCAACGCCTGCGGCTGCAGCACCGATCGCCGCGGTTGCCTCAGCCGCTGCGGCAATCGCCGGGGCCACCGCGGTCGCAGAGGAAGTGACCAAGCCCGCCGAGCCCGAAATGGCCGACGTGGACGAGTCCCCGGTCGTCTCCGAGGAACCACCGGCAGAAGATCTGGTCGAAGCTAGCGACGAGTTGGAGTCCTCCGATGAGGTCGACGAGCAGGCAGAGGTCGATGAACAGCCATTAGCCGAGGAGGTCGAGGTCGCAGAGGCGGATGAGCTCGAGGTCGAAGAGGTCGTCGAGGCAGCGCCAGCCGCGGTTGCGGAGTCGGCTGCTGATGCCGAAGCCGTGGACTTCGAGATGGTGAGCGAGGGTAAAGAGGATCTGCAGGCTGTCGAAGATATCGAAGCCGAGTTGGAGCCCGAGCCCGAACTCGAAGACACCTCGGATCTATGGGCGGTGGAAGAAGAAGAGGCTGAGGAGGAGCTCGAAGACGACGAGGAAGAAGCCACCTTCGTCGGTCCTGCACCGGTCGCGAAACCGGTTCCAGAACCGGCACCAGCGCCGCAGGCGATGCCTGTGTCCCCGGAGGTCGGGCAGGAGACCGTCCGCCTCGACATCGCCGCGCTCCAGGGCCAGATGCCGACGATGGGCAGCGAGCCGGCGATCGCCAGCGAGCCGGCCGGCACCGAGGACGATACGACCAAATTACCTCAGTGGGAGGTCGAGGCCGCACCCGAGCCGGCAGCTCCGGAGTTCGAGCTCGAACCGGAGGTGGAGCCAACGGCCCCGACCCTGGAGGAGGTGGAGCCAACGGCCCCAACCCTGGAGGTAGAGCCCCAGCCGGAAGAACCGGTGACGGCGACGATGTCCACGCCGGACTTCTCGGAAGACGCGACCATCATCAGTCCGCGCGAAGACATCACATCGCCGACGGACGGCGGTTATGTGCCACCGGCTCCGGTGACTCCTTCCGCCGAGGTGACTCCACCCGCGGATCTCGCCCCTGCAACGACGGAGGTGACGCCGCCAGCCGAAGTGACGCCGCCGCCCAGCACGGGTTTCGCGGCACCGCCGGCGCCGAAGCCAGATGCCACCGGCACGTCCCAGGTGGTGCCGCCGACGGATATTCAGGGGCCGGGGTCAGCATTCGGCGCGTCGTCCTCTGGGGCCATTCCTGAAGGCGAGGAAGCCCTGCACGAGGAAGCCCGCCGCCTGGCGCGCCTGTTGGTCAGCGAGATCAAGCTCTACAACGAAGAGATCATCGAAGAAGGCCGGCGTTCCGGGAATATCTACGATCGTCTCAAAGACGATATTGATCGCTCGCGCCAGATGTACGAGGAGCGTATCGACCCGCGGCTGCTCAACAGCGGCAACGACTACTTCCGTCAGGAGCTTGTCCAGCGCCTCGCGGGTGGCGATGAGCGGCTCCTGGGTTATTGAGGCCATCGAGTTTCGAGCCCGCTCGGGCTATTGAGCTCATCGCGGCTCTGCTCTCGCTCTTCGTCCTCGCCTGTGGTTCGAGGCTCGAGCCTACTCAACGCGCGTCAGGCGCCGCGGGAGAGCCCCGCGAGATCGTCTCCCGGAGCCCGATCGTCCTCATTACGCTGAGCGGTCTGCGGCCCGACGTCGTCGGAGCGCTGGGGGCGTCTCCCGCAATCTGGACCCCACACATCGACGGCTTTGCTCGCGAAGCTGATTGGGTCGGTTCGACGATTACCGCCTCGAGCGCACCGGCTGTCGCGCTGGTATCGATGATGACCGGGGTCTCTCCCTGGCAGCATCAGGTCGTGACCCATGGCCCGACGTTGCCGCGACCCGGGATCCGCCTCCTCGCAGAAGCCCTCGGGGAGGCAGGATACCGAACGATGGCACGGGTTCCTCAGGAGTATGACCTCCAAGATTACGGCTTGCTCGAAGGCTTCAGCGAAGTCAACGAGATCGAGCCTCTCAGCCAATCGACCGCGGTCTTCGATCGCCCCACGGAGGACCGACCGGAATTCCACTGGTTTCATCTCCGCGAGGCCAACGAGGCGCTTCGGCGCCGCGACGGTGAGCTGCCTCGGCTCGCGGCTCGTGCGGCGCAGATTCCCGGATCGTTGCCCTATCGTATCCAGGCATGGCGGCTATTGACCTACGCCGATCCGGAACTGCCGTTGCCGCCTGAGGAGCGCAGACTCGCCTGGGAGCTCTTTTGCCATGAAGTCGCCTGGGCAGATCATCAGGTCGGCAAGATCCTGGCGTCTCTGCGCAACAGCGGTCGATGGGACAACGCATGGATCATCTTGACCGCATCTCAAGGCATGGAATTCGGCGAACATTCCCAGGTGCTCTATGCTCAAAACCTGGGTCGAAAGACGATCGAAGTGCCGCTGATGATCAAGCTCCCCCGGAACTTGCGCAGCACCTTGGCAGTGGCGGACGACGTCCGTGTCAGCCAGCTTCGACTATGGGCGACCCTGGTCGAAAGCGGCGGAGGACGCTTGGAACCGATCCATGAACCGAGTCTGTTCCATGCCGTCACGCCGCCCATCCTCTCGGAGCTCTATGCGCGTAACGGAGTGAATGAGTTTTCCTTGCTGGACGGCGACGTGCAGCTACTATGGTCGACTAGATTCGCTCCCGCTGAGCCGGAGTTCTATTATGCCCAGCTGGCCTCGAGAGGCGGACGGCCGCCGCTTTCCGAACCAGCCCATCGTATCCTCGATCGGCTCGAGCTCGAGTTCAAAAAGACCTTGCCGCTCTCGGGCCAACACGCGGGCGAGCCCCTGAAACTGCGCCTCGAGCGCTGGAACGAGACCGGGGTCGAGCCATTCGAGGATCCCGTGCGGGCCCAGAGGCAAGCGGTCTTGCTGCGTCGACGATGGATGCGTCACATCGATCGAGAGAGGACTCCGGCGGAAGAATCGTCGTTGAGCGAGGTGTTGCGGTGATATAATCTTCTGCTCGTTCGCATTAGCGGCAAGGGTCCATAGCTCAGTGGTTAGAGCAACCGGCTCATAACCGGTTGGTCCCTGGTTCAAATCCAGGTGGACCCACTTCTTCCGAGATTCTCACGGCCCAGAATCCCGACAAGCGAGATCCCGACAAGACCGACGGAGCTTAGAGATATGCCAGGTCATCTGGACGCCATCGTTTCACTCCACACCACGTTGATCGAGCTATCGGCCTCTGAGCAGCGCCTCAACACGATCCCGGAGTGGATGCGAGAGCTGCATGAAGAGCACAGTCAGAGGAAAGCCGAGATCGATGAGGTCGCGACGGAGGGCGCCGCGGCGGAGCAAGAACGCCGTGAGTCAGAAGCGGCACTGGCGGATGCCGAAGCGCAGCAGAAGAAATACCAGGAACAGTTGGGAAGGGTTTCTACGCAGCGCGAGTACGGCGCCCTGCTGACGGAGATCGACACCACGAAGGATCAGATCTCCCAGAGCGAGCAGGCGGCGATCGAAGCCGCCGAGCGCAAGGATCAGGCGGACGCGAAGCTGACTGAGCTCAACGAGGCGTTTCGCGATCTCGACGAGCGGTATAGCGCCGAACTTGAGAAATGGGAAAGTGAAAAGCCGGCGGTGGCAGACATCGTCAAGCAGCTGACGGCGCAGGTCGACGAGTTACGCGTGGCGGTTCCCCGCAACGTTTTAGTGCTATTTGATCGCCTATATGACCGCTTCGATGGTGCCGCATTGGCTCGGGTCCGGACAACCCATGTGATCAAGGGTAATGCGATGTGGCACTGCGAAGCTTGCAGCTTCAACGTACGGCCGCAGGTCATGGTCGAGATTCGCGACCGCGGAAGTCTCATCCAGTGCGATAGCTGCAAGCGCATCCTCTACTGGGAAGACGAGGAGTAGTCTGTCTTGACCGGCACCGTCGAGACCGCGGTTGCCGAACGCCTGAGCGATGTGCGACGGCGCCTCGGGGAGGCCTGCATGCGGGTCGGCCGGGATCCCGACGACGTCACCCTCTTGGGGATCAGCAAGCGCCAACCGCTCGAGAGAGTGCACGCGGCGATCGCCGCCGGGCTCAAGGTTCTGGGCGAGAACCAGGTGCAGGAAGCCGTCACCAAGAGTGCCCAACTGCCGGTAGATGTCGAGTGGCACCTGGTCGGACATCTGCAATCGAACAAGACGAAACCCGCTGTCCGACTCTTCGGCACGATCCACTCCATCGATCGCCTCAAGATCGCACGCAAGATCGATCAGGAAGCCAGGCGCCAGGATCAACGGATCGACGGCTTCGTCCAGGTCAATCTGGGTGATGAACCGACCAAGCACGGGTACGCCAGCGACGGCCTAGCGGAGGCGATGCGGCCTTTAGCCGAATTCGAGCACCTGCGCATCGTCGGTTTGATGGCGATCCCTCCTTACGAGGAAGATCTTGAGGCCGCGCGTGGTTGGTTTCGAGAGCTGCGCCAGCTCAGGGACGAGATCGGCGCACGTCCGGCTTGGCACGGCTGGCCGGGCTGGCTGTCCATGGGCATGAGCCACGACGCCGAGGTGGCGATCGAAGAGGGTGCGACTCACGTTCGAGTCGGCACCGCGATCTTCGGCGAGCGGCCTACACCGCCCAATGCCGGCCAGGTCGGTCAACAGCGTTAGTCCAGCCCACTCCGATGGCCATTGCCACCCTTTCGGACCTTGTTTTCCACGTCCGGGAGATTTCGAGTGGCCAGCCGGAACTGCTGTCAGTCGTGCTCGGTGGCCGCCGCGAGGCGCTCTCGACGGCGGACTTCGTGCGCAACATCCACTCGCTGGCGTTAGCCCTCGAGTCCCGCGGCCTGGTCAAAGGCGAGAGGGTCGCGATCTTCTCTGAGAATCGACCCGAGTGGCACATCGTCGATTTCGCCTGCCAGCTGATCGGAGCTCCGACGGTACCCTTGTTTCCCGCTCTCGGGCGGCGACAAGTGGGTTTCGTGCTGCGAAATAGCAGCAGTCGTTGGGTTTTCTATTCCGACTCAACCAAGCGCGATCTACTCGATGGCCTCGGGCCTACCCTGACGACGCCACCTAGCCTCGTGGCCTTCGACGGCGATGCCGCCGCCACGGGTGGTACCTCGATCACCCGGCTGATGGGCGAGGGCGCGACGCGCATTGGCGACGTGCCGATCGAGCGGTTCAGAGGGCGTGTCGATGAGGACGATCTGGCGAGCTTGATCTACACCAGCGGTGCGACCGGCGACGCCAAGGGAGTGATGCTCAGCCATCGCAATCTGGTCTCCAACGTGCTGGCCTGCGGCGAGATCTTCGACCTGTCCACGGACGATCTTGCCGTCTCGCTGCTGCCGTTGTCTCACGGCTTTCAGCGCACGGTCGACCATCTATGTTTCCATCGAGGGGTCGAGATTCACTATCTGCCGGCAATCGAAGACTTAGCGTCGACGCTGCGTCGCGAGCAGCCGACGATCCTCGCCGCGGTGCCGGCAGTCTACGAGCGGGCGGTCCAGCGAACCTATGAGCAGGCTGGTCCCGAGGGCTCGGCTCGCCGCGGGTTCTTCGATTGGGCGATCACCGCCGGTATGCGCTACGCGAACGCCGAGCGCGAAGGATTTGTCGGCCCCCTGATCTCTGTGAAGCGCAAGATCGCCGATCTCCTGGTGTTGCGCGGTATCCGTCGATACTTCGGCGGTCGCCTGCGCCTTCCGATCTCAGGAGGCGGCCCCATCTCGGCTGAGATCAGCGATTTCTTCGAAGCTGTCGGCACGCCTCTATTCCAAGGCTATGGTCTGACCGAAACCTCCCCGGTGCTGGCCTCGAGCGCGCCGAATCAGCACCGGCCCGGCTCGGTCGGCAAAGCACTATCCACCGTCGAGCTCAGAGTCGCCGAAGATGGCGAGATCCTGGCCAAGGGGCCGGGCGTGATGAAAGGCTATTGGGCCAACCCACAGGCGACTGCCGAGTCGGTCGACGATTCGGGGTGGCTACATACCGGCGACGTCGGGCGCATCGATCAGAGCGGCTATGTTTTCATCACCGATCGCAAGCAGGATTTTTTGACTCTGACGAGCGGTGAGCGCATCGCGCCGCAGCCGATCGAGAAACATCTCACCAGCCGCGGCTTGGTGGCTCAGGCGGTCGTCGTCGGTGACGGCCGCCCGCACCTGGCAGCGCTGCTGGCTCCCGACTTCGAACGACTTCGAATGGAGCTCGGCGAGTTGACCGACGGCGAGGTCGCCCAGCACCCAGAGGTATTGGAGCGACTCGGCGAGGCCGTCGAGAACGCCAACGCCCGACTCTCCGAGGCCGAGCGAATCCTCGAGTGGCGCGCCATCGACCGACCGCTCTCGATCGAGAACGGTGAGCTGACTCACACCTCGAAGCTTCGGCGCCGAGTGGTCGTGCAGCGCTTCGCTGATCAGATCGCGGCGCTATATTCGAGCAGTCCCTCGTAGGGGCCCAGATCAGCCGCGCTTCGGGGCCGCCGCTTTGACCTCTTCGCCGACGCCGTCTTCGAACTGTTTGAAGTTCTCGACGAACATATCTGCCAACCGGTTGGCCTGGACGTCGAAAGCGGCTTGATCGGCCCAGGTGTTACGCGGAACCAGCACTTGGTCCGGCACCCCGGTGACGCTTTCGGGAATCGCCAAGCCGAAGATCGGATCGGCCTGGGTGGCGACATCGTCGAGCTCGCCGGTCAAAGCGGCGGTGATCATCCGCCGAGTGTAGGCGAGCTTGATGCGGTTGCCGGTGCCATAGGGGCCGCCCGACCAGCCGGTGTTGATCAACCACACCCGGACACCGTGGCGGGTGATCTTATCGCCCAGCAGCTTTCCGTAGACGCCGGGATGTAGCGGCATGAACGGAGCGCCGAAGCAGGTGCTGAAGGTGGCCGAGGGTTCGGTGACCCCGGCCTCGGTTCCGGCGACCTTGGCAGTGTAGCCGCTCAAGAAGTGATACATGGCCTGCGCTTCGTTGAGGCGACTGATCGGCGGCAGGACGCCAAACGCGTCACAGGTCAGGAAGATGACGTTCTTCGGATGCCCTGCACAGCCGCCCAAATCGACATTGCTCAGTTGTGTCAACGGATAACTGGCTCGGGTATTTTCGGTCAGGGAGTCGTCATCGAGATCGATGCGGCGAGTTTCGGGATCGAAGACGACATTCTCCAGGATGGTGCCGAATCGGCGGGTGGTGGCGAAGATCTCAGGTTCGCCTTCCGGGTCGAGGCGTATGACCTTGGCGTAGCAGCCGCCTTCCATGTTGAAGACGCCGTCCTCCGACCAGCCGTGCTCGTCGTCACCGATCAGCTTACGGCCGGGGTCGGCCGAGAGAGTGGTCTTACCGGTGCCGGATAGGCCGAAGAAAAGCGCCACGTCATCGTGGGTCTTACCGTAGTTGGCGCTGCAGTGCATGGCCATCACCTGCCGCTGGGGTAGCAGGTAGTTCATCGTCGTAAATACGCTCTTCTTGATCTCGCCGGCGTACTCCGTGCCGCCGATCAGCGCCATTCGGCGGCCGATGTCGAGCAGGATGAAGGTACCGCTATGGGTGCCGTCGGTTTCGGGATCGGCCTTGAAGCTCGGGGCGTTGATCACCGTGAACTCGGGCTCGAAGTCGCACAGCACCTCGCCGTTCGGTTCGTCGATGAACATGTTGCGGGCGAAAAGATTTTGCCACGCGTTCTCATTGATCACCCGCACCCGTAGTCGATAGTTGGGATCGGCGCCGGCGTAACCGTCGAAAACAAAGAGATCTCGATCCTTCCAATGCTCCTGGATGCGGCGTTCCAGATCATTGAAGGTCTCTCGAGGGAAGGGCTTGTTGACCTTGCCCCACCAGATATCGTCTTCGGTCGAGGGCTCGCGGATCACAAACTTGTCATGAGCAGCACGCCCCGTATGTTCGCCGGTCTTGGCGACCAGCGGTCCTTCCAGCGCCAGGCTGGCTTCGCCTCGCTGAAGTGCCAGCTCGTAGAGTCGAGCTCCCGGCAGATTCCAGTAGACCGTGCCGGTGGTGTCGATGCCCTGAGCTCCCGGACGCCCTTCCGGGGCGCCACGATCGAGGCCAAAGCGACTAATGAACGGGCCGAGGTTTTTCATATCAGCTTCGCTCTCGCCGGCGGAACCGCTTGAGCTCCTCTTCTTTGAACATGTAGCGGATGTTGTGTTTGGGAATCAAAAGGTTGGGGCCGTTCTGGCGATTGAGCTTGATCGCCTTCTTGTCGTACCACTCGATCCAGCCGCGCAACTCCTCGTCATTGGTCAAGACGACGACCATCGGCGTCTTGCCCGCCATCTGCTTGAGGTAGTAGAACTCTTCCGCGTTAGTCTGTTCCGGAGGAGCTTGCTTGCGTCGAGCTCCCCGGCTGGATCTCTGCTCCGCGACGTCGGGTCGGATCAATTTGCGTTGGCTCATCTCGACTTGGACCTCGCCTTTCCTTCCGGCGGTCTGGACTTGCGGGGACCGCGACGAGACCGCTTCTTCTGGTAGAGGGGGTCTTCGTAGGCCAGACAGCATAGGAGTCGCCCACACTGGCCGGAAATCTTGGACGGATTCAGGCTCAGGCTCTGTCGTTTCGCCATCTGGATCGAGATCGGCTTGAAGTCCTTCAACCAGGTTGAGCAACAGAGGGTCCGGCCACAAATGCCGATCCCTCCCAGATGCTTGGCTTCGTCGCGGGCACCGACCTGGACCATCCTGACCCGGGTCGAGAAGCGCTGAGCTAGATCGCGCACCAGTTGCCTGAAGTCGACCCGTCCGTTAGCGGTGAAGAAGAAAGTCGCTTGCCTACCATTGAGAGAAAACTCCACTTTGGAGATCTTCATCTCGAGTTTCAGGCTGCGCGCTTTTTCCCGACAAGCCCTCTTGGCCAGCATCTCGTTTTTCAGCTTGCGTTCGTAGGCCTTGACATCCGCCTTGGAAGCAGACCTCAAGACTCGCCGGGCATTCGATTTCTGACATGGCTTGAAGACCGGCATCGGCGACTTCTCTACGCGCCCGAAGAGCGGACCGTTCTCGCCGTCGACCACGACCTGGTCCCCGCAACCGAAGATCGTGCCTTCCGTGCGGCAGAGGGTCAGATTGGTCTCCTCGCCGAAACGCACGCCGACGAAAGTGTCCTCGACGGCGGTCGACATTCCTGTATACGAGCAGCCCGAACAGCCGGCCATGTCTTCACCTATTTGGAGCTAGCGGAATAAATCAACGCGCAGGAGCAGGATCGGCCCTGCGGGGTCTTTCTGAGGCACCCTCCGGAGTGGCTGGTCGCCTCGTCTCCTCAAAGGGTTATCCGAGGATTATGGCAATCGCGTTCTAGAACGTCAATCAGAGCGGATGAACCGCCGGTAGCGCATCCTTAGGAGGCTGTTGCGCATATGCTCTCGCTGCTGGACGCCAGAGGCTTGGCCGCAGGGTTGGGTGCGCGAAGCGCGCCCGACTCTGCCGAGGAGGGGATGGGCCAATGAAGCCAGTCCGAAGGAATGGCTTTCTTGGGGCGCTAGGCCCGGTTCAGGACCCGGCGACCGATATCGTGGCGCAGGATCTTATGCTGCCACTGGACCGACGCCGAGGCGGTGTAGGCGCGTTTGAGTGCGTCTCGCATAGTCGCGCCGCTGGCACAGACGTTGAGCACCCGTCCACCGGCGGCGACCAGTCGGCCGTCCTTGACCGCCGTGGCGGCATGAAAGATCTCGACGCCTTCCAAACGTGCAGCGGTCTCGAGACCGGTGATTTCATCTCCCTTGATAGGTTTTTCCGGATAGCCCTCGCTGGCCAGCACGATGCAGGCGGCTGCTTCCTTGCGGAAGCCGATTCGAGGGCTCTCGAAACGACCCGACGCGCCACCCGCGAGGATCGGAAGCAGGTCGTCCTCCATCCGCAACATGATCGGCTGGGCTTCCGGATCTCCGAGCCGAACGTTGAATTCGAGCACCTTGGGGCCGTCTTCGGTGAGCATCAATCCGGCGTAGAGGACGCCGACGAACCTGCGGTTCTCCTTATTCATCGCCCGAACCGTCGGCCGCACGATCCCGTCGAGGATCTCGGAACCGGTGGTGCCGCCGAGCACACCGGCCGGGCTGTGGGCTCCCATGCCGCCGGTATTCGGCCCCTGATCATTGTCCCCGAGGCGTTTGTAGTCCTTGGTCGAAGCGACCGGCAGGACATGCTCGCCGTCGCAAAACGAGATGAAGGAGACCTCTTCGCCGACGAGGCACTCTTCGACCACCACCCGTTCGGCGGCGGCGCCGAAACGTCGGGCTTCGAAGAAGAGCGCGAGATGCGACTCGAGCTCCTCCTGGTTCTTTGGAATCAACACCCCTTTGCCGGCCGCCAGACCATCGGCCTTGAGCACCACCGGGAAACCGAATCGTGCCGCGGCTCGCCGCACGGCCTCGGCTCCATGGGCGATCTCGAAGTCAGCGGTGGGGATCCCATGCCGCTTCATGAACTCCTTGGCGAAGACCTTGCTGCCCTCGAGCTCCGCCGCCCGTTGGCGCGGACCGAAGATGGCCAGTCCACGGCTGGAGAACTCATCGGCGATGCCGAGGGTCAGGGGCAGCTCGGGGCCGACGACGGTCAAATCGATCTTGAGCTCGGCGGCAAAGTCAGCCAGCTCGTGGATTTGATCCCCGGGGATCGGCACGGGATCCGCGATCCCGGCGATACCGGGATTGGCAGGAGCGCAGTAAAGCTCCTTGAGCAGCGGGCTCTGGCGGAGCTTCCAGCACAGGGCGTGCTCCCGGCCGCCGGATCCGATGACCAGGACTTTCATAAGGACGATGAACGGGGTAGGTTCACGGAGAGGATGACCATGATGCTGGCTCTCATAGAAGCTCGCGGATGAAACAGATGCCGATCGATAAGCTGTCTCAGGGATCGATGCGCTGTTTCGAGATCACCGGCCGGGCCGGACTGTCAGTCGATTCTTACGGATGATATCTGATTTTCGCGAATCTGTCCGAGTGTCTGCCGACGCCTGGATCGGATCGGACGGCGCGCGTAAGATACCGTCATGGACACCCACAACAATACCGAGACCACCGAGCCCGCCGGTGGTACTCCCTTCTCCCCCATCGCGTGGCGTGACGGCGGCCTGTGGTTGCTCGAACAGACCTTGCTGCCGGCAGAAGAGACTTGGATTGAATGCCCGACGCCCGAGGTCGTCGCGGATGCCATTTATCGGCTAGCCGTGCGAGGTGCGCCGGCGATCGGCGTCTCGGCCGCCTATGGCCTGGTCGTCGGTCTAAAGTCCGTCGAACGGGACGAAGATCTCGATGCCCGGTTCGAGGAGGTCTACGACCTCCTCATGGGCACTCGGCCGACCGCCGTCAATCTGCGCTGGGCGCTCGAGAACGGCCGCAAGGTGTTCGAGGCCAATCGTGATCAAGGCGCCGAGGCAACTCGTGAGGCGCTGCTCGAATGGGCGAAAGGAGTGCACGCCGACGACATCGAGTCGTGCTTGCGCATGGGTGAGCACGGGGCCAAGCTGTTTGAAGAAGGCGACAAGGTCCTCACCCACTGCAATGCCGGCGCGCTTGCCACCGGTGGCTACGGCACCGCCGTAGGCGTCATCACCTCGAGCTTCAATGCCGGCAAGTTGTCCCAGGTCTGGGTCGACGAGACCCGACCCCTGCTTCAGGGCGCCAGGCTCACCGCCTGGGAGCTCAAGCGTCTCGGCATCCCCTACCGGGTGGTGACCGACTCGAGCGTCGGCACGCTGATGTCACGGGGCATGGTCGACCGCATTGTCGTCGGCTCGGATCGCATCGCGGCCAACGGCGACGTCGCCAACAAGATCGGTACCTACACTGTCGCGGTCTTGGCGGCGCGTCACGGTGTGCCGTTCTACGTTGCGGCCCCGCTGTCGACCATCGACCCCCGCACGCCGACGGGCGCCGACATCCCGATCGAGGAGCGCGATCCGGCAGAGGTCACCCGCATCGCCGATGTCGACGTCTCACCCGATGTCGAGATGGCTCAAAATTTTGCTTTCGACGTCACGCCCAACGAGTTGGTCGCGGCGATCATCACCGAAGTCGGAGTGCTCCGGGCACCCTACGTCGAGAGCATCCGCGAGGCCCTGGCCGGCACGGGTTAGGTATAGTGACAACGCCAGAGCCTATTCAGATCGTCGGTGGGGGTCTCGCCGGCAGTGAGTGCGCCTGGCAACTGGCGCGCCACGGGCTTCCCGTGGTGCTGCACGAGATGCGACCGGAGCGACCGACACCGGCGCATCATACCGGCGATTTCGCCGAGCTGGTGTGCAGCAACTCCTTTCGCAGCGACGACCCCAACCATGCCGCGGGCCTTCTCAAGCGCGAGATGGAGGTCTTCGATTCCCTGGTCATCGGCTCGGCCCGCCATGCCGCGGTGCCGGCGGGCGGCGCGCTGGCGGTCGACCGCGAGCGCTATGCCGAGCGGGTGACCGCCGAGCTTTCGAGCCATCCGTTGATCGAGATCCGGCGCCGCGAGGTCACCGAGCTGCCGGACGGCGACGTCGTGCTGGCCACCGGGCCGCTGACCTCGAAGTCCATGTCCGAGGTCTTGGGCGAGTTGCTCGGGGACGAGTACCTCTATTTCTATGACGCCATCGCGCCGATCGTCGATGCCGAGAGTCTGGATATGAACATCCTGTTCGCCGCCTCTCGCTACGGCAAAGGCGACGGCGACGACTATCTCAACGCACCGATGGACAAGGACCAGTACCTCGCCTTTCACCAGGCGGTACTGAGTGCCGACGTCGTGCCGCTCCACGACTTCGAGAAAGATCTCTTCTTTGAGGGTTGCTTGCCGATCGAAGAAATGGCGCGGCGCGGGGTCGACACCTTGCGTTTCGGCCCGATGAAACCGGTCGGGCTCACCCGACCCGATGGCTCGAAAGCCTACGCCATCGTCCAGCTACGGCAGGAGAACCTGGCGCGCAGTCACTACAACCTGGTGGGCTTTCAATCGCGCATGACCTGGGGCGAGCAGAAGCGGGTCCTGCGCATGATCCCGGGGCTCGACAAGGCGCGCTTCGAGCGCCTGGGCCAGGTGCACCGCAACACCTTCATCAACGCCCCGACCCACCTCGACAAGCTCTATCGCCTGAAAGCCTTGCCGCGGGTGCGCCTGGCCGGGCAGATCACCGGCGTCGAGGGCTATCTCGAGTCGGCGGCGACCGGCCTGGCGATCGCTCTCTACCTGACCCTCGAACGGCGCGGCAGTGAGGCCGAGCCGTTGCCCGCGACCACCGCCCTAGGAGCGCTGGCGCGGCATCTCACCGAGTCCAAAGCGAAGAACTTTCAACCTGCCAACATCAACTATGGTCTCTTCGAACCGCTCGACGGGCCGCGGATCCGCGGACGCAAGGGGCGGCAGGAACGGCGACGATTGCTGGCCGAACGGGGATTGGCAGCGATCGAGCGCTGGAAGACCCGGCGATTCGCCTGAATCAGGGTGTCAGACCGGATGAAGTCCCTGATTTCAGACTACCTGGAACACCTGGAGCTCGAGCGCAACCTCTCGCAGCACACCCTGCGCGCCTATCGCGGTGACCTCGAGCGTTTTCTGACCTTCCTCGCCCGCGACTATCTCAACGTCCCTCCAGACGACCTGCGGCCGGACGATGTCGACACCCCGGCGGTGCGTGCCTTTCTTTCCGCGATGACCCGCCAAGGTTTGGCGCGGCGTAGCCAGGCGCGAGCCCTCTCAGCGGTCAAGAGCCTGTTTCGTTTCGCGTGCCTCAGGGGCCACCTGGGGGCCAATCCGGCGAGCCGTGTCCGCACGCCTAAACAGGAAAAGACTCTGCCGCGCCACTTGCGTCCCGGAGAGATCGAGCGCCTGATCGAAGCTCCGTCGGACGACACCCCTCTCGGGCGGCGTGACCGCGCGCTGCTCGAGTTGCTCTATGCCACCGGCCTGCGGGTCGGCGAGTTGGTGAGCCTCGACCTCCAGGATGTCGATCTTCAGGCCCGGGTGCTGCGAGTCCTGGGCAAAGGCGGCAAAGAGCGCATGGTGCCCTTCGGGGGGGCTGCCGCCAAGGCGATCGCCGCTTGGCTCAAGGACTGGGAAGAACAACGGGCACGCTATACCGGGGAAGAGGACGACGAGCCCATCTTCTTGAACACCCGGGGCGGGCGGCTCGGTGACCGTTCCGTGCGTCAACTCATCGACCGCTATGCGGCGGCCTCAGGGGTGCCCGCGGGAGTCCATCCACACACCCTGCGTCACACCTTCGCCACCCACCTGCTCGAAGAGGGGGCGGATCTCAGGACGATCCAGGAGCTCCTCGGTCATAGCTCCCTGACCACCACCCAGCGCTATACCCATGTCGAAATCGAGCGCATGCTGCGCATCTACCGCGAAAGTCATCCGCGGGCGAAGCTCGAGTCCTCCTCCGACAAGACTTAGTCGAGCTAGATCTCATCCAACAACGCTGGCAGGCCGGTCGCACGGGTGGGCTGCGCGCAGCGCTGCGTAACTCGCTTGGCTCTCGGCGAGCAACTGTAAGCTGCAGTACATCAGCGGCTTACGCCATAGCGGTTCGCCGGAGCGCTCAGACATCCTCGCCCGTGCTCGCTCCACCCGCGCGACCTCTGAGGTGGAGAAATAGGTGGAGCGGCGCCCGGATCCCGAGGACGGCGCGGAGGCGTGTTTGAGCGCGGCCGAGGTAGGAACGACAATGTTTTGGGATCCAGCGTTGTCGAAGAGAGAAAGGCCGCGCGAGTTCAGCGCAG
>JAAUXY010030534.1_pt1 | contig 23170 bp, 23 predicted proteins | sample 7278121 | NCBI WGS metagenome assembly JAAUXY01 (sample SAMN14350117, study PRJNA611818) | marine sediment metagenome | isolation source: surface marine sediment (1.8m) | place: French Polynesia: Moorea | collected 2018-08 | reverse complement strand
CAGATCGAGTTCCACGCCACGATCGCCGAACAGGAGGGCCGGTTCACGATCGCCGACGTCGCTGGTGGCATCCACGACAAGCTCGTGCGGCGCCATCCCCACGTGTTCGGCGAGGTCGACGTCGACGGGACCGACCAGGTGGTCGCCAACTGGGACGCGATCAAGAACGCCGAGAAGGGCCGCACGTCGGTGTTCGACGGCGTGCCACGGTCGTTGCCCTCCCTCGCCTACGCCCAGCAGGTCGGCCGGAAGGCGGCCAAGGCCGGGTTCGACTGGCCCGACGTCGCCGGCGCGTTCCCGAAGATCCACGAGGAGACCGCGGAGCTCGAGGCGGCGATGGACGCCGGCGACACCGACCACGCCCGGGCCGAGCTGGGCGACCTGCTGTTCGCGATCGTCAACGTCGCCCGCCACCTCGGGATCGACCCGGAGCTCGCGCTGCGGGCGGCGTCGGACGAGTTCCGCCAGCGTTTCGAGGGCGTCGAACAACTGGCGGCCGAGCGGTCGATCGACCTCCGGTCGTCCGACCTACCGACGCTCGACGCGCTGTGGGACGAGGTCAAGGCCCGCCGTCAGAACCCCGGCTGACCTTGCGACGCCTGGTACGCGGCAGCGAGACGAATCCGCTCCGCCATCATCTCCGGGTCGAACTCCGCCCCGGCCGGTCCCCCACGACTCATGCCGGCGGCACCCTCGAGCTCCCGCATCGCGCGGGCGCCCAGGAGGACGAACACCAGCGACGGGAGTGCCGCGGCGACGACGACGAGGCCGCCGGAGGCGAACGTCGTCGCGTCTCCCGCCTCGGCGCTCAGGGCCATGCCACCGGCGATCAGCAGCAGGGCGAAGCTGACGACGACGGCGAGGATCGGACCCCAGAACCACCAGATGAACCGGGTCCCGTTGCCACCGACCCAGCGCGTCGCCCTGGCGAGGCACCGGAAGGGCTGGAGCGCGGCGAAGATCACTGCGACGAGGTAGACGGCCACCAGGGCCATGCTCGTCCCGTCGAGGCCGTCCCGTGATGCGAACTCGCGATCGTCGCCGAGCGCGCCGGTCACGACCACGACGACGACGAACATGGCGACGACCACGAGCGGGGCGAACCACCACAACACGGCCGCGACCGGCTGCGGTGCCTTGACGTAGACCGTCGACGGCTTCACCCGACGGGCGTTGTCGACCGCGAGGTACGTCCAGGCCAGCAGGGCCAGCAGCGCGACACCGGCCACCGCAGTGCCCGGCAGCGGCGCAACCAGGCAGAGGATGCCCGCTGCCACGTAGCCGACGAGGTAGGTCCAACGCAGTGGAGCGACTCGGTGCAGTCGCACTGGTTCGGCCGGGTCCCCGCCGTCGACGCGGTCGGCTCCCGACCTGGGTTGATCGGGGCCGGCGGGCGGGGGTACCGGCGCCGTGGCGACCATCTGTGCGTGCTGCACCGGCTGCCCGATGACGGCCTGGTTCGGCACGACCGCCGCGCCCGGGACGGCCGGCGGATGCGGCGCCACCGGCGCGCCCGGGACGGCCGGCTGGTACGGCACCACCGGCTGCCCCGGCACGACCGGCTGTCCGGGGTGCGGCGCCACCGGCTGCCCCGAGACGACCGGCTGGTGCGGCGCGCCCGGCACGACCGGCTGGTGCGACGCGCCCGGCGCGACCGGCTGGTGCGGCGCGCCCGGCAGGATCGGCTGACCTGCTGGCGGTGGGGGCGGTGCGCCACCCGCCACGGGTGGGGGTGGCGGCGGCGAAGCCCCAGGGGGAGGTGGTGGCGCCGTCATGTCGTCGCTCCTCGTTCGGGGCCCGGTGGGGGCTGTTGGGCAAGGTCTCTCAGCGTCTGTTCCCAGTCGGTTCTCCAGCGGTTCCAGCGGAGGTCGATCACCTCGTCGAAGACGGTGACCGCACGCCACGTGGACCATGCGAACGCCATCGCCGCCAGCCCATACACCGACCCGACGCGGGTCACCTCGGCTTCCGCGTCGCTGCCGACTCGTGGCGCAACGGCGAACGCGACGATCGCGAGCCCTGTGACGTACGTGCCGAGCGGCCACCAGTACCAGGCGGCGATCGTTCGCTGCGGTGCACCGATGCGACGGGCCTGGCGGACGTGGTATCCGATCGGCGACCAGGCGACGAGCATCGCGACCACCACGACCACGATCGTGAGCAACGTGGGTGCGACCGCCTCGTCGTTCGCGAACTCCGCTCCGGCCCGGTCGACCACCACCAGCGCGGCGACCAGTGCGGCAGTTGCGGCGATCCAGAGCGCCGCCGCGAGACGGCCGCTGGCCGGGTGGCCGTAGCGGGTGCTGGGCACGAGCGCCGAGACGTTGCCGATCGCCGTCGCGCTCCAGACGACCAGCAGGACCACCACGGCGCCGTGCAGCACGATGGCGAGCGGGGTCGCGAGGCGCGTCCCAGGACCCCCGCGGTACTCGGCGACGAGGACCGCCCCGGCGGCGGCTGCGATCGCCAGCACGAGCGCCGATCGGGTCCAGAGGGTCGAGCCGAGCGACGGTGGCGGATCGGTCCGCAGCGGCACGAACTCCCCGGTCATGGCGGCTCGCTCCGGAGGATCGTCAGCCGGCTGGGACGGCTGCGGCACCCGAGACCGACGCCGGCTGGCGCTGTGCGATCAGGAAGTTGTGGTGCTCGGCCTCGTGCTCGTAGGTGTCGGAGATCGCGAGGCTGGCCTCGGTGACCGCCAGCGTCGAGAGCAGCTGCACCAGCGCGCCGAGCCCGAGGTACGCGGCCAGCCGGCCGAACTGGTCGACGTCGGAGACCTGCTCGATCGTCGACAACCCGCCGAGGCCCTGGACATGGACCAGCATCACGACGCCCACGGCGTACACGATGCGGAACGGCGAGCGGCGCGTGCCGATCGCAACCGCCGATCGTTCGAGCAGGAAGAAGGGCACGTAGAGCACCGCAGCCTGGACGAGGAATCCAGCGACCACGATCTCCGGCTCGCTGGCGTCGCCGACCCGGTCGGCGACCGCCCAGATGCCTGCGACTGCAGCCGGCCATGCGACCATCGCGATGATCGGGTTGCGCCGACGGCCCGAGGCCTTGCGGACGTTGTAGACGGTGACGAACGTCCACGCCATCACCGCGACGAGCAACGCGGTCGCCACGTAGCGCTCGGCGATCTGGAGCTGGTCGAGCACCTCCCACGCCCGCGTGCGTTGGCCGGGGAGCACGAGTCCATCGCTGGTCTCGCGCCAGAAGAGGAACATCACGAGTGCGCCGACCACGCTCAACAGTGCGATGCCGGCGAGCAGGGTGACCATCGTCAGGCGCAAGAGGTTTCCCGCGGGGAGGAGCTTCGTCGGCCCCCTCGTGCTGAGCACGGCACGGTTCGGTCCGTCGCCTCCGTAGATCGAGGGCAGCCCTGCGTTCCGGCCGTCCACCGACGGCGTGCGGCCGAGCCGCCGGTCGAACGCCCGCGAGATCGTCTCCTCACCGTTGCGGGCGGCGGAATGGCCGACGAAGAACACGACGAAGAGCGGCAGCATGAGGAGTACGGCGACGACCCAGCTGGGCGCCACACCGTCGTTGTTGTCCTCGAACGTGCCGAACGCCCGCAACCCGCCGATTGCCGCGGCGCCGACGACGGCGAACACGACCGGCACCCACATCCAGCGCAGCAGGCTCACCGAGCCACCGCCGACGCTGCGGAGCACCTGGCTCAGGTACGAGACGGGGGCGGAGAGCAGCAGCAGCGAGACGAGCACCGACCCGAACGCGATCAGAAGGGGGGCAGAGGACGAGGTGCCGTCCAGCGGGGAGTCCCACCGTTGCGACAACATGGCGACGACGGCGGTCGCCGACACCACGAACGAGATCGGGACGGCCCACAGCAGGAGTGCCCGCTTCGGGTCGGGGAGCGCGTAGGTCTCGGCCGGCGACACGATGCGTCGTGCGTTCTCGACCGCCATCCAGGTCCACGTGAGCACCGCGAGCACGCAGACGACGGCGACCATGAGCGAGACGAACCCGAGCGACATCGAGCGCTCCTGGTCCTCCAACACGCGAAGGACCTGCACACCGCTCAAGCAGAAGGCTCCGGCGAACGAGGTCGCCGCCAGCAGGCGGAAGACCGCCATCGGGAGCTTGCGTGGCAGGTCGATCTCACCCTGATGATGGCCGGGCGTGTCCGCAGTCGGCGGAGGGGGGAACTCGGGTTGTTCGCCGACGACCGGCGGCGGGACACCGGCGGGCGACGCCGCAGGTCCGCGGGGCGGGCGCGGATCCACTGCTTCCATGTCGTCAATGTCGGCGCCGACTGGCATCGGCTTGAGGATTTCCTGCCACTCCAGGCCTGCCGGGACGCAATCGCTGCCGATGTCGGCAGACTTGGGGAGATGCGCCTGCAGCTCGCCAACCCCTCCGAGCACCCCCGGATCGCCACGCTGCCGTTCGGGAAGCGCCTCGAGGACTGGGATCTGCCCCGCATGCACGGGGTCCTCGGCCTCCACCGCCATGTGGTGCGGCTCATCGAGCTCGGCGACGTCAGCTACGTGATCAAGGAGCTGCCCGACGCCCTCGTGCAGCGGGAGTACCGGCTGCTGCGGGAGCTGGCCGAGGACGGGTTGCCGACGGCCGAGGTCGTCGCCGCACTGACCGAGAAGGCCGACGGCACCGACGGGATGTTGATCACCCGGCACATCGACTACTCGCTGCCGTACCGGACCCTGCTGTCCGGGCGCGGCCTGACGATCCCGTACCTCGGCGAGCGGGTCCTCGACGCGCTCGTCGGCCTGCTGGTGCGGCTCCACCTCGCCGGCTTCTACTGGGGCGACTGCTCGCTGTCGAACACGCTCTTCCGGCGCGACGCCGGGGCGCTGACCGCCTACGTGATCGACGTCGAGACCGGCGAGCGGTTCGCCAAGCTCAGCGACGGTCAGCGCAGCCTCGACCTGAACATCGCGATGGAGAACGTCGCCGGCGGGCTCCTCGACCTGCAGATGGGGGGCCGGCTCGCCGCCGACATCGACCCGTGGGAGGTGTCGGCCCAGATCGAAGAGCGGTACCGCGACCTGTGGGCCGAGCTGACCGAACCGGCCGAGTTCACCGCCGACGAGACGTACAAGATCCGCCAGCGCCTCGAGCGCCTCCACGACCTCGGGTTCGACGTCGAGGAGATGGAGATCGTCGACACCGGCGACGGTGAACTGCTGCGGTACGTGCCCAAGGTCGTCGAGCACGGCTTCCACTCCCAGCGGTTGCACAACCTGACCGGGCTGGAGACGACCGAGAACCAGGCCCGGCGGTTGCTCGACGACATCCATGCCTTCGGCGCCCAGCTCCAGCAGGAGCGGGCGGCCGAAGCCAGCGCGCTCGGCCGGACGCCCCGCCAACTGCCCGAGAACGTGATCGCCGTCCGCTGGCTCGACGACCGGTTCGAACCGTTGCTCGCGCGCATCCCGGAGGGGTTGTTCTCCAAGCTGGAGGGTGCCGAGATCTACCACCAGCTGCTCGAACACCGCTGGTTCCTGTCCGAGGAGGCCCGGGTCGACATCCCGCTCGAGGACGCGCTCGAGTCGTACATCGACGACGTGCTCGTCGACGCTCCCGACGAGCTCCTCCACCTCGCCGGCGACATGACCGGCGAACTGCCGGCCATCCCGGTCACGGCGACCGAGCCGACGGCGGACCCGTCCGCAACCTGAACAACCTGACGACTCCTTGGGCGCGATCTCTGCCCTCGCTCTACCATCACCCCCATGAGCGAGATCATCTCCATCGTGGGTCGGCAGATCCTGGATTCCCGTGGCAACCCAACCGTCGAGGTCGAGGTGTCACTCGACAGCGGGGCTCGCGGCCGTGCCGCCGTCCCCTCGGGCGCGTCGACCGGTGAGCACGAAGCGGTCGAGCTGCGCGACGGCGGCGAGCGCTTCGGCGGCAAGGGCGTGACGTCGGCGGTCGGGTTCGTGAACGGCGAGATCGCCGACGCACTCGTCGGCTACGACGCACTCGACCAGCGGGTCATCGACCACCTGATGATCGACCTCGACGGGACCGACAACAAGGCCCGCTTCGGGGCCAACGCAGTGCTCGGCACCAGCCTCGCCACGGCCAAGGCGATGGCGGTCGAGCTCGACGTGCCGCTGTACCGGTACGTCGGGGGGCCGAACGCCCACGTGCTGCCGGCTCCCATGATGAACGTCCTCAACGGCGGGGTGCACGCCGACAACTCCGTGGACTTCCAGGAGTTCATGATCATGCCGGTCGGTGCGCCGAGCTTCTCCGAAGCGCTTCGCTGGGGCACCGAGACCTACCACGTGCTGAAGGGCATCCTGAGCGAGCGCGGGCTGTCGACCGCAGTTGGCGACGAGGGCGGGTTCGCTCCCGACCTCGACTCGAACGAGGACGCCATCAAGCTGCTGATCGAGGCCGTCGAGAAGGCCGGGTACACACCCGGCGACGACATCGCGATCGCCCTCGACCCGGCGGTCAGCGAGCTCTTCCGCGACGGCAACTACCACCTGGAGGGCGAGGGCAAGGTGCTCTCCCCCTCGGAGATGAGCGACTACTGGGTCGACCAGGTCGGCCGGTACCCGATCGTCTCGCTCGAGGACGGGATGGACGAGAACGACTGGGAGGGGTGGGCGACGCTGACGGCGGCGATCGGCGACCGGGTGCAGCTCGTCGGCGACGACCTGTTCGTGACGAACTCCTCCTACCTCCAGCGGGGCATCGACAGCGACGTCGCCAACTCGATCCTGGTGAAGGTCAACCAGATCGGCTCCCTCACCGAGACGCTCGACACGGTCGGGCTGGCGACCCGTCACGCCTACACCGCGGTGATGAGCCATCGTTCCGGCGAGACGGAGGACTCGACGATCGCCGACCTGGCGGTCGCCACCAACTGCGGCCAGATCAAGACCGGCGCCCCCGCCCGCAGCGACCGGGTCGCCAAGTACAACCAGCTCCTGCGCATCGAAGCCGACTTGGGCGAAGCCGCGGAATACCGCGGAAGGGCAGCCCTCGCTCCGATGCGCTGACCAACCCGAACGCGTGAACAATGTGCGCACGCGTGTGCGCAACATCATCACGCGAACGGCGAAGCGTGGAGCACGAGACCCGAACGCGTGATCATGTTGCGGACGCGTGTGCGCAAGATGATCACGCGAACCGGTGACGCGACATTCGGGGGCTGACCGGCCAGAATGACCGGGTGCCACGATCGAAGACGACGGCGATCAAGCGCCCCGCAGCGCCCGCTGCCGACGAGGGGCGCTCCCGGCTCGGCGACCTGACGCGGCCGATCCCGATCGACAAGCGGGTCTCGCGCCGCCCGAAGGTGGCGCTGGTCGCCGGCGTGCTTGCGCTCTTGGTCATCGCCACGATCGCGGCAGCGGTGTTCATCCTGCCGATCCAGACCTGGCGCGACCAGGACGACGACCTCGCCCGGCGCCAGGCCCAGCTCGACGCGTTGCGCAAGGTCAACAGCGAACTGGCGGCCGAGGTGGCCCGCCTCGAGACCGACGACGGGATCCGCGAGGCCGCCAAGGAGGAGATCGGCTTCGTCGAGATCGGTGAGGAGCGCTTCTCGGTCCTGCCGTTCCCGGCACTGCCGAGCGAGCTCCCGGCGGGATGGCCCTACAACGTGGTGACCGAGATCCTCGACGCCCGCCGCGCCGGCCCCGCACCGGTCGTCGCCGACGACGGCTGACCCGGACGCTCCGTTAGACGGCCTCACTTCGGAGCTAGACCATCTAACGGTCTCGTGGTAACGTCCGCATGGCCGGCGTCCCGGGCCCGAGGTGTTCCCCGGCCCGGCTGCGTTCGTGGGAGGGGAAATCGTGAACGACCAGCACCGGAGCGCCTCGGCGCACCTGCTGCCGCACTTCACCAAGGGTGCGGCGTGGCGCACGGCCGACATGCCGATCATCGAGCACGGCGAGGGCTGCTACGTCTACGACTCCGACGGCGTCCGCCACCTCGACGGTCTCGCCGGACTCTTCTGCACCAACCTCGGTCACGGCCGCAGCGACCTGACCGCGGCCGCTGCCAAACAGATGGACAGGCTCGCGTACTCCCCCAACTGGGGAACGGCGCACCCGTCCGCCATCGAAGCCGCCTCGATGATCGCGGAGCGCTTCCCCGGCGACCTCGACGAGGTGTTCTTCGTCAGCTCCGGATCCGAGGCCGTCGAGTCCGCCCTGAAATTCGCCAGGGCGTACCACGTGTCGCAGGGCGACGTCGGCCGCCACAAGGTGATCGCCCGCGAGTGGGCTTACCACGGAACGACGCTCGGCGCCCTGACCGTCACCGGCATCCCCAAGTTCCGCAAGCACTTCGAGCCGATGCTGTGGGACGGCGTCCGCCACGTCCGCAACACCTACGGCGACTCCGTCCCCGAGGGCACGCCGGCGAGCGAGCTCGAGTCGGTCAAGGCGATCGAGGCGAAGATCCTCGAAGAGGGGCCCGAGACGGTTGCCCTCGTCGTCGCCGAACCCGTCCAGAACGGCCGAGGCGCGGTCGTACCGCCGCCGGGCTACTGGCTCGAGCTGCGCCGGATCTGCGACCGCTACGGGGTGCTCCTCCAGGCCGACGAGGTGATCAACGCGTTCGGCCGCCTCGGCCACTGGACCGGGAGCGAGCGCTTCGGCGTCGTCCCCGACATCATCAGCTTCGCCAAGGGCGTCACGAGCGCCTATCAACCGCTCGGCGGCATCGCCGTCCGCCGCCCGCTCGTCGAGCGGATCTGGGACTCCGAGCTGGGGGCGTACATGCACGGGTCGACGTTCGGTGGCCATCCGGTGGCGACCGCCGTGGCCGTCGCCACGATCGAGGCGCTCGAGACCGAGGGTGTGCTCGACAACGTGCTCGAACACGAGGGCCTCATGAGGCAGAAGCTGGCCGGCCTGATGGACGCCCACCGGTGCGTGAAGGAGGTCCGCGGCTGCGGCTACTTCTACGCGATCGAGCTGATGGCGGACCGCAACGAGGGCCTCGAGCTCGACGACGCGCAGGTCGCCGACCTCCAGGGCGGCACGCTCGCACGGCTCGTGCGCGACGCCCGCATCCTCGTCCGCCCGGACGATCGCGGCGCCACGATGCTGACGATCTCGCCGCCGCTCGTCGCCGGCCCCGACGTGATCGACGATCTCGCCGGCCGCATCGACGACGTGCTCACCATGACCGACGACCATCTCGCGGAGGCCTGATCGCCCCGATCGGTGCCGCGCATCACGTACTGCATGTCCACGCCCCGCCAGCCCGTCGACGAGGACCGCGTGGTCGCGGTCGCCGCCGAGATCGCCGATCGAGAGGGTCTCGATGCGGTCACGCTGACGCGGGTGGCCAACGAGCTCGGGGTGCGCCAGCCGGCGCTCTACCGCCACGTGGAGAGCTACCACGACCTCGTCCGGAGCCTGAGCCTCCGGGGACGCGAGCTGCTCGCCGAAGCGATCTCGCAGGCCGCGATCGGCGTGGCGGGCGACGATGCCGTCGCCGCCGTCGGGCGCGCATGGCGTTCGGTCGCGCGGGATCATCCCGGGTTGTACGCGGCCACCGACCGGTACCCGTGCGCCGGCGACCCGGAGCTCGAGGCGGCGGTCGAGCGGATCGTCGCCGTCCTGGCGCTCTCGCTGGGCAGCTTCGACCTCGACGACGAGCACCGGGTCCACGCGGCGCGGACGCTCCGATCGGCGTTCCACGGCTTCGCCCACATCGAGATGTGCGACGGGCACCCGCTCCCCCACGACGTCGACGAGACCTTCGAGCACATGATCGAGTTGCTGTGCACCGGCATCAGCCGCCAGCAACTCACCCACGACACGACCACCGGCCCGGGCGGGTTCAGCTCGCCATCACCGACAACTTGACAGAGCACATGGACGCTGGGAGACCGGGGTCCCGGATGGAGGATCCGATGACACGAATGACACCGAGCGAGGCGTTCGTCGAGACGATGGTCGCCAACGGCGTCACCACGACGTTCGGGATCATGGGCTCCGCGTTCATGGACGCAATGGACATCTTCGCCCCCGCCGGCATCCGGCTCGTGCCCGTCGTCCACGAACAGGGTGCGGCCCACATGGCCGACGGCTACGCCCGCGTGTCCGGGCGGCACGGCGTCGTGATCGGGCAGAACGGCCCCGGCATCTCCAACTGCGTCACGGCGATCGCAGCGGCCTTCTGGGCGCACTCCCCCGTCGTCATCGTGACGCCCGAGACCGGCACGATGGGGATCGGGCTCGGCGGGTTCCAGGAGGCCAACCAGCTCCCGATGTTCGAGGAGTTCACGAAGTACCAAGGCCACATCAACAACGAGCACCGCATGGCCGAGATCACGGCCCGGTGCTTCGACCGGGCGATGTCCGAGCTGGGTCCGACGCAGCTCAACATCCCCCGCGACCGCTTCTACGGCGACATCGACGTCGAGATCCCCGAGCCGATGGTGCTCGATCGGGGCGCGGGCGGTGAGCGGTCGCTCGACGAGGCCGCCGACCTGCTCGCCTCGGCCGAGTTCCCCGTGATCATCTCCGGCGGGGGCGTCGTCCAAGGCGATGCGGTCCCCGACTGCGTGGCCCTCGCCGAGCGGATCGGCGCGCCGGTCGTCAACAGCTACCTGCACAATGACTCGTTCCCCGCCAGCCATCCGCAGTGGTGCGGACCACTCGGCTACCAGGGGTCGAAGGCGGCCATGAAGCTGATCGCCAAGGCGGACGTCGTGCTGGCACTCGGATCGCGGCTCGGTCCGTTCGGCACGCTGCCCCAGCACGGCCTCGACTACTGGCCGACCGGCGCGAAGATCATCCAGGTCGACGCCGACCACAAGATGCTCGGTCTGGTGAAGAAGATCACCGTCGGCATCCACGGCGACGCAGGTGCCGCCGCCCGGGCGCTCGTCGCCCGGCTCGACGGCGTGACGCTCGCCTGCGACGCCACCCGCGACACCCGGATGGCCGACATGAAGGCCGAGCAGGACGCCTGGGAAGCCGAACTCGACGAGTGGACTCACGAGCTCGACGACTTCAGCCTGGACATGATCGCCCAGGCCGAGTCCGAGCCGAGCGACTGGCTGCACCCGAGGATGGTGCTGCGCGAGCTCGAGAAGGCGATGCCGGCGCGGGCGATGGTGTCGACCGACATCGGCAACATCAACTCGGTGGCGAACAGCTACCTGCGCTTCGACGAGCCCCGCTCGTTCCTCGCCCCGATGAGCTGGGGCAACTGCGGGTACGCGCTGCCGACCGTGATCGGCGCCAAGGCGGCCGCGCCCGACCGGCCGGCGATCGCCTACTCAGGCGACGGGGCCTGGGCGATGAGCATGGTCGAGACGATGACCGCCGTGCGGCACGACCTCCCCGTCACGGCGGTCGTGTTCAACAACCGGCAGTGGGGCGCGGAGAAGAAGAACCAGGTCGACTTCTACGGCCGCAGGTTCGTCGCCGGCGAGCTCGAGGGCGGCGAGAACTACAGCGAGATCGCGCGGGCGATGGGCGCCGAGGGCATCCGGGTCGACAAGCTCGACAACGTCGGCGCCGCGCTGACCGACGCCGTCGACGCCCAGATGAACCGTGGTGTCACCACCGTGATCGAGATCATGTGCACCAAGGAGCTCGGCGATCCGTTCCGCAAGGACGCGCTCAGCACGCCGGTGCGCCATCTCCCCAAGTACAAGGACTATGTCTGATGGTTCGACCGACCGTGTGGGCCCGTCTTCGACCGGACGGCTAGCTTCGGCGGCGAACAGAACCGGACGACACGATCGGGAGTACACGTGGCAGGTGGCAGCATCCTCGGGACGCGGGTTCAGCGCAAGGAGGACCCGAAGTTCCTGACGAGCGGAGGCGTGTACGCCGACGACCTCGACGATCCGCGCCTGGCGGGTGCTGCGCAGGCCGTGTACGTGCGGTCGGCGGTCGCCCACGGGGTGATCAAGAGCATCGAGGTCGGCGACGCTGCCGACATGCCCGGCGTGCTCGCCGTCCACACCGCGGCCAGCCTCGGTCTCGAACCGGTCGCCTCGCAGTTCAACCCGGCGTCCGCCCGCACGTTGCTCGCCGGCGATCGCGTCCGCCACGTCGGCGAACCGATCGCGGTCGTCGTCGCCGAGACGGTCGAGCAGGCGACCGACGCAGCCGAGGCGGTGTACGCCGACATCGACTTCCTGCCGACGCTGATCGACATCGAGGATGCACTCGGCTCCGAGACGCTGATCTACGAGGCGGCAGGCTCGAACGCCGTGTTCGACACGACCGCGATCGGCATGCCCGAGAACACGCCGACCGAGGAGTTCTTCGCCGACTGCGAGGTCACTGCGACCGGGCGCTTCCTCAACCAGCGGGTCGCGCCGTGCCCGCTCGAGGTGCGTGCGTCGGCTGCGTTGTGGGAGAACGGTCGGCTGATCCAGTGGGTGTCGAGCCAGCACGTCCAAGGCGCCAAGGCGGCGTTCGTCGATGCGAACGGCGGCGACGAGGACGCGGTCCGCATCATCGCCCCCGACGTCGGCGGCGGCTTCGGCGCGAAGATCGACGCGTACGCCGAGGAACTGCTGCTCGGCACGCTCGCCAAGGAGCTGGACCGGCCGGTCCGCTGGCGGGAGACGCGCAGCGAATCGATGATGGCACTCGGCCACGGCCGCGCCCAGCTCCAGTACGTGACGATCGGCGGCACCCGCGACGGCCGGGTCACGCACTACCAGATGCACGCCTTCCAGGACTGCGGCGCGTTCGTCGCGATGGGCACGATCCTCGCCCCGTTCTTCACCCGGCCGATGGCCGTCGGGCCGTACTCGATCGAGAACGTCGAGGTCCGCACGACCTCGGTGGTGACCAACACGACGCCGACCACGGCGTACCGGGGTGCCGGTCGGCCGGAAGCGACGGCGGCGCTCGAGCGGGCGTTCGACCTGTTCGCCCTCGAGCTCGGGATGGACCCCGCCGAGGTGCGGCGGATCAACCTGATCCCGAAGTTCGACGAGCCGCACACGACGGCGATCGACCAGACCTACGACGTCGGCGACTACGAGGCGGCGCTCGACAAGGCGCTCGAGGCCGCCGGCTATGCCGACCTGCGCGCCGAGCAGGCGCGCCGCCGCGAGTCCGGTGACGACCAGCAACTCGGGATCGGCGTCAGCGTGTACGTGGAGATCACCGGAGGTGTGCCGCCGATGGGCGAGGCGGCCAAGATCGAGGTCGACGACGACGGCGGCGCGACCGTCTACACCGGAACGTCGCCGCACGGTCAGGGCCACGACACCGCCTGGTCGATGATCGCCAGCGACCAGACCGGCATCCCGATCGACCGGATCACGCTGGTCTGGGGCGACACGGACATCGTCCCCGAGGGCGGCGGCACGATGGGATCCCGATCGCTCCAACAGGGCGGTGCCGCCGTGAACAAGGCGGCGATCGAGCTGGTCGAGAAGGCGCAGCGGCTCGCCGCGCAACTCCTCGAGGCCGACCCGGCCGACGTCGTGCTCGACAAGGAGGCCGGGGCGTTCCACGTCGCCGGCACGCCGGCGGTCACGAAGACCTGGGCGGACCTCGCCGTGGCCGCCAAGGACGAGGGTGAGGAGATGGCGATCGACACCCGCTTCACCGCCGAGATGGCGACGTTCCCCTTCGGCGCCCACGTGTCGGTCGTCGAGGTCGACACCGGCACCGGCCAGGTGAAGCACCTGCGCCAGGTCGCGTGCGACGACGCCGGCCGGGTGCTCAACCCGCTCCTGCTCGACGGGCAGATCCACGGCGGGATCGCCCAGGGGACTGCTCAGGCGCTGATGGAGGAGGTCCGCTACGACGAGGACGGCAACCCGGTCACGTCCAACCTCGCCGACTACGGGATGATCTCGGCGGCGGAGCTCCCAAGCTTCGAGGTCATCCACATGGAGACGCCGACGTTCCTCAACCCGCTCGGGGCGAAGGGCATCGGAGAGTCGGGCACGATCGGGTCGACGCCGGCGGTCCACTCGGCCGTCGTCGACGCCGTCAGCCACCTCGGCGTCCGCCACATCGAGATGCCCGCCACGGCGGAGCGGGTCTGGCAGGCCATCCGGGGCGCAGGATCATGACCGGCGCTCATCCCCGGGCCTCGTTCCGTTCGTTCGAGGAATCGACGGCGGAGGACTGGGCGCTGATCGCACCGCAGCTCGAGATCACCCAGAGCCTCGTCGCCGACCGGGTGATCGGGTTGCTGCGCGACCTGCGCTTCGACCACGGCGGGTTCCCGGTCGACCGGCTCGAGCACTCGCTGCAGACCGCGACTCGCGCCGAGCGGGACGGCCGCGACGACGAGTACGTCCTGTGCGCGCTGCTGCACGACATCGGCGACACGCTGAGCCCGTACAACCACCCCGACATCGCGGCCGGCATCCTCAAGCCGTTCGTGTCGGAGGCCAACCACTTCATGGTCAAGCAGCACGGGATCTTCCAGGGCTACTACTTCTGGCACCACCTCGGCATGGACCGCGATGCACGCGAGCGGTTCCGCGACTCGCCGTACTTCGAGTACACCGCGGAGTTCTGCGCGAAGTACGACCAGACCGCCTTCGACGCCGACTACCGCAGCAACCCCCTGGAACACTACGAACCGTTGATCCGCGACAAGCTGTGCCGATGATTCGCTCGGCGCGTCCTGCGCCTCGCTCATTCCGGCTCGTCGCTGGCGCTTCCCTCGCCGGCGGTGAGCGAGCGTGCCGCCTCCAGTTGGCGGCCACCCGTGGCCGCAACCTGAACGTCTGATGGGCGACGACGCCGGTTCCACCCCCGATTCGCCCGACGCCCACCCTGCGGTCCGCCGCGCCTTCCAGCTCGACGGCGACCCGGACAAGATCACCTCGTACTACGACGAGTGGGCGGCGACCTACGACGCCGACGTGGGCGACGAGCGGTACGAAGGTCCGGCGATGTGCGTCAAGACGCTCCGCCGCTGCACCGGGCTCGTCACCCGGGTCGACGTGACCGATCCGCACCTGACGATCGTGGACGGCGGGTGTGGCACCGGACTGGTCGGCGTGGCCCTCGCCGCTGCCGGCTACGAGGTGATCGACGGCGTCGATCTCTCCGAGGCGATGATCGAGGCGGCGCGGGAACGCGGCGTGTACCGCCACCTCGAGGCGGGGGTCGACCTGACCCGCCCACCCGCGGCGCGCTGGGACCGGGTCGCCGATGCGATGATCCTCGCCGGCGTCTTCACGCTCGGTCACCTCCCCGGCGCAACCCTCGAGACCCTCACGCACTGGGTGCGCCCGGGCGGGCTGCTCGTGCTCAGCACGCGGAAGCAGTACTACGACACGTCGGACTACGCGTCGGTCGCCGACCGGCTCGTGACGTCGGGCGTGCTGCGCGAGGTCGTCCGCCTGATCGACGCCCCCGGCACCGAAGACGCGCCAGCCCACTACTTCGCCTACGAAGTCCCCTGAGGCGGCTGAGGCGGTCCGGCGGCGGCGATGGCTGCGTTGCCGACTTCCCTCGCTGCCCTGAGGCAGCGTCGGTCAGCGGCGCCTTGCCCTCCCCACCGCCGATCCCGCCTCAGGATCCGAAGCTGGTCGCCGGACCGCACGCCTCTGAACAAGTCTGCGCTCGTACTGCTACTTGATCGAGCCACGGACAGGGCGAGTAGATTGCGCGGCTGACCTGAAAGGACGCATTCATGCCACTTCTCGACGTGTTGTTCTCGATGCTCTGGCTGTTCCTCTTCATCGCCTGGATCTTCCTCGTCGTCTACGTCTTCATGGACATCTTCCGCAGCGACGACCTCAGCGGGTGGGGCAAGGCCGGCTGGACGATCCTCGTGCTGATCCTGCCGCTGCTCGGCGTGCTGATCTACGTGATCGCTCGTGGCGAGCAGATGCAGGAGCGCTCGATCCAGGACGCCAAGGACCGCGACGCCGCCACCCAGGCGTACATCCGCCATGCCGCCGGGTCGACCAGCACCACCGAGGAGCTCGCCAAACTCGCCGACCTGCGCGAGCAGGGCGTCCTCACCGACGAGGAGTTCGCCGCCCAGAAGGCCAAGCTGCTCGGCTGACCACACAGCGCCCCGGCGGCCCGGCTGATCAATGAACCGGGCGGCGGGCGACGGCGGTGTAGCGGTCGTCGCGGGGGATGGCGTCGAGAGCGATCGCCTCGAACCCGGCCGCCGACAACCGATCGCGCAGCTCCCGGCGGGTGAACGGATACAGCTCGACGACGTGCGGGCGCACGGTCACCCGCTCGCCGTCGACGAGAATCGGTGCGATCTCCAGGACCCAGGGATCACCGGCGGCGACGGGGGCATGCCACGAGAAGACCCGCACGCACCGCACACCGGCCCGGTCGACCACCGTCGGCTCGACCTCCAGGCAGCTTCCGGCGGCGCGCCGCACGTCCCAGTCGTAGCTGTCGATCACGAGCACCCCTCCGGGTGTCAACACGGTGCGGAAGGCCTCGAACGCCGCCACCATCACATCGCCGTCGGGCGCGTGGGCGATCGAGTTACCCACGCAGAAGACGGCGTCGAAGGCACCCAGCTCGACGTTGGCCGGAAGGTCGACCCACGAGCTGACCAGCACTCGGTGCGCGGTGGACGGATCCACTGCGGCGAGGCGCCGGCGTGCGTGCTCGACCATCGCCGGGCTGGCGTCCGATGCCGTGACGAGGAGGCCCCGGCGCAGCAGGCCCACCGCATCGACGCCGATGCCGCACGCCGCGTCGAGCACCCGGGCGCCCGGGTCGAGGCCGGCCATCACCGCCCGCACGCCGGGCGTGTCACACCCGACGACGAGTGCCCGGTCGTCGAAGAACCAGTGGTAGTCGTCGGCGAGCTCCGCGTAGGGGTCGTCGGCCGTCATCGCGAGCGGACCGGCGCAGCGCGGCCGGTCACCCGACCGGAGCGCCGCCCGGATGTCAGCTGCCGAGCAGCTTGGCCTTCTGGGCCTCGAACTCGGCGTCGGTGAGGATCCCCTGGTCACGCAGCTGGCCGAGCTGCGTGAGCTGAGCGATCACGTCGCTCTGGCCGCCGGCCGGCGCGGCCGGCTGGGCGGACGCTTGCGCGTCGGCGACCCCCTGGTCGTAGGCGGCCTGCTGGCTCGCCAGCTCGCCCTGCTGCTCCTCCGCGTACTTCTTCTGCTGGTGGCGCTGGACCCGACCGGAGACGGCACTCGCCGTCCCGGCGATCGCGGCGGTCCGCCCGACCGTGCGGACGACGCCTCCCCTGCGACGCATCATCTCCGTACTCCTCTCGATGGTTCGGACAACATCAGCTCTCGGCGGCGAGCGCGTCGAGCTCGTCGAGCGCCCCGACGATCTCCTGCACCGGGATCCGACCCGAGTCGACCAACACGCCCCCGCCCTCTCGCAGGGCGACGGCGAAGGGCGCAGCCCACGTGTTCTCGTACACGAGCATCACGGCCCGCGTGTCCACCTCGAGCGCCTCGCCGGCGGCCGCCAGGTCCTCTTCACCGAGCAGGCCCGAGCCGAGCCCGACGAAGACGTCGATGTGCACCGCCTCGTCACCCGGCAGGTCGGAGATCTCGACCGACTGCACCGATCCGTCCGACAGCTTGCGGATGAACATGATGTCGAGGATGCGGATCAGGCCGCGGTCGACCAGGTCGCGGAGCGGACCGACCGCATTCCCGGTCAGTGGCTGGGCGAACTCGATCAGCAGCCAGTCGATCGGTCCCATCTCCCTGATGTCGTCGGTCACGGTTCCTCCGGATCGTCGTCGGCGTCGCAGCCGGAACGTAACACCGGGCCTCTGCGCCGACAAGCGGGACCGGGCATGGGGTGAACGTCGGGTCGGCCCGTCGAACTACATTGTCCGGTCGACCCGAAGGGACCACCCGATGCCGTTGCTCAACCTGTTCGTCGCCACGCTCTGGCTGTTCCTCTTCATCGCCTGGTTGTTCCTCGTCGTCGTCGTCTTCCGCGACATCTTCATCAGCCCCGACCTCAAGGGATGGGCGAAGGCGCTGTGGCTGCTCGCGGTCATCGTGCTCGCGCCGATGATCGGTGTGCTGCTCTACCTGATCGTGCGGGGCAAGAGCATGCACGAGCGATATCGCGGGATCGGCCGCGAGCACGACGCGGGCGTCAGCGGCTACGTCGCCAGCACTGCGACCGAGGGCACCAGCACCGCTGATCAGCTGCGCAGCCTCGCCGCGCTCCACGAGCGGGGACACCTCACCGACGACGAATACGAAGCGGAGAAGGCCAAGCTGCTGGCCGCTTCGTCCTGAGGTACTCGCGGATCGACCGCCGGCGGGCTACTCGCGCAGCAGGCCGAGCTGCTGGCCGCTTCGCCCCGAGGTCACCGGCTGATATTCGGCGCGGCGCCCGTCGCCCGGTCACTACGGTGCGCAGCCGATCCGACCGGAGGTGACCATGGCGAACATCACGAAACGGGCGAACAAGCGCTGTGCCGACTACCTGGGCGGCGAGCGGGCCGAGGTCGCACTGCTCTGCGAGATGAAGGGCATGCTCGGCTTCGGGATGGTCGGCGCGGTCGTCGCCCGGCGGACGACCGAGAACGCGCTCCGCAAGCGGACCGCCGGCTCGCTCGACGAGCAGGGCGGGATCGCGGCGTCGTTCCCGGCCCACACCGCCGCCGTACTCGTGACCCCGACGCGCTTCTTGGCGATGCGGTTCAACGGGCTCAAGTTCCATCCCCCGTCGATGGTGATCGACCGCGCCGACGTGCGCGCCGAGGTCACCGGGCGCAAGAACCTCGGCAAGCGGGTCGTGTTCACGTTTCGGGACGGCACCAGCGCCGAAGTCGACGTGGGGCCCGGCCAGCCGCTCGACCACCTCGTGGGCCTGCTTCTCGGTCGCGCCTGATCCGGACCGGGTCACACGACCGGCCGCCGATTCGTCGGCGGATTCGAGCCGCGAGCGTGGCACGCTGTGCGGATGGACGGCCCTGCGCTCCCGATCGTCACCGAGGACCTCCGGCGGCACTTCGGGTCCGGCGACGACGTCGTGAAGGCCGTCGACGGCGTCGACCTGAACATCGAGCCGGGCGAGATCTTCGGCTTCCTCGGTCCGAACGGTGCCGGCAAGTCGACGACGGTCCGGATGCTGACCACGCTGCTGCGCCCGACCGGCGGGCGGGCCGAGGTGGCCGGGTTCGACGTCGTCCACGGGGCCGACGACGTCCGCCGCAACATCGGTGTCGCCCTCCAGGACGCGGCGATCGACCCGCTGATGACCGGGTCAGAGCTACTGCTGCTCCAGGCGGTGTTGTACGGGCTGCCCAAGTCGCAGCATGCGGCCAAGGCCGGCGAGCTGCTCGAGCGGGTCGGTCTCACCGCCGCCGCCGATCGCCGGGTCGGCACGTACTCGGGCGGGATGCGCCGCCGGCTCGACCTCGCGCTCTCGCTGATCCACGAGCCGAGCGTGCTGTTCCTCGACGAGCCGACCACGGGGCTCGACCCGATGAGCCGCATCTCGTTGTGGGAGGAGATCCGGCGGCTGAACAACGACGGCACGACCGTGCTGCTCACCACGCAGTACCTGGAGGAGGCCGACCAGCTCGCCGAGCGGATCGCGATCATCGACGAGGGTGTGATCGTGCGCAAGGGCCGCCCTGCGGAGCTGAAGGCCGAGGTCGGGTGCCCGACGCTGTTCGTCGACGTCGACGACGGCGCCGAGGAGATCGCCACGGAGACGCTCCTCACCTTCGGCGAGCTGCGGCCGAGCCCGGAGGGGACCCTCGGCGTCGGCCTGACCGACGGTCCCAGCGCCGTGTCGACCGTCGTCCGCCGGCTCGACGACGCCGGTGTCACGGTGCACAATCTCGAGCTCCACGAGCCGAGCCTCGACGACGTGTTCGCCGAAGCGACGGGCCACCGGCTGGAGGGCGCCGAGTGACGACGGTCGCCACCACACACGACACGCATCATCCCGCGGCGTGCGAGCCCTCGGCGCTGGCGCAGACGTGGGCGATGTCGAAGCGGGCGATCATGGCCCTCGCCCGCCAGCCGGCCCTCGTCGTCCCGTCGCTGATCTTCCCGCTGTTCTTCGCCGCATTGGGCACTGCGTCGTTCAACCGTGCGACGTCGATCCCCGGCTTCCCGGAGGTGGACTCCTACCTGGACTTCGCCCTCGCCGGCGCGATCGTGCAGGGCATCCTGTTCGGTTCGACGGTCGGAGCCACGGCGCTGGCGACCGACATCGAGAACGGGTTCTTCGACCGGCTGCTGGCCTCACCGACCACCCGGACCGGAATCCTGGTCGGCCGGTTCGCCGGCGGCATGGTCTACGGCGCCTTCCAGACCGCCGTGTTCGTCGTGATCCTCCTGCCGTTCGGCCTGACGATCAAGAGCGGCATCCCGGGTGTGATCGTCCTGATGCTGAGCGGCCTGATCCTGGCACTGGCGATCGGTGCGCTCATGGCCAGCCTCGCGATCCGGACCGGCTCGTCCGAGGCGGTCCAGGGATCGTTCCCGCTGCTGTTCATCGCGCTCTTCTTCTCCTCGGCGTTCTTCCCCCGCGAGACGATGTCGGGCGTCTACGCCGTCCTCGCCGACCTCAACCCGATCTCGTACCTCGTCGAGGGCATGCGCGACCTGGTGATCGCCGACCTGACCGCATCCGCCGTCGCCCGGGCACTGCTGATCCCCGCCGCGCTGGCGGTCGCCACGACCGGGCTCGCCCTGCGCACCCTGCACAACCGCCTGGGGGCGTCGTGACGTCGACCGACCATGCGGCCAAGCCGCTCCACGAGCTCAACACGACCCGCGCGTCGTGGTGGTCGGCGTCGGTCGGGCTCGCAATCCGCAGCCTTCGCAACATCGCCCGGCTGCCCTCGGCGTTCATGCCGGCGATCCTGATGCCGGTCGTCCAGGCGGTCGCTTTCTCCGGGACGTTCTTCGCCATCACGCAGATCCCGGGCTTCCCGACCGATCGTTCGATTAACTGGTTCCTTCCGCTCGCGGTGCTGATGGGGTCCGGCTTCGCAGGGATCGGCATGGGCTTCACCATGATCCGCGATCTGGAGACGGGGTTCTACGACCGCATCCGCATGACGCCGGCTCCGCGGTCCTCGCTGATCGGCGGCCAGATCCTGGCTGCGCTGTTCCGCAGCCTGCTCGTGATCGTGACCGTCCTCGTCGTCGGGGCGATGTTCGGCGCTCGCCTGACCCACGGCCCGATCGGCCTCGTTCCCCTGATGATCGCCGGGATGGGAATCGCGGTCATGGGCACCGGGTGGGGCATCGGCCTCGCCTACCGCTTCCGCGACATGCGCGGCGCAGCGGTGATGCAGCTCACGTTCTTCCTCGTCCTGTTCCTCACCGAGGCGCAGACGCCGCTCAGCATCATGCAGGGGTGGCTCGAACAGGTCGCCCGGATCAACCCGGCGACGAACCTGATCCGGCTGTCGCGCCTCGGATTCGTCGACGCCGACATCACGTGGAACGACACCTGGGGCGGGCTGCTGATGATCGCCGTGTTCTCGGTGCTGGCCATCTGGTTCGCGGCGACCGGGCTCAACAAGCTCAGCGACGAGTGAGTCCGCCGAACTGGTCCCCTGCGCCAGCCCTCGGCGTCGCCCGCCGGGCGGTGGCGCATCCCGGGCGGCTGCGTGAATCGAGCGACGCCATGTCATCATTGCGTCGGCCCGACATCGACCTCGATCGCTGCTCCGACCTGGCCCGCTGAAACCTCCCGCCGACCCCCTCCCCATGCGCACGCACGTCCTGCTCGACCTCGACGGCACGATCTCGGACCCCTCGGTCGGCATCGGTCGATCCCTCGCCCACGCCTTCGAGGCATGCGGGTACGAACCGTTGTCCGACGACGACGTGCGGTCGTTGATCGGGCCGCCCTTCGAGTACACCCTCCCGCGGTTCGGGGTGCCGGTCGACGACGTGCCCCGCGTGATCGACGCCTACCGGGAGCGGTACGAGACCGTCGGGTTGTTCGAGAACGAGGTGTACGACGGGGTCGGCGAGATGCTGGCCGAACTCGCCGGCGGCTGGACGTTGGCGCTGGCCACCGCCAAGCCGGAGCCGACCGCCCGCCGCATCGTCGAGCACTTCGGGTTCGGCCATCACTTCGACGTCCAGGCGGGGGCGACCCTCGCCGTCGGCAGCGGCCGGCGGACCAAGGCCGAGGTGATCGCGTACGCGCTCGCAGAGTTGGCGATCGACCCGGGCGACCACGTGGTGATGGTCGGCGACCGCGACCATGACGTCGAGGGCGCGCTGGCCAACGGCATCGACTGCATCGGGGTGACGTGGGGGTTCGGCTCCCACGCCGAGCTCACCGGTGCCGGCGCAACGGCCGTCGCCCACCACCCCGCCGAGTTGGTCGCCATGGTCGCTGCGGCTTGAGCCCGGACGGGACGGTCATTCCATCCGCTTGCGGCCAGGATGGCCGCTCGCCGGCGTCGACCGACTGGAGGCCCACCGGCGAGGGAAGCGCCAGCGACGAGCCGGAACGAGCGCAGCCACAGGACGTGGCGGAGCGAGTCATCAGAAGAAGTTGTCGCAGGGCTCGCCGCCACCTACCGTGCAGGTCGGCATGAGCACGTCTTCGATCAGCGACGGCACCGAGCCGGCCGAGTCCGCAGACGGCGCAGCTCCGGCCGTCGCCGAGCCGGTCGAGCGTCCGGCGGCCGACCGCTTCATGCGGCGCCTGCTGCGCCTGCCCGAGGGCACGACCTCCACCGCCGCCGAGGCCCGTTCGGCGTTCCAGAAGTCGCTGGTCTTCACGACCTGTCGATGCCTCCTGATGTACATCGTCTTCCCGTTCGTGCTGCCGGCGGTGGGGATCGCCCGCGGCGTCGGGCCGGTGATCGGCATCGCAATCGGGGTGCTGGCGATGGTCTCGATCGTCTACAGCATCCGCCGGTTCTGGAAGGCCGACCACTCGAAGCGCTGGCACTACACGATCTTCGGCGGCGTCATCTTCGGCTTCCTGGTGTATCTGACGATCACCGACACCGTTGGCCTCTTGACCTGACCCACGGGGGCTCCGCACCCACGGGGGCTCCGCCCCCGTGCGCCCCCTTCAACGTATGAGTGGACAGGTTCCGCTCGGCGACCGGCCCGGGGCGGATTCGTCCACTGCCTAGCGGGCGACGTCGGCGGTCGAGAAGCCGTCGTGGCGGAGCCGCGCCGAGGGCGCCTGCGACGAGGGTGGCCGATCCAGACCGTCGAGCACAGCACCGATCCCGTCGAGGTACATGCCGGCGAACGCGTCGACGCCGGCGAGGTTCGGGTGGACGTGGT
>JAAUXY010157818.1_pt1 | contig 23178 bp, 23 predicted proteins | sample 7278121 | NCBI WGS metagenome assembly JAAUXY01 (sample SAMN14350117, study PRJNA611818) | marine sediment metagenome | isolation source: surface marine sediment (1.8m) | place: French Polynesia: Moorea | collected 2018-08 | reverse complement strand
GTCGCGTACAGCATGTCCGGAACGCGAACATCGATCGCATATTGCGCCTTACCGGTCGATTTCGCCGGGATGTCGCGACGAGGAACGCTCTTTCCAATCAGCGTGAACTGTTCGTGCGTCTTTAGCGTGACCGGAGACGAGAGCGTCGTCTCTGCGAAGTCCGCAAACGCGACTACCTCTCCGTAGGTCATGCTGCGACCGGAGGCTGCATGCGTGACCCGGTTCTTACCGGTTTCCACCGTGTTGGCTTCCACACCCCACTCATCCGCGGCCCGCGTCTTGATCATGTCACGCAACGTGCCACCGGCCTGGCGCAGTACGTCAAAGTACCCGTAGACGGCTGAGCTGCCGGCCGTGTAGAGAATTTTGCCGAACGCCGGATTGCCGAAACGGCGATCATCTTTGTTCAGTTGGTGAATCGAGACCTGGTCCCAGTCTGCATCCAGCTCATCGGCCAGTATCTGTGGCAAGCCTGTTTCACTGCCTTGCCCCATTTCCGTCGAAGGAAACAGGATGTGGACAGTGTTGTCCGGCTTGACCTCTACCCAACCGGCAAAGACCTCCCGGGCGTTCTCCCTGGCATAAGCTTCGAGGCGAATGCCGCCCGCAGACAGCGCGACCGCTACCGCTGCCCCCGACTTGAGAAAAACCCGTCGCGAAACGTTGACGGAGGCGCTCATGACGACATCTCCGAAGCAGCGCGCTCGACCGCCTTGACGATTCGGTTGTAGGTGCCGCAACGGCAGAGGTTCGAGCTCATCCAGTTGCGGATCTCCTCTTCAGAAGGCGACGGATTCATTTCGAGCAATGCGGCTGCGCGCATGATCTGGCCGGACTGGCAGTACCCGCACTGGGGAACCTGTTCTTCGATCCAGGCTTTTTGCAGCGGGTGGTCGTCATTCTCGCTTAAGCCCTCGATCGTCTTGATGTCCATCCCGGCAGCCCGGGCAAGCGTCATCTGGCAGGAGAACATCGGCGCGCCCTGCATGTGGATCATGCAGGCGCCGCACATAGCGGCACCACAGCCGTACTTGGTGCCGGTCAGACCCAGTTCTTCACGAATGAAGATAAGCAGCATTGTGTCCGGATCGGCGTCGGTTTCGATCTTTTTGCCGTTCAGCGTGAAGGAAATCATGGTCTGAAGTTCTCCGTGAAAAGGATTCTCGACGATCTGCCCGTGTCAACCGACCGCAGAATAGGACAGCGACGGGGTGAAATTCTATGCCTCACGCTTTGACCAGTCCCTGCTCAATCATCGCGCGGCGTACACCGTCGTCCTGTTCCCAGCGCCCGAGGTACGCATTCAGGTTCGGGTACTCCTTGAGAGGCTTGCCTAACAGCCGGCCCCAGCGGAGCATCGGGATCGCATAGGCATCGACGATGCTGCGTCGGTCGCCGACCATGTACTCGCGGCCGTCGAGGTGCGCTTCGAGATGGTCGTAGTATTTCGCAACGAGTGCCTCGCCGGCGGCTTTGGCGTTATCGAGCCCTTCCGGGTCGGTCGTGTAGCGCTGCGGATTGAAGAACGGGAAGAATGCAGGATGCAGGTCACCCGTCAGGAATGCCATCCAGTTGTTGATCTCGTACTCGGAATCCGGCGTGCCGTCGCCCGCCAGTCGAGCGTCGGAATTCGATGCCGAAAGCCAGTGCAGGATGGCGTCGGCCTGCGTGTACAAGTTGCCATCGTGATGAATGGCCGGCACGACCCCGAGCGGATTGATATTGAGGTACTCCGGATCGCCTTTGACGATACGTTCTGCTTCGAAGTCGGTGCCCAGCCACTTGAGCACGATGTGCGGCGCCAGCGCGCAGGATCCGGGGAAGTAGTAAAGCTTCATGCTGTCGTCCTGTAGTTTTTGGTCGGTGGAACGCCAGCCCGCCACCGGGGCTGGTATGTCTTTCCAGAAGAGAACAGAGTTTCCTTCGGCGCGCCTCGAGCTTCTTCGCCTCCTGGCATGCAGCGTCGGGCGAAGTGTGCACCGTGTCCGCCGCTTTCTTGGTGCGGCCGAGGCGAACCGCCGCTTCGTGCGCGTAGAGTCGAGACGGATGGGGCCCAATAGTGCCGCATCGGCGCCTTCCGCGGCCCCTATTGGAAGCGGCTTTGCCCTGCGTCTAGTATGCAAGGCCCTCGAACCAAGGACAATTACTCTACAATCGGACACTGTGTCGCAGATTTCGCGACAATTGAGCGACGAAGGACAAAACTAATGGACCAACTTCAAAGCATGCGCGCGTTTACCAAGGTCGTCGAAATGAACGGCTTCGCGGCGGCCGCGCGCACGATGGGCTTATCGCGCTCGGTGGTCAACAAGGCCGTGATCAATCTGGAGAACGAGCTTGGAACGCAATTGCTCGTACGAAGTACGCGCAAGGTCAACCCGACTGAAACCGGATTGGCGTTCTACGATCGGTGCATACAGATTCTCGGCGACGTCGACGAAGCCGTTGCGTCCGTCAAGGAACTGAATGACTGCCCTACGGGGAATTTACGCATCAATGCGCCGATGACGTTCGGGACGCAGCATCTGGGTGTGGTCGTTGCTGATTTTATGGCCATGTATCCTGACGTCCTTGTTGAGCTCCTGCTAAACGACCGCTTCGTGGACCCGATTGAAGAAGGCTTTGACATGACGATACGAATTGCCGAGCCGACGTATGCAACCAGCCTGATCAGCAAATCGATCGTGTCGGCACGGCGTGTCCTTTGTGCATCGCCCGGCTACCTCGGAGACATGGGTGAACCGTCGTCGCCGGTGGCACTGAAGGAACACCGCTGTCTTCAGTACGGCTACTCCGGCGCGACGTCGCAGTGGCGCCTCAATGGTCCGGACGGCGAACAGTCGTTCCCCATCAACTGCGCGATGTGGTCGAATAACGGCGAAGTTCTCCGCGTTGCGGCGATACGTGGACAGGGCGTCGCGCTGTTACCTACCTTCATTGTCGGCGACGCCTTACAGGACGGAACGCTTCGCACGTTGTTGGCGGACTATACCCCCACCGAGTTGGCCGTCTCTGCGCTGTATCCCAGGCATCGTCACCTGTCTGCCAAGGTACGTTTGTTTGTTGATCTGCTGGAGGAACGATTCGGCGGCCGGCCTTATTGGGATCTTGTGTCGTAGCACACGCGGGAGCAAACCCCTGACCGATTAAGGGAAGCAGGCGACCCGACCCCGGACGGCCTGCTTTTCCGGGTAGAATACAGCGAGCAATCCTGCGCTTCTGATATCGGAGTAGCCCCGCGGTCATGACCGACGCTGACAAGAACGACGACGAGAATACGTCATCAGCCGGGGAATCTCTTTGGCAAAGGCTGGTGCGTCACGGCGTCGTACAGGCCGCGAGTGCCTACCTGGTCGTGGGTTGGCTCATCATCCAGGTTGCGGAAGCGACCTTCGACGACATCGGCATGCCGGCGTGGAGCACGTCTTTCGTCATCTTTACCGTCATCGGTGGGTTCCCCGTCGCCGTCGTTCTGGCCTGGTTTCTCGAAAAGCGCAACGGTCGAATTGTTATGGACGACGGTTCAGAGGCGGGCGGGCTCTTCGGCGGCCTCGAAAGAAACTACCCGGCCGTTGTGATCGCTTACATCGTCGCCGCCGCCGGGGCCGGCGTTTACCAATACATGACCGGTTTCGAAGCGGAGGCAGTCGACCTCATACCGGTCGCGCCCAATTCAATCGCTGTTTTGAGACTTGATAACGTCGATGGCTCCGAGCGCACCCAGGTGTTTGCTGATGCGCTCAGCGATGATCTGATCGACCAGCTCGCAAGAGTGCCGGGACTGCTCGTTTCGGCTCGGGGCGATTCGTGGTCTCTCGCTGAGGGAGAGCGAGATTCGGCGACCGTGCGAAGACGATTACGCGTTGCTCACTACGTCGAAGGCAGCGTCTACATGGAAAACGATGCGATGAGCGTCGTCATTCGACTCGTCAGGTCTGACGGCGGTTTCCAGGTGCTGTCGCGCAACTTCGAGCGGCCTGTGGGCGCTTACCTCGGTATGCGGCGTGACATCGCGAGCCTCGTGATCGACAACCTCCGGCCGGCATTGGCGAACACTGATCTGGAGTTGCAACCTGGCGACTACGAGGACCAGGATCCCGGCGCCTACGAGTTGTTCAGGCGCGGCAAGAGTATCGTCAAAGATCCGCGAAGCCTGGCGCAATTGGACAACGCGATTTCGTTGTTTGAACAGGCACTCGAGCTCGATGAGGGGTATCCGCCTGCGTATGCGGGAATCTGCAAGGCGCTGGTCACGAAATACCAGAACCTGCTTGATGACAGGTATATGGCCGAGGCCGAACGTGCCTGTACAGAGGCACGCATGGCCGGCGAAAAGACAAACATCGTTCAATCCGCGCTGGGAGAGTTCTACTCGGTAAAGGGCGACTTCGACAGTGCAGAGAAGGCGTTTGGTCGGGCGCTGGAGATGAATGACCGAGACGTCAACTCGATGCGAGGACTTGCTGACGTCTACCGGAAGACGGATCGCTACGATCAGGCTGAGGAACTCCTCAAGCAGGCCATCGAATTACAGCCAGGCAATTGGCGAAACATCAACTTCCTCGGCAACATGAAGTTCTCACAAGGCGACTACGAAGAAGCAATCGACATCTACAAGCGTGTTCTTTTTCTGAATCCGGAGGACGTCCGAACGCTTGGGAACATGGCCGCCGCAATGCTAATGACCGGAGACTTTGCAGGCAGCGCCGAAACCTCGCAGAAAGCGGTCGATCTTCACCCGATCTCGAGTTTCTACTCCAATCTCGGTATGGCGTACTACTATCTCGGAGACTTCTCGCTCGCCGCAGGTAACCACGCAGAAACCGTCAGGTTGACGCCGGAGGCGGATTTTGGGTGGGCGAATCTCGCCGACGCTTTGTACCACGCAGGGAGTACCGATGAAGCGATGGGCGCCTATGAGCGAGCGGCGGAGTTATCGCGAGGCAGGTTAGCGGTAAACCAGGAGGATGTGGAGGCGCTGTATACGTTGGCGTGGTCAGAAGCGATGTTGGGCCACAAAGAAAGCGCCGACTTTCATATTCAGCGAGTCATTGATCTGAATTTCGGCGGGCCCTACCCGTACTACTATTATGCGATAATCAAGCTCCGCAGTGGTGAGACCAAGGCTGCCGAACGTGCGATGGAACGTGCACTGGAGCTCGGCTTCTCGCCACGAATGGCGGCCGCAGAGCCGCACCTCGCAGCCCTGCGCGACAGCCAGCGTCTTGCGTATGTGTTCAAGAACGAAGAATAGGAAGACACACGAAGGGATTCTCTGCCGTTAAAAAGAAAAATCATTAATACGAGGAGAAGACGAGTGAAATCGAAAACGACCTTGCTGACCGTAATGGGTGCAGCAATCTTCATCCTGTCTGTGACCGACGCCAGTGCCCAGACCTGCTCGACGCTTCGAGCTGCACTGATCGTTGACCAGAGCCGCCTGGAGTACATCCCGCGCGAACCCAAGTGCGGTTTTCCGAACGGCGAAATCCGGATCTTTTTGATACCCGCGGGTTCACAGTCGAATATTCCGCCCGGTGCCGTTGAGACCGAGGGCAAAGAAGGAAACCCCGGACCTGACGCGTGGTTGGATAAAACGAACGGTACCTCAGGGATGGCCAGGTACAGGATCATACTGACCATCCCTCCGGGCACGAATGCTGGCGATTATGGGTTCAACATTCATGTGCCTGGCGTCGGAACGCTCGATCCGCTCGTCAGGGTGGTGGACACTCGTGCCTACGACGCTGCATACGCTGCTGACCTGGAACGCTTTGATCCGTTCTTGTTGGATGCGTTGCCGCCCGAAGCCCAATCCAAACAAGCCGCGCCTGAAGACGACGCGGAAGACGACGACTAACGCATAGGACAGCGGCCACCCGCGTCAACAGCGCTAACCGTAGATCACAATCGTCTGGTAACTCTTGGCCAGCAGGCGCCCGTCTGGCGCCCAGATGTCGGCTGTCGTTGAGCCGTAGCCGTCTTTAAAGAAGTTGACCCGTGCAAGGTAGCCGAGGAAGTCTTCGCTTCCGACACCGTCGAGTGGCTCGGCGAAGTGGATGCCCCAGTTGATCGTCGACAGCGGAACGAATCGATAGTAATAGTTCACCGGAGCCGGAGGCCACGTGTCGATCAGGCAGACAAGGTGTGATTTCGTGACGGTCTCGGGCGCATGCTCGAAGCGCATCCAGCCTCCCAACTCGGGTGGTCCCTTTCCCTGGAAGGGCAGACCCTCGGTGGTCGTGTGGAAGTCGATGAACTGGGTGTGTCCGGGGAACCCAGGTCCGCGCATGCGCATTGCGCCCTCAGCGTTCCAGGGCTTTAGTTTCGGTGGGCTGAAGGTCTCGATCTCAACCTGACTCTCCAGCGTGGTGACGAAATTGGCCTGTGCGTTTACTCGGGCCGTGCCGTCCTGAACGATCTGCGCGGCACGGACAATCACCGTTCGGCCGGCGGATATCTCCTCCATCTCGATCCGGAATGGCTTCTCAGGCTCCAACGGCCTCAGGAATCCGACCTTCAGGTAACGCAGTCGCCGGCTTGGGTCAACGCCTCGCGACACGGCGTCGCAGAGCAGGCCGGCTGACAAACCACCGTATACCGTTCTGCCCTGGGCCCATGCTTTGGGCACGACTACTTCCTGGTCCGAAGCGGCAACCGCCCTGATCTCGTCAAACAGCATCTTCTGTTCTCGTGGTGTCTTGAATGTTCGAGATTATCGCGGATACAGAATCAGCTGAGTACAGGTGAATTTCGCAATCAGCTTGTTTGAATCTCCCGCGAAGATCGACGACTCCCAGACCTGGGTGGTTCGTCCCGCATGAATGCACTCGGCAACGCAGCGAATAGTACCTTCGGTGACCGTCCCCATGTGGTTCGACTTCAGCTCGATGGTCGTGAAGCCGGATGCACCGTCCGGGAGGTTGGCGAAGCATCCGTAGCCCGCGCCGGAGTCTGCGAGTGTCACAACGGTTCCCGCGTGCAGATAGCCGTTGAGTGCCAGGTGTTTTTCGGAGATTTCCAGCCGCGCCTCCAGCCGTCCCTTCTCGACAGCCGTTACTTCGATGCCGAGCAGCCCGGGCAGGTGCTTGAGGTCCTTCTCATAGAAATGCTCAGGTTCATTGAATACAGGTGTCATCCGCGGACGATCCCCGGGGTCTTTGCTGTGCCGCCCTTCTCGCGATCGGGGTGATCGCGTTCGCGGAACTGGCGCAAGCCTTCGTTAGTGTCAGGTTCAAAAATCGAACGGTTGAAGCACTCTGCCTCAATGCGAAGACCCTCGTCCAGCGGTCGACCAAAGCCGCGCACCGCGGCCTCTTTGTCTGTCCGGATCGCTGGCTGGGGCAGGGTGGCGATGAATTGCGCCATCTCCATGGCGCGCGCCAGGCCCTCGCCCTTGGGCACGACCTAGTTCGCCAGTCCGATGCGATAGGCTTCTTCAGCGTCGATGACTTTGCCGGTCAGGATCAACTCCATGGCTCGGCCCATGCCGACGATGCGGGGCAAGCGCTGCGTGCCGCCATCGGCGAGGCCAATGTTCCAGCGCCGGCAGGTCACGCCAAACGAAGCGTGCTCTTCCGCTATGCGCACATCGGCAAAGCAGGCCCATTCGAGGCCACCGGCATAAGCGACTCCATTCACCGCGGCGATGATCGGCTTGTAGATATCGGTCCAGCGGCTCGGGCCGAGGACACCCGGCTGTTCTCCACGCTCATGCGAGGCGAGTACGGAGTCTGCAGGACGTTCAAGTGAACCGCCTTCCTGCTGTCCGAGATTCACGTTGCCGGTGAGATCGCCGCCGGCGCAGAAGGCCCTGTCGCCAGACCCGGTGATGATCGCGACCTTTGCCTGTTCATCATCACGGAACGCATTCCACGCGTGCACCAGTTCGTGGTGAGTCGTCAGCCCGATGCAGTTCATCACCTCGGGCCTGTTGAACCGGATGACGGTTACAGGACCCTCGCGCTCAACCTCAATCTGCTTGTACTCCATCACGTCCTCCAGGTTTCGGTACGGATTCAGAGCCCGAGCTCGCTCTTCTTGCGAGGATGCTGGTCTGCCGGCCCCTGGCTGTAGTCGTTGAACGGTGCGTCACGTTTTGTGACGGCTGCCTTCACGCCCTGATCCTTGGCGACGTGGACAAACTCCCGGCCTTCCGGCGTGTTGCGCATCATGCCATCGAGGATCGGGCCCAGAGTCTGCGTGCTCTGCAGGCCCATGTTGTCGTAGGCCTGGTTGACGATCAGCTTCATTGCCATTAGCTGGGTCAGGGGAATGCTTGCGAGTTTATCGGCGAGCGCCTGTACGGTCTCGTCCAGCGCTTCGAGTGGAACGGACTCGTTAATGAGCTCGATCCTGGCGGCTTCTTTGCCGCTGACCCACTCACCCGTCAGCGCGTAGTACTTCGCCTTCGCAAGCCCGAGACGATACACCCACATGCCGGACAGGTGACAGCCCCAGACACGCGAGTAGGGCGTGCCGATACGCGCATCGTCGGAGGCGACGACGAGATCCGCACACAGGGCCATTTCCGATCCGCCGCCCATGCAGTAGCCGTGCACCTTGGCAATCGTCGGCTTGAGTCCGCGCCACAGGCCCATGAACTGGGTCAGGTAGGTCTTGTACGGGTTGATGACGAGATCCATGTCCATGCCGGGGTCGTAGTTGTCTTCCGTGATGCCCTCGAAGTGTTCCAGCCCGTCTGAAAAATCGAAGCCGGCGCAGAACGCGTCGCCAGCGCCTTCGAGGATGATGACCTTGACCTCGTTGTCCATGTTGGCCTTACGGAGCGCGTCATCCAGGTCCGACAGTAGTGACGGGCGCAGCGTGTTGTATTTCTCGGGACGGTTCAGCGTGATCGTCGCGATGGCGCCGGATTTCGAAAATAGAGCGTGTTTCTCCACGGGACTCTCCAGTCTGGAAGATTGATGCTTACAATCATACTTACCAATCGGTAAGTGTCAACAGCTTTCTTTAATGGAAATAAAAAGTAATACTAATAGTAAGTTATAAAAAGTACCAAAAAGCTGAAGCCATTCGGATTAACGATAGGTAAGTTTTCGATGCAAGACACAACGCGCGAGAAGCTGCTCGCCGCAGCGAAAAAGCAATTCGCCGAAAGAGGCTTCTACGGCGCCAGCATCGCGCAGGTGGCGGGTGAGGTCGGGCTCACCAAGCAGGCGCTGCTCTATCACTTCAAGCGCAAGGAGGACCTGTACGCGGAGGTCCTGGAGGACATATCGCAAAGACTGCTGCGTGTTGTTCGCGCGACGGTCAGCAGCTCAGACGAAGCCGAGCGCCAGTTCGAAGACATCTTTCTCGGCTTGTACGCTTTGTCGCGCGAGTACCCGTTGGATACGCATATCCTGGTGCGCGAGCTGCTCGACAACAAATCGCGCCTCGAGACGGTCAAGGAACTCTATCTGTTGCCATTCCTGACTGAGATCGTCGCCGTCGTGCCGCGCATGAAGGGTTTCGAGCAGGTTAAGCCGCCGGCAGCCTTCTGCATGGTCTACCAGATCATTGGCGGCATCGAGTACTTCGTGATCTCGACGCCATCGCTGAAACGCATGTACGGCGCGGAGACTTACGAGAGCTATCGCGATAGCTTCCCGATCGAGTTACGCAATCAGATTCGTCGGCTGATCGACAGCTACCAGCCTTAAGACAGCGAACGCCGTTTTCGCTACCGATACGTCCCGCGTATCGGGTAGTTATTCTCCGGGTTACGAATCCATTCGAGACCGCCCACGAAGATCTCGAGGTCCGGTCGGGCGAACGGGTTGTTCGACAGATCGACGACCTGCACCTGGCCATCGGCGTTGATGACAAACAGGCCGGGCTCGGCGAAATTGTGGTCCGTTTCTTTTTCTGACCGCGGGACGGAAATGTATAGGCCGAGATCCTGCATCTGCTCGAGCGTCAGGCCGTAGAACAACGGAAAGTTCACATCGAGTTGGGGCAGGTGACTCTCCAGCTGTTCCCTGCTGTCGCCTGAAACGGCGGCGATGTCGATGCCGATATCGAGCAGTCTCTGGCGGAAGCCGGCAAGGCTGTTCAAAAACTTGGTGCACATCGGGCAATGGCGGCCGCGATAGACAACAACCATCTGCCAGTCGGCGTCGCCCGTAGGCTTGCTGATGTCGACGGCTGCACCGTCCTGGGCAGTGACGGGAAGGGAAGGAAAGTTGGCGCCGGCGTGCAGCTTTTCAGTCTTCATGGATTGTCCTTACTTGCTATTGGCAAGTGCAAAGTGATTGGATGTTGCGTTCGATGCCCGATTTTTGAGCAACCCGTAACGGGCGATGTTTCCGAGCGGCGCCATGATGAGGAAACGGATGTTCCCGTGCAAATAACGCTGCAGCATTAATCCATATCGGATTGATAGGACGGCGCTGTTAGCTGGAAACGTCGAGGGTCAGCACTAAACGAGGGTCGCTAGCGGACGCGGCAGGCGAACGATGTACCAGGCCCGCGTCCTCGTTTCCGTCCCAGAGCTCACCTTTTAACAGAGCAACGTCTCCATTGTTGAGCTGCTCTATATCGTTCGGAGACTCAAACAGACCCGATTCTGCGTCAGGCAGTCCGCCACTCCCTGCGCCCAGCTTCGATCGATCAACTGCATCGTGCGGCAGCCACTCCGTCGCGGCGCCCATGTAGGTCGTTATCAAGCGGCACGGCACCCGGTCCACGTGAAACTTCGGGCACATCGCCTTGTCCAGGATGGCAAGGCGCAGTCCCGCCCTTTTGATGCCCAACAGGTCGTAGTACATCTTGACCAATGCGGCAACGTCCTTGCTGACTGCGCATTGGCTGTCGGTTCCCAGTGACTCACGCATGCTATTGAAGGCTGTGTCTGGCGAGACCGTCATCGAAACGGTTAAGGAGCTCTTTTTGGCGACAAGACTGGTAACCGCATCCTGGAGTTCATCTGACAGTTTACGTTGCCATACCGCGATGTTGATCGATTTCTCGTAGACATCGGCAAGCACTGACGGGTCACTGCCCCAAGACGGAGATCGGGTCTTTCGCGCAAATGGAACAACATTCGGCATCTGGGTTTGTTTAGGGGTACTCGCCGGATTCATGCAGGCTGCTCCCAGCGCGGAAACGGGTCATTCAGTGTCTGCCAGTACGCCCTGCCTTGCAGTAGTTCATCCTCGGTCAGAAGACAGCTGTCCAGAGCGCGCGTGACTTTCTCCTGGTCCAGGCCCTGGCCGATAAACACAAGCTCCTGACGCATGTCACCAAACGGTTCTACCCAGTTCTTGCGAATAGTCTCGAGGTACTCTTCGTCCTGGGGCCAACTCTCGCGCGGTACGGATTTCCAGAACATGCCGGCGAAACCATAACGGGCGATGCCGCCGGCCTGGCTCCATTGACCGGCGAATTCCGGACGGCTCGCGAGCCAGAAGTAGCCCTTGGATCGAATCAGCTTGCCGAAGCCCTCGGTGTTGTGCAGGAAGGTGTGAAACTTCTCGGGGTGAAACGGACGTCGAGCGACGTAAGTGAAGCTGCTGATGCCGTATTCCTCCGTCTCGGGTACATGCTCGCCGCGCATTTCCTTCAGCCAGCCCGGCGCCTGCTGCGCACGCTCGAAGTCGAACAGTCCGGTACTCAACACAGAGTCGATGTCGACGTTGCCGTTCGCGATCGGCATGATCTTCGCGTCGGTATTCAGTGTCTTAAGGATCGCCGTGAGCCGATCCACCGTCTCCTCATCGACGAGGTCGGTCTTGCTGATCAGGATAATGTCGGCGAATTCGACCTGGTCGACGAGCAGGTCCGCGACGCTGCGTTCATCCTCCTCGCCGAGCGATTCACCGGTTTCCTGAAGCGAAGTGGCGGCTTCATAGTCTTTGAGGAAGTTCACCGCGTCCACGACCGTGACCATCGTGTCGAGACGAGCGACGTCCGACAGCGAGACACCGTCCTCATCGGCGAACGTGAAGGTCTCCGCAACCGGTAGCGGCTCCGAGATACCGGTGGACTCGATCAGCAGATAGTCGAAACGGCCGTCTTTCGCGAGTTTCGTGACCTCCTCCAACAGGTCTTCCCTCAGCGTGCAGCAGATACACCCGTTGCTCATCTCAACGAGTTTTTCCTCGCTCCGGTTCAGGGACACTTCGTTCTGGACGATGGCCGAGTCGATGTTGATCTCACTCATGTCATTGACGATGACGGCCACTTTCTTGCCTTCCCGGTTGTTGAGCACATGGCTGAGCACCGTGGTTTTGCCGGCGCCGAGAAAGCCGGACAGGACGGTAACGGGGAGTTTTTCCGTTGGGGAAGCTTGCATGATTTTAGATTCCAGTCTGGGATCGGGGGCGAAACGTTACAATATATCTTTTTCGGCGTCGACCTGGAACCGGAAATGCGCGGAACAAGCGATCCTGCGTGTCGTCTATGTAGAATACGCTGACATCCAGGAAACAAACGGCCGACACAGGGACGCTCAATGACCGTTGCGCTCGACACAGCTCACCCCGCGACACGACAGTCGCACGACGACACACAGGGATTCACCCCGGTTAGCGATCTCGCGTCGCGCAACGGGTCTCTGATCGCGATACTTGGTCTCGTGATAGCCGGCCTGTCGCCCTCATCCGTTTCCGCGCAGCATGTTCACGGAGTGATCGACCTGGGCGTGGTCATCGAGGACGAGACCCTGGCGGTTTCGATCGATGCTCCACTATCGGACGTTGTGGGTTTTGAACACGCGCCCGGCAATGATGAGCAGTCATCCCGACTAAAGAAAGCCGCGGCCATCATCGCGAGTGCCGATGCGATGTTCGGCCTGCCTGAAGCGGCCGATTGCAGCGTGACCAGTACCGAGATTACAGCCCCGGATTACCTGGAGGCATTAATCGCGGGTGAGGGTGCTGCCGGGGCGGATCGTGACCCTCACGACCATGAAGATCATGACCACGACAGCCACGGTCACGACCATGAAGACCACGATCATGACCACGGCAGTCACGGCCACGACCATGAAGATCACGATAATGATCATGAGAGTCACGACCACGACGATGACAGTCATGATCACGATAGCCACGAACACGACCATGACAGCCACGATCATGGTGACGATCACGACCACGCCTCCGAGCACGCCGAGTTCAATGCCGCCTACCAGTGGACCTGCCGCAACCCGTCCGCGCTCGACGCCATGGCGCTCAGCTTCATCGAGGGCTTTATAAGCGTGCAGAAGGTGCGGGTTCAGCTTCTGACGTCCGATGGCGCGCAGGTGATGAACCTGACGGCCAAGGACACATCGCTGCCACTCGCCGGACGGTAGTCTTAAGTGTCTGACCCGAGAGCGGAGTACGCCCACGCCGTATCGGTCGAGGGCCTCAAATTTGGCTACATCGCAGGCGAAGAGGTTCTCTCGATCGATGCCCTGGCCATCGAGCCGAAAAAGCGTGTCTTCCTGTACGGACCGAGTGGCTGCGGAAAAAGTACGCTGCTTTCCATGATCGGTGGCGTGCTCGTCCCGGGCGAGGGACGCGTCTCGGTGCTGGATCAGGACCTGTCGGCGATGAAGGGCTCTGCGCGCGATCGGGTCCGCGCTGACCACCTCGGGATCATCTTCCAGCAGTTCAATCTCGTGCCGTATCTGTCTGTGGTTGAGAACGTGTGCCTGCCGTGCCGGTACTCCCAGCGACGACTGAAGCGGGCTGAGTCTGACGATGGCGCCGTGGAGGCATCGGCCGCACGGCTGCTGTCGGAGCTTGGCATCGACGAACGGCTCCGTGCGCGGCGCTCGACAGATCTGAGTGTCGGCCAGCAGCAGCGCGTCGCGGCCGCCAGGGCGCTGATCGGACGGCCGGAGTTGATCATCGCGGATGAGCCGACGTCGTCGCTCGATGCCGATCGCCGGCGAGACTTTGTGAGCCTGTTGCTGGCCGAGTGCGAGAGCGCCGACAGCACGGTCATTTTCGTTAGTCACGACCAGTCGCTTGCCAGTCACTTCGATGAAGCGATCGACTTGAGGGACATCAACCGGACGGAGCGTCATCCCGATGCTGCATAGCCTGCGAAACACGTTTTCACTGGGTTTCAAGAGCCTCTGGAATCGGCGCGGCACTGCGGCGCTGACGCTGGCCTCGATCGCCGTCAGCGCCGCGCTCCTGAGTGTCGTCGATCGGGTGCGGACCGACGCGCAGACCAGTTTCGCGAACACGATCTCCGGTACGGACCTGATTATCGGCGCTCGCAGCGGCGACCTGAACCTGTTGCTGTACTCGGTCTTCCGCATCGGAAACCCGACCAATAACATCAGCTGGGAGAGTTTCGAGACGATACAGGCGCGGCGGGAAGTCGACTGGCTGATCCCGATGTCCCTCGGTGATGCGCACAAGGGTTTCCGCGTCCTGGGCACCAACCTCGACTATTTCGAGCACTACCAGTACGCAGATGGCCTTAAACTCAGCCTGTCGACCGGCGACACTTTCACCGGCGCCACCGACGCCGTCATCGGTGCGGAAGTCGCCGAGCGTCTCGGGTACGCCATCGGTCAGCAGATCGTCATATCCCACGGCCTGACGGCGACGAGTTTCGTTACGCACGATGACAACCCGTTCACCGTCGTCGGTGTGCTCGAGCGGACGGGCACCCCCGTCGACAGGACGGTGCATATCAGCCTGGCGGGCATGGACCTGATCCATGCTCCTCCGGGCGGATTCCGTGCTCCGCCCGCGCTGGACAGCTATGAACCCGAAGCCATCACCGCGGTGCTCGTCGGACTCAAGTCCCGCGTGGCCGTCTTCTCGGTGCAGCGATTCCTCAATGAGTATCAACGCGAACCCCTGTCCGCGGTAATCCCCGGCGTTGCGCTACAGCAGCTGTGGGGACTGATCGGCGTCGCCGAATACGCGTTACTGGGCGTTTCGGCGATGGTGGTTCTGGCCGGGGTGCTCGGGCTGCTCGCGACCTTGCTGGTCAGCCTGAACGAGCGTCGACGCGAAATGTCGGTGCTGCGTTCGGTGGGCGCTCGGCCGGGGCATATTTTTTCGCTGCTGCTGTCGGAGGCTGCGCTGCTGGCGTTTCTCGGCGCACTTACCGGACTCCTGGCTGTCCAATTGGCTGTGGTTCTCGTTCGCCCGTATGCGCTCGCGGAGTTCGGGATCCAGTTGAGTGTGGGGCTGCGAGTCTTTGATTTCGCGGTGCTTGCTGGAATACTGTTCATCGCCGTGCTGGTCAGCGTCATTCCCGCCTGGCGCGCGTATCGAAACTCCCTGGCGGATGGCCTGACTGTCAAGGTTTAACACGGAGCATTTATGGCTTTTCTGAATCACGCGATGCGTGCAGGCGTCGTTCTGACACTGATCTTCGGCGCTCAGGCGCACGCAGACGACATCGAAGAAATAACCTGGCTGAACCTGTTGCCGGAGGGCACGGCGCAGTTCGTTCCGCCGCCCGTACACGGTCCTGGAAACGACAGTTTTCCGAGTGAGGAGGAGTCAGATGCAGGGTTTCCGGCGCAGTCCCTGGCAGGCGGCGTGGTCGAGGACTACAACGACAAACTCGTGAAACTGCCCGGTTTCGTCGTTCCGCTCGAGTATTCGAACAAGGGTAAGATCACGGAGTTTCTGCTGGTGCCGTATTTCGGCGCATGCATTCACTACCCGCCACCCCCGCACAACCAGATCGTCTACGTTGTTCTCGACGAACCGGTGGCGTTGAGCTCGATCTGGGATCCCGTCTGGGCCGTTGGCACGTTCAGGGCGGAAACCCGGGGTTCTTACCTGGCCACGGCAGGCTACACTATGGCGGGGCTGAGGCTCGAAGAGTACGAGTATTAGGATTCGGTGATCCGTTTCCCGGTGTCTATGGAAACATCGGCACTCCGGTTCGGCTAAGCTACGCGTCTGACGCTAACGCGGCGCGCCTGCCCCGCGAAATGCAGTACGGAGTCGGTCGTGCTGCCGGGGGAGGCCAATAACAAGAACAAAGGAACGGCCATGACGAAGACACTCCGCAATCTCACATTTGTTATCGCCTGCCTCGCAGGCCAGTTCGCGACAAGCGCTCACGCCGACGACGCACACCCGCTCGCCAGTCTTCCACTGAGGAGCATCGGTCCGGCACTGACGTCCGGACGAATTTCAGACTTCGCTTTTCATCCTGAGCACGATCACGTCTATTACACCGCGGTATCGTCGGGCGGTCTGTTCAAGACTGAAAACAATGGCACCACCTGGACACCGCTGTTCGACGGTGAGGGTTCTTATGCACTGGGTGTCGTCGAACTCGATCCGGCCAACCCGCTGGTGGTCTGGGTGGGCACGGGCGAAAACAATTCGCAGCGCAGCGTTGGCTTCGGCGACGGCGTCTACAAGTCGATTGACGGCGGCGTCACCTGGAACAACATGGGGCTCAAGGAGTCCGGCCACATCAGCCAGATCTGGATCGATCCCGAGGATTCGAACACGGTGCTGGTCGCCGCGCAGGGACCGCTGTGGAATTCCGGCGGGGACCGGGGCCTGTACAGAACGACTAACGGCGGTGAGACCTGGGAACTCATCCTGTCTGTCGACGAACATACCGGCATCAACGAATTCGTCGTCGATCCGAGAAACACCGATCGGATCGTCGCATCGAGCTACCAGCGCCGCCGACACGTCTGGACACTGATTAATGGCGGCCCGGGCAGCGGTATACATCGCAGCGAAGACGGCGGAGCAACCTGGACAGAGGTCACGACGGGACTACCGGAAGACAACATGGGCCGTATCGGACTCGCAGGATCAACCAGCGATCCGGACAGGATCTACGCGATCATCGAAGCCAGCGACGACGAACGCGGCGTCTATCATTCCAGCGACTTCGGTCTACGCTGGGAAAAACGCTCCGACCACATGACGACGAGCCCGCAGTACTACAATGAGCTGGTTGTCGATCCCATCGATCCCGATCGGGTGTTCTCACTGGACACGTTTACGTTCGAGTCAAAGGACGGCGGCCGCTCCTGGACCCGCCTCGGAATCGAGCACCGCCACGTCGACGATCATGCGCTGTGGATCAATCCGGACAATACGGCGCACCTGATCATTGGCGGCGACGGTGGAATCTACGAAACCTTCGATGACGGCGCGAACTGGCGGCATATCAGCAACCTGCCGATCGTCCAGTTCTACCGGATACAACCCGACTACGAAGAACCGTTCTACAACGTCTGTGGCGGTACGCAGGACAACAACTCCATGTGTGGGCCGTCGCGAACGACGTTGCGTCACGGCATCGCCAATCGCGACTGGGACCTGATCTTGGCCGGCGACGGTTACGAGCCGCAGTTCGACCCGGACGATCCCAACATCATCTACGCGCAGTACCAATACGGCGGACTGGCTCGCTACGACAAGACCAGCGGCGAACGCGTGTACATCGTGCCGCACCCGGGCAGTGGCGAGAACAACTACAAATGGAACTGGAACACGCCGCTGATCGTCAGCCCGCACGACAGCAAGCGCATCTACTATGCCGCTGAAAAGCTGTTCCGATCCGACAATCGTGGCGACAGCTGGGAAGCGGTCAGCCCCGACCTGACTCGCCGGCTCGATCGCAACAAACTCCCCGTCATGGACCGCGTCTGGAGCATCGACACCATTGCGAAGAACGACTCGACCTCCATCTACGGGGCCGCCATAGCCCTGTCCGAAAGCACGCTGGTGGAGGGACTGATCTATGTCGGCACGGACGATGGCGTGATGAACGTGACCGAAGACGGCGGCCAGACCTGGCGCCGCACCGAGTCATTCCGTGGCGTGCCGGACATGTCATTGATCGAGGACACGGTCGCGTCCCTGCACGACCCGGATGTTGCTTACGCGACCATCGACAACCACAAGCGCGGCGACCACAAGCCCTATGTGCTGAAGACCGAGAACCGCGGGCGGAGCTGGTCACTGATTTCGTCAGACCTGCCCGAGCGCGGTTCGGCACACACCATCGTCGAGGATCATGTCGATCCGGACCTGCTGTTTGTCGGAACGGAGTTCGGCCTTTTCTTCACGCAGGACGGCGGATCGTCATGGCACCGCCTGAAGACCGGACTGCCGACGATCTCCGTGCGCGATATCGAGATCCAGCGTCGCGAGAATGACCTCGTCGTCGGCACCTTCGGCCGCAGCATTTACATTCTTGACGACTACTCGCCGCTGCGTAGCAAGCAGGCGGACCTGGAGTCGCAGCATCTTTTCGACGTCCGCGACGCATGGTCCTACGTTGTCGGCGACGTGCTCGGCTACGGCGAGAAGGGATTCAGGGGCGCGGACTTCTACAGTGCGTCTAACCCGGCGTTCGGAGCCGTGTTCACGTATCGCCTCGAGGAGGCTATCGAGACCGCGCAAAAGACTCGTCGGAAGGCAGAGATCGATATCGAGAAGGAGGGCGGTAACACGCCATACCCCGGCTGGGACACGGTTCGAGCAGAGGATCGTGAGGAAGACCCGTCGGTGCTGCTTATCGTTCGTGACAGCGAAGGAAACGTCGTGCGCCGGGTCAAAGGTGAGACGTCGGCCGGGCTGCACCGGACCGCCTGGGATCTGCGCTGGCCTGCCACCAACCCGATCAGCCTGACACCGCCAGCGTTTCGGGCGCCGTGGGCCTCCGACCCGCAAGGGCCGCTGGCCGCGCCGGGAGAGTACACGGTCAGTCTCGCCGTTCGAAAAGAGGGCGAGCTGACCGAAGTCGACGGACCACGTTCATTCACGGTCAAGTCGCTGCCGCAGGGCAAAGAGACGAGCGACAATCCGGACGCCGTCCTGGCCTTCCAGCGTAAGGCCGGTGAGTTGCACCGGGCCGTCGCCGGCGCCGGCCGTTTGTCGGCAGCGTTGAGTCAGCGCATCGACCACCTGAAGCTTGCGATTCCGCTGACGCCCTCCGCTGACGAATCGCTGGAGCGGCGATTGCGAGACATCGAGGCCAGACTCGACGACGTGAACGTCTTGCTGCTGGGCGATACCAGCGTCTCGTCCCGCAACGAACCCGTGCCGTGGTCGGTGACTCGTCGCGCGAACGTCGTTTACGGACTGCTGCTGAACGTCCGATCGGATGTGCCCGACCAGTACGAGACGTCGTATGCGATCGCCGCGGCAGAGTTTCGAACGGTCCTGACAGACCTGAAGTCAATCGAGTCTGATCTTGCAGCGCTCGAATCCGAGCTGGAGCGCCTCGGCGCACCGTACACGCCGGGGCGGGTGCCGCACTGGCAATAAGGTTCACGATAGCCGTGCGCTTGGCGTAGAGTCCGGCCATGCGCACGCTGACCGCATTGATCCTGCTCGCGCTGGCCGGCCTGGCCTGCGCTCATCCGGAGGACGAGTTCTGTATTCCGGGTGAGGGCGGGTTGGATCCCGCGCTCTGCGAAGCGCTAAACGCGATGCAGAGCGGCAATGAGTTGCGACCGCTGCTCGACGAGCAGGGCAATGAGCTGGGCTCGCTGGCGACGGCCCGGTTGTATATCGGCATCGGTGTCGGCCACATTCTGCCGGGCGGGCTCGATCACATCCTGTTCGTGCTTGCCCTGTTCCTGACGTCGACGCGACTTAAGGCGCTGGTGCTGCAGGTCACGATGTTCACGCTGGCGCACAGCCTGACGCTGGGGATGGCGGCGGCGGGGTGGATCAGCTTGAATTCAGCCTGGGTCGAAGCCCTGATCGCAGCCACGATTGCGTTTGTCGCGATCGAGAATGTGTTCGTGAAGCGTATGCCGTCCTGGCGCCTGCCGGTCGTATTCCTGTTCGGATTGCTGCACGGACTCGGCTTTGCCGGGTTCTTCGGCGAGTTGGGGCTGCCGGAGAACCAGTTCCTCGCGGGGCTCGTCGGTTTCAACGTGGGCGTAGAGATCGGCCAGATCGGCGTCTTGCTGGTAGCGCTCGTGGTGGCATTCGTATTGCGACGCGCAATTGAGTCACGACAGCTGCCTGAGTCGACCTATCGACGTTTCGTGGTCCTGCCTGCGACGCTAGTCATCGCCGCTGTCGGCTCGTACTGGACGGTCGAGCGTTTGCTGGCGGTCTGACGGTCCGCCGCCTGGACGGCGGACCGTTCTGTTCGTGGTTCAGCCTTCGCCGGTGGCGAAGCCGCGTCCCTCGAGCAGCGGTTCGATGCTCGGGTCCTTGCCGCGGAACTCGCGATACAGCTCATCGGCCTCACGCAGTCCACCGGCTTCGTAGATCCACTTCTTCAATCGGCCAGCCGTTTCCGGATCGAAAATGTCCTCGGCCTCGAGAAACGCATTGAATCCATCCGCGTCTAGGATCTCGGACCACAGGTATGCGTAGTAGCCTGCCGAGTAGCCGCCCGCGAAGGTGTGCGAGAAGTACTGCGACCGATAGCGCGGCTCGATCTCGTCGATCAGGCCGTATTCTGCGAGAACTTTGTCCTCGAACGCCTTCGCGTCGGTGATCTTGTTGGCTTCTTCCGAGCTCAGAATGTGCCAGCGAAGATCGAGCAGCGACGCTGCAACGAATTCTGTCGTTCTGAAGCCCTGGTTGTGGTTTGACGCCGCGATCAGTCGCTCCACGAGATCCGTCGGGATGACTTCGCCGGTCTCATAGTGGCGCGCGTACTGATCGAGCATCAAAGGCTGTGACGCCCAGTGCTCGAGAATCTGTGCCGGAAACTCGGTGTAGTCCGTCGGGCCGTCTACGCCGGAAAAGGTCGGGTAATCGATCTGCGTCAGCAGGCCGTGCAGTCCATGCCCAAACTCGTGGAACAGGGTTTCGACCTCGGCGAAACGCATCAACGCCGGCGAACCTTCTGGCGGCTTCGACAGGTTCATGTTGTTGGTGACGATCGGGCGAATCTCTTCGCCGTCGAAGTTCGACGTCGGGCGATAGCTGTTCATCCACGCACCGCCGCGCTTCGAGTCACGCGCGAACATGTCCATCATGAAGACGCCGAGGTGATCGCCTTCCTCGTCCTTGATTTCATAAGCCGTCACAACCTCGTTCCAGACCGGGACGTCGATTTCGTCGAACGTGACATTGAACAGGCGCTTTGCCATTTCGAAAGCGCCGTCCGTCACCGCGCCGAGCTCGAAGTAGGGCTTTAGCTGGTTTTCATCGAGATCGAAGCGCTGAGCCCGCAGCTTTTCCGAGTAGTGCCACCAGTCGTGGGCCTCGAAGGTAAACTCGTCGCCGATCAGCGCCTGCATATCGGCGCGCTCCTGCTTCGCCTGCGCGAGCCCGGGCTCCCAGACGCGCAGCAGGAAATCTTCGGCCGCCTTCGGCGTTTTCGCCATGCGAACGTCGAGCTGGTAGTGCGCATGAGACGCATAGCCCATCAGCTCCGCGCGCTTTGCGCGCAGCTGTGCGATTTCGATCAGCAGCGGGCTGTTGTCGTACTCGCCGGAATTGGAACGGTTTGTGTAACCGTCGAACAGGCGCTTGCGCAACTCGCGGTTTTCCGACTGCGTCATAAACGTCTCGTAGACGCTGCGATTCAGGCCCAGGACCCAGGCCTGCTTCTCATCGTCCCAGATGCTGGCTTTGAAGTCGTCGGAGAGGCCGGCCGTATCGGCCTCGTCGGTCAACTCGATCGTGAAGGCTTTGGTAGCTGCGAGCAGGTTCTGTGCGAACTGCGTGGTGAGAACGGACAGCCGGGAATTGAGGTCGGCGACTTCGGCTTTGACCTCGTCCGGCAGTCCGGCGCCCGCGCGCACGAAGCGGCGATGCGTCAGTTCCAGGAGCCGGGCTTCCTGCTCACCGAGGTCGAGACTGTCACGCTGCTCGTAGACCGCCTGGACTCGCTTGAACAGTTCGTCGTTGAACCTGATAGCGTCGCTCTCGCGTGACCACATCGGGCCGATTTCCTTTTGCAATTCGCGCATTTCGTCATTCAGTTCCGTGCCGACCAGCGGATAAAACGTATATCGAACTCTGGATGCCAATGAGCCGGACTTCTCCAGCGCGAGTACGGTGTTGACGAATGTTGCCGGTTCCGGGTTGCTCACGATCGCGTCTATTTCCGCGCGCAGCTCGAGCACGCCCTTCTTGAAAGCCGGCATGAAGTGCGCGTCGTCGATTTCGTCGAAGGGCGGCACGCCGAAGGGCGTGTCCCAGTCGTCGAGGAACGGATTACCTGCCAGCTCGCTGTCGGTGGCGGTCATGTCGGGCAGGTCTCCTGAATTGGGTGTGGTTGAGGTCGAGGCCTCATCGCCGCCGCTGCAGGCGGCCAGAATGGCGGTCGTTGATAGCAGCGCCGCGAGTTGTTTCAGTTTCATGTTGGCGTCCATTTTGTGTCTTGCCACCTCATCGGGGTGGGCGGTGGAGGCGGAATATTACAGAAGAAACTACCTTTTGGAATCTTGGATGTGTCAGATACAGGCAAAGAATTTAGGTCCAAGCCCGCATCGGCGAAGATCGCCGCGCATGCAGTAGTGGCCTTTCTATCCACCCATTCAACCGGCAAATAAGTCAAATCGGCAGTTCGCGCACGCGCATGCTGCCTTGTGTGCGTTTCCGGAATTGATATAAAATCACATTTCACACTGTGTCGGAAGCGGCTCACCGTCGCTCATCAGCACTCTCCCGGATGTTGCAGTCCATCTCGAATCCCCGGTCCTGTACCGCGTCGACTCGCGAATGCTTGCAGCCTCATCGAACAGGACACCCGAAAGAATGAGCAGAGACACCACCGTTTCTCAGACCGAGCTGGGCTCAGGCGTCTCCAGGATTAACGTGCTGGCGGCTGGATTGTCGGCTGTGTGCCTGATCCATTGCCTTGCTTTACCCGTTCTGATCTCTGTACTAGCGCTATCCGTACCGTTTGCCGAAAACGAAGTTGTGCACGCGACCCTAGTCCTTTTGGCTGCGCCCGCGACACTGTGGGTCATTCACAAGTCTCGCTCATACCGCAACCACCGCCTGTTCATAGCCGCCGCCACCGTCGGGCTCGCGCTGATGTTCGCGGGCACATTCTTCGCTCCGTTCGCCCGATTTGAAGAGCCGATGACCATAGCCGGCGCCTTGCTGCTCGTTTCGGCGCATATCCGGCACTGGTTTACTCTCCGGGCTGCGCAGCGAACTGTGGTACACCACAACAGTCAGAGTCAGTCTGCCAGCTAACGGACATCCCGTCTTTGATCGAATGAGCGCTGCTGTTGATGTAACAGACCTTTCTTTTGGCTTCGGTGACCGACCGGTCGTCGAAGTCGCCCGTTGCGAACTC
>JAAUXY010006489.1_pt1 | contig 23198 bp, 19 predicted proteins | sample 7278121 | NCBI WGS metagenome assembly JAAUXY01 (sample SAMN14350117, study PRJNA611818) | marine sediment metagenome | isolation source: surface marine sediment (1.8m) | place: French Polynesia: Moorea | collected 2018-08 | reverse complement strand
TGATGACTCAGGCCGGTCCCGAGATCGGCGTTGCCAGCACCAAGGCGTTCACGACACAGCTCCTGTCGATGCTGATCGTCACGCTGATGCTGGCCCGCCAGCGCGGCATGAGCGACGAGCAGGAAGCAGAACTGATCCCACACATCCTGCACACCGCTGCAGCGGTTGAGGAGTCACTCAAGATGAGCGACTCCCTCAAGCTGCTTGCGGAAGACTTCGCGGAGAAACACCACACGCTGTTCCTCGGCCGCGGCCCGATGTGGCCGATCGCGATGGAAGGCGCGCTGAAGCTCAAGGAGATCTCGTACATCCACGCCGAAGCCTACGCCGCCGGCGAACTGAAGCATGGGCCGCTCGCTTTGATCGACGAGGACATGCCGGTCGTCGTCGTAGCCCCGAACAACGAACTGCTCGACAAGCTGAAATCGAACATGCAGGTCGTGCGCGCCCGTGGCGGCCAGCTCTACGTATTCGCCGACAAGGAAGCCGGCATAGAACCCGAAGAAGGCATGAAGGTCATCGACATGCCGCACGCCGATCGGTTGATTGCACCGATCGTGTATACGATCCCGCTGCAGCTCTTGTCCTACCACGTCGCTGTGCTGAAAGGGACCGACGTTGATCAGCCGAGGAATCTGGCGAAGTCAGTTACCGTGGAGTAGTCGAGGCCGTCAGCGGCTACGCTTGTGGTTTCGGAGAATACGGAAGTGAACTCGGGAATAAAGACTCGAACGTGCAGGTCGCGTCAAACAATATAGAAACGAACACATGCCGTGGTGGAGGACTTGGTGATGAACCAAGCGGTCGGAGGTTCGAATCCTACCGGACGCGCCAATCCACTACGGCATTAGGCTAAGGTTCAGTCTCGCCAGCGCTGTTGCCGATCGAAACACTATCTGGCCGCCTGCGCCGTGTGGCGCGACAACGATGTCGGCATCCGGGGCATACGAGTTGATGAAGGTCTCGAATATCAGCCCTTTGTTCCTATCCGCCTTATTCCAAGCGGAACGCAGGCCAGGAACGCTGTCGAGATACTTCGCGAAAGCCTTTTTTCCAGGTCCGTGCGCCACATTGAGCGCTTTGAGACCCGTAACGTTGGGTGTCGCCTGAGCGATAACGCCTTCTTTTCCATGATCCCTCTTATATTTCTCGGCAACGGCTCGTTGCTGTGAGGTGTAGACACCGCGTCCCCGAGTAGCTCTACCGGGTTTCTTGGGGTCCATTACCTGAAGTCCTTTCTCCAGCATCGACTTCATCGTCTTCTTGGATTGCCCGGTGAATACCCTAATTGATCCCGGCGAGAGTCGGGTGACACCCGGTGGCGTATCGGACCATCGGTAGATCTTTACGTCGCTTCCTTTTCCTTTGCCGCCCGACCGTGATTTTCGATTCTTCCTCCTGAAACTAAAGCGAGCAACTCGACCGCGGACCCCGGGTGCCTTGGCCCCAGCGGGAATGTAGTAGTCCGTAACCAGTCCTTTCAGCTCCTTTTTCCCAGAAAGGCGATATCTGAACAGGGAATACGCGGATCGAATTCTTCTGACCCTGTCATTCCCTGCGCGGGCAGCGTGTCTCTCTATGTCCCTGCGAAGCTCTCGAAGGAGGGCTGCTCCGTCGCCGTCTCGGTCGAAGTGCGCCACGAATCGTCCCCGCAGGTGAAAAAAAGCCGGTTCGTTTTCAAACCGCGCCAAGCCCGCCACGTCCTCGGCGATCAGGATGTTCTCGTACTCTCGAACGAGTAGATCGAAGAACGCCTCTTCATCCTCGTCGGTTGGGAACGCCGCAAGAATCTGTTGATCCGTCACCGACTCCTGGCCGTCCATTGAGAGTGCTTCATCCCCGATGCCGACTCTCCAGCCTGGAACCTTGAATAGCGTATTGGGCTCCACCTCGATCGAAGTCACAGTCGGAGTTCTCTCCGGCTGGACGCGTGCACCATCACCAAGGAGCGACGTGCGCGGGTCGGGAATCGGGGCAACATCAGTTCCGTTGCTCGATGTATCCATGGCGCCCAGATTGTTTCGGACAACATAGGGCACGTCCGGATCACGTGTCGAACGTCGTTGGTCAGGACTCATGGACGGGAAGTAGTTCGGCGTTTGGAACAACAGTGACGGCTCGGTGTTTGTGCTGGCTGCTACCGGTGCGGGACTTGCAGCCACTTCGTTAGCGCCGGAAGGTTCACTCGATCGGAGGTCGTTTTCGCCCGCGGTATTCGGGAGTCCAAGAGCGTCCAGCGTTTCCGTGTAGTCCGGTGTATAGACATGCGGCGTCGACTGCGACTCATTGCCGAGCATGCACTGTCGTTCCTTGATAGAGGCCATCAGGCTTGCTGCTCCCCGGACAACCAAAGTCGCTCGCTGCCCTGAAGGCGAATCTGAACCCGACTGAAGTGGGCATTCGAAAGGCGAACTTCGAGATGCTCGTACGTGCTGGCTGGCGATGCGTTGCCGTCTATCTGTCCCGGAACGTCGAGGAAGACAAGCAACCGTCGCAGGCTGTCGTTCGGCGGATCGAGCAACTGGTAGAAACCTGCTTTCTGAATCAGTTCGTGAAGCGACCAAAAGGTGTAGTCGCTTGCCACACGCTCCAGCAGGCGAAACGACCGCAGCAAAGGCATGCCGATGGACTGCCCGGCAGGCAGCTCCGGCACTCCCGCGCTGCCAGGCTCCAGCCGATGCGTTTCGTAGAACGACGCATCGACTTTCACATCGGCGGTGAAGACAACCTGGAAGGCCTGACATTCCAGTGGCGACTGTCCATCATCCACTATGTAACGGCGGGGATCTGTCGGGTTGTTTGCCTCCGCGAGGGTTACGATCTGATCAGGTGTCCTGTTCGTATTCGTATCGATCCAGAGACGAAGCTCGATGTCGTAGCTACACTGGCCGTGGAATCCGAGCCTCGATACCGCCAGATCCCACGAAGCCGCAAACACGTCAACCTTGACTGGTAACTTGTAGACAGTCGAGGCCCATTGGCATTGTTCGGTGCCGATCGAAACCAGCGTCGGGTAGTCATCGACGATAGTCGCGATACAGTTTGAAAACGTTCCGTTCTCGAAGTCCTTGAAGCCTGAGAGCCCGTGCATCCGCGTTTCAAACGTGTTGGCGAAGACATCCGGGAACAGCTCCTTGACAAGCCTGATCTCGAGGAAAGGCGTTGCATTCGAGTCCGGCAGATGGAGCAGCGGCTCCAGGCTGTCTGACTCCAGCAGAATCTCAAGTCCGGCGACGTCCCAAACCTGCCGCGAAGGCAGCGCCGGGGTCCTGCTGACCGTGGACGCCGACGCGTCCACCAGGTTTGCGGATCCTGAGTCGGTGCGCAAATAGGTCGAGGTTCCGCCAAGTACGATCTGATCAGAAATCATCATTGTATTCCGTTTCGCTGGTTTCGAACCAAAAGTCGACATCGATTTCATTGCCAACGCCATTCCCAAGGCGAACCCGCAAGAGGTCTTCTGGTGCCATGGCACTGCTATCCGCAAGTGCTGGAAACGTCAGATTGATGGGTACTGTCCCGAGGACGATATCCCGTGCACGATCCTGCCAGACAATCTCGGAGCCTTTCAGGCGCTTCTTATCGGTTCCCGGGACCTCACGGCGCTCGATGATTCTCTTGTTCTCGCCAGCAACGCTGGCAGAGAAATTCATCGATGCGCGCGCCTGGTCGTTCAGCGTCTTGGCATATGAGTACGCGGTGCGATTGGATTGCTGGGTTACCACACCCTGAGTGCCCATCGAGTTCGTGTATTGAACCCCAGGAAACGGCGATTGAATGCCCAGAGATGCTCCGATGCCACCGCTTCCGCTAAGCGCACCAGCCACGCCAACTCCAGCGCCCAGATTCCCGGAAATGCTTCCTCCGGTACCACCGAAGAACATTATGGTGTTCAGCCCCAATGCGGGACTCGGGTTCGAGGGCCCGGACGAATTCTGAAAAAGCAACATCAGGATGCGTTCGACGAACTCGTGCAGGCTGATGTTTCCGTTTACAGCGTCGGATGCCAGACTAATGATGGCGTCGTAATCGACGTTGGCGGCGGGTGGGCCGACGCCAAGCGTTCCTGTCATGTTTCCCGGATGCAGGAAATAGTTGTTGACGCCGTAAACCACCAAGTCAGCCGGCGTCAGTCCGTTCCAGTATTTTAAATTGCTGATTCGCGACAACAGGGCCGGCGGAGACGCGGGAACGATTTTGCCGCCCGGAAGGAACGACGCGAATTGTTCCACCGAATCGAAGTACGACTTGACGGCGTCCCAGGTATTGCTGTCAGGGAACATGTACTCGCTGTGGACACCGGACTGCGAGGTCGCGTAAGACTCGAATAGACCGTCGGTTTGCGGATCCTCATCGTCCATCAGCATCGCCTTGTAGCCTGAGGCGAGCTCTGAATCGCTGTGGGACAGGAAACCGGAAAGTACGTGCGCCTTCTCGAAATCGGCCTGAGAGACCTGATGCGAATCCGGATGGGTCCTCTTGCCCGAGGTAGCTTTGTGCCAGTAAGCCCCGCGATCCAGGGTTTCGGATACGTGGAAATTCGGATTCGTCTCATCGGGAAAGAGGTTGCGCCTCGCCTCTTGTTTCTGGTTCGGATGCGTATAGGTCTGATCGTAGACGGTGCTCTTCTCAAATTCGGTGGCACGCCGACGCGAATTGCTCAGGACTCGCGCCATACCGGACTGAATCAGATCGGCCATACTCCGAATTGCCAGAATCTGCTGGACCGCTCGTCCCTCAGAGAGATGTTCGACCGAAAAATTGAAGCCTTCGGAACCCAGTTTGGAGTAGTCGTCCAGCAGATTTCCGCCGACGAGGCGAAAATGCATGCGCGAGACATGGAGCTGATAGGCGAGCTTCGGGTGGACGACGACATTGGCGGACTGAAGAAACTGGGCGGAAAGCACAGCCGCTCGGCCACTCGAGTCGCCAGTGTTTGTCAATACGATTTCGAAATAGCGCTGATTCGACGATCTGCTGAATCGGATGCTACGTCCATCCGGCGTGCTTTCCCGGTCGGAATCGCCCCCCACTGCATCCCAAAAGCCCAGCGTGCTGTCTCTCTCGAGTTCCTTCCGAGCGAGCAGTCGTTTGTAGCGGTTCAGCTTCGATTTCCTGGCGTCCAGAACCGATGCTCCCGCCGGGAAATCCAGCTCGTAGATCTCGATGGCGACTCGATCGATCAGTTCAAGCTCGTCTTTGGGCAAGCCGAGGTTATCTTCAGCCTCGCCCGACTCGTCGGCACCGGTTGCCGCGACCAGTAGTCTGATGCCGGCAATGGAGCGCAAAGCCTGATCGCACTGCTGGCAGACCAGACTGATGCTCTCGCCCTTCTCGAGAATTGGGCTAACGAACTGCTCCAGTGCGGAATAATTCTCGGCTGAGAGGTTAAACCCCGGATCCAACGACAGGTGCAGGTAGGCTCGACGGTTCCTGAAGATACTGCTGGCCGGGTATATTTGATAAATGCCTGTGCGTGTTCCGATGCGCCGAACCCAGGACTCTGGCAGAAGTTCTTTATTCCGGCCCTTTTTCTCAGGAATGACGCCGACCACTCCGCCGGGCACATAGTGGTGATAGCGCGACCGCTCCTCGTACTCGTACACATATAGGTATGGGATTGCAAAGCCAAAGGCCTGAGTCTGGTTCCATCGGCCATCCTCAGCCGTAATCGACCGGGTTAACAGCGGAAAGTCTGATAGTTCGAGGGACAAGCGGTTGGTGCGCGTCGGCTCAACATGAAAAAAGTGAAAACCACTCGAAGAGTTCATCAACTGTTTCGAGTACACGGTATCTGAATCGATGAACCGATCCTCGCTCGTTTCGTCGCCAGCATCAGAAGCGATGGTTATTCGCATCTCTCGCGGCAAACCGTAGTTTGAGGACGTGAGCCCGGACGCGTCGATGGTGGACAACAACGAGGGGTATCCCATATAGGCAATTCCGCCAACGAGGCTCGTGCGCGCCAGTTTCAGATCGAATCTGAGTCGTAGCCGTCGCGACAAAGAAGGGTTGTCGCTCTCTGAGTCTGCTAGGGCCGAGAGGCTCCAGTAAGGCGCGTCCGCAGCGAATGGGTGGTGGTAAGGGTCCTGAGCAATGACTAAGGGTTGATTTGGATCGGGTACGTACGCCGACGCACCACCGATGGCATTGTCGACCTGAATGCGGGGCCAGAATTCGAGAAGGTCCGGGTCGCTCGCTGCGGCATCCAACTCCTGGCGCTTCTTCTTTGTGAGGTTCTGTCCTAGGCCAAGCTCTTTTGCATCCCGGGAGACGCCAACGAGCGAAATGTCAAACGGAATGGGGTCTCCTGCAGTTGTCCGTAAAGGCGTGAACAGATGATCTATCTTCTGGAACATTCATAACCTCTCTTCGTATTGTTGTTCGAGCGGTTTCCGATGGGCCACCTCGTGCGGCAACAATGTCTTTCTGGCGATACCTACTCCTCGTGCGCGGCTGGGATGTGACTGACGAGAATCCCGAGGCAAGAACCAACCTGAAAAGTATAGACGCTGGAATGGAATTTGTGCCCACGGCGGAGGTAGACCGGTGAGAGAAAATCTCGTCTCGCTGCTTTTGGGGGAGACCGTGGCAAATCCGCAGCCGAGTTGCTGCGTGACTGATTGTGTGCCGTTGTGAGCGGCTAGGCACCGGGGATTAAGGTGCCGTACTAGCACTTACAACCTCAAAGGAATCTCTGCGCCTCTGAGCTGAGGAGAAAAAGTGATTTGCGGCTAAGGTGAATCATGCCCGTTTGAAGTGTGAAACGAATCGACAAAACATAACCCGATCAGAGGATTAGCAGTGATTCGTAAACCTTCGAATTGTGGCAGGTAAGTGCCAATCCAGATACTCCTGCCGTGGCGAAGCCCCTGTTCAAAACTTCATTCGCTCGACTCTTGGGCAGATGCTTTGTTGTTGGCGCCGATTTCAAGTCTATTGGTTGTCGATCGGCCTCCGTATCATCAATAACCGTCGGCTTCTTGGAAGCAATAGTTCAAACCTCTGTTCTCCACGGCCAGCTTGTCTCCAGACAAAATATATGGATACGAAACAATAGAGTTGGATACAAACGATAGGTCGACTGGATTCAAAGCAGTCGACTTTCGCCTAAGTTGACCTGACCTACCTCGACCCCAGTCCAGGCGAAGTGATGAACCTTCCTGCGATCGAGTTAAGTGACTGTGGTCGCCAGTGATTGAGGGATGGAACAACACCAGTCGAACGCACTCGTCAATTGCTATCGCATACAGCCGGATGAGGCTATCTCGAGCTACGTTCTCCGCAGATTGTCTTTGAGCGGGCGATCAATTAGCAAGAACGAGATCCGTCATTACGTCTGCTGCTCGCGATTCAACCGATCAGGAGTGTCTTGGCGTCTTTGGCCTTTCTCGGGAGAGGCCGCGGCCGAACTGTTTTCAGGTACTACTGTAGACGATGGCTGCGAGCTAACTAGATCGCACACAGTGGTTCAGGCGGTAAGACCATTTCGCGGTACCTTCTACGCGAGACGACTTGCTGCCGCTGAGTGGGGTGACGGAGAGAGCCCTCTCGTTAGAATCCTCCGTTACGAAGCCCCGGGCCTTCTATTGCGGGCTTCTCATGCGAGGTTCTGTCCAGAGTGCTTCAGATCACAAGTGGAGGAAAACTCCGGGCTCTCAGGACCTCGCACAGCTGGACGGACATACCAGTCGCGTCGTCCTGTACAAAGCGACAATCGCAAGCCGCCATACAGCGACACATGAGTCGAAGCTCCGAATTCTTCTTTGCCGCTAGCCATGGTATCGATGTCAGCTCGCTCGAGGATGTCACGTCAAGTTTTCATCGCAGGATGTCGGACCGTGAGAAGTGGGACTTGGCGATTCACGCCTACAATCCGAACAATAGTCGATCACGTAGCGGGTATTACTTGGCAATCGAAGGAAAGAAGGCGCCGGAGTCTTTCTGCTATCTCAATCCATTGTTGACCAAGGATCATCCGAATATCATCGCGTCGACTCAATGCACGAGGTGAACTTGTGGCCTGATAAGGCACGGCACCCGGGTCTGCGAGACCATAATGAAAGTTACTTCTGGCGTGTATTCGACCTGTCGACCACGCTGCTGAGAGGATTTGCCTTGTCTCTCGGGAAGGATGAGCGATTCTTCGATCAGTATTTTGCAAAGTTGGATACCTTATCGGCGGTATCGCTGATTCGGTATCCACATCTTGATTGCTACCCACCGGCGCAGACGGCTGCCGATGGCACCAAACTGAGCTTCGGTGACCACTTGGAGGTTTCGCTAATCACGGTGCTATACCAGCCGCCCGTGCCAAACCTGCAGGTGCTTACGCCGGCCGCTTATTGCGACGTCCCTGTCTCAGACCAAGACTATCTGGTCAATTGCGGCACCTACATGACGCACATCACGAGCGGCTACTATCCTGCTCCCCGGCACCGGGTCACATCCGTCAACAAAGAACGACTGTCTATTCCTTTCTTCGTGAACTTGGGGTATGAGAGTACGATTGACCCTTTCACACCCTTTGATTCGTTGAGCGGCAGCGCGAACAAGTCCCTCTCGTATGGACGTTACCTTCAGGATGGATTGCTCGATTTGATCACGAGCAATGGCCAAACGTGATGACGTCGGCAACCACAGAGCTGAGCGATGTTCGAGCCGCCGGGCAGTTCCTAAGGTATCGTCGTTGTTTTGACCGCCGCTTGGAAAGAGCGCCGCGTTGGCCCCGATGCCTACGATGCCAAGCTGGGGATAGCGCAAGGCGCGTATGGCGAGCCGAGGTCGTAAGCTGCACCCGGCGAATCCTCGACCCGATCGTTCATGGATGTGTGCGCTGCGCCGCGCCGGTCTCAGAGCTTCCATTGGGGCGCTGATGCTGCGTTTTTGGACATACGAGACGCGCGGAAACGCCTTCGTGTTGCTCCGCGAGGGCGCCGGAGCGGACGGTCCGGCCCTCGCCCGGCGTCTTTGCACTGATCGGCTTCGGGGGGCGACGGACGGCTTGCTGTTGCTCGATCTGTGCGATGGCGGCCTGGGCGTGCGGATGTGGAATCCCGATGGCACTGAGGACTTCTGCGCCAATGGCATTGCCTGCGCCGTGCACCTGGCGCGGAACCTGAGAGGGAGCGAGACGCGACGCGTCGCCACACCGTACGGATCCGTCAAGGTGCGCTTGCTCCCGCCGCGAACCAGCTGCACGGTCGAGGTGGAGCTGCGAACACCGGTGAATCCGATGGAGCCCGCCGCACGGGACCGATCGCAGGGCGCAGATCCCTGCCAGGCCTTGAGCGTTTGCCTCGGGTCACAGGTGATTAGCGGCCACGCCGTCTCGGCCGGCTCGCCGCATTTCGTGATTTTTTGCGACGCACTCCCGGACCAAACCCGTTTGAACTCGGAAGGCCCCGCCCTGGAGCGCCACGAAGTCTTCTCCGAACGGATGAACGTTACCTGGTGCGCCGTGAGGGAAGGAGGGCTCGAAACTCGAATCTGGGAACGTGGTGTCGGCGAGACGCTCGGCTGCGGCACCGGCGCAGCATCGGCGGCGATTGTTGCGGTGACCCTCGGCCTTCTTCGTTCGCCTGTCCGTGTGGCCAGTCCCGGCGGCCGCTGTTTCGTGAGCTACGTAGCGGGTAGCCCACCGCGAATGGTGACCCGAGTTCGCCCCACGGGATCGGATCGGATCGACCCGGATTATCGAGGGCGGTAAGCGAGGCTTGACACAAAATGGCCTGGCGGCGCAAGCGGGACAAAGACTGTGTCGAGCCGGCGCTCAGCCTGCGCAAACCGACTTCGCTGCGGCCCAACCCGTTGCATGTAGCAGGCCACCTCGGGGCCAGCGTTAGTGGGCCGCATATCGGTCGCACCACATCGCCAAGACCAGCAGTATCCAAAGCCTATGGGCCATCGGGCCGGGGCCCGCTTCGAGATTGTTGCGGGCCTCCTCATAGGCCGAGCGTTCAAGCATGCCGAGATCCCAGAGTCGGCTTCCGTCAATCCTCTCGTTCACATAGCGTGCGAAGCGCGGGTCTCGCATCCAGATCGCGAAGGGGGCCGTGTAGGACATGCGCTGTCGCTCCAGCAACGGCTTCGGCAAATGCCGGAGCGCGAGTTGCATCAGCGCCCATTTGTACTGCGGGAGCAGGCGAGTTCGGGTCAGCGAGAATGCGCCGGCTGCCGTCCGGTAGCGGTCTTCGAGCCTGAGCCCCGCTGCGAGACGGCACATTTCGGGATCGAGAAAAGGGTAGCCGGAAGAAACGCCGAAACGACGGCCGACCGGTTCAAAACTCTTTAACACGATGTCGGGAATCCGATGCTGGCATTCGTGAGCGACGAACAGTTCGATGGGCTCAGCCTCGGGCTTCATCGCTACGGCCTCGCGGTAGAATGCGACCTGGGTGGCGCTGCAAGACCAGCGGCGCCACGGCTGACGCAAATGCTGGCGCAGGGCCGCGTCGCTGAAGAATCGGGCAACGCCGGGGAACAGCCAACTGATCTCTCGTGGCCGCTGGTTCATGCCCAGATCGTCGTAGAGGCCGCGTGGATCGGAGAATCCTGCACGCCGTGCTGCCCTGATTGCGTTTCCCGCGGCGATGCGGAAGTGATCGTAGCCGCCAAAAATCTCATCCGAGCCGAAGCCTGAAACGAGATGATCGATACCACATTCCCTCAGGCGGCCGAGAACGGCGGCATGGGACAGCGCAGCCCAGGCGGCACAAGGCTCTGGCAAAAGGCCGACGACATTATCAAGAAGGTCCAGCGCCTGATCGGCCGACACGCGTACGATTTCGAGGGGCACACCGAAGCGATCAGCGGCGAAGCGGGCATACCCGTCTTCATTCGCGTCCTGACCGCTCTCGAAACGGACATTGACTGCGCAGACCGGAGGGGCTTCTTGCGCCTGCATGTGCGCGAGCAGCAGCGAGGAGTCCACGCCTCCGGACAGTCCGAGGGCGAAGGGCCGGTCGATCGGTAATTCGCTGAGGGTTGCTCGCAACAGCGTCTGTTCTATGCGGTCGAGGACGGCAGGTGAGGCTTCCTTGCTCGCGTTCGCGTCGAGCGGGGTCCAATAGCGCCGGATCACCGGCGGCATGCCGGGCACAACCTGAACCAAGTGAGCAGCCGGGACTTGCCGTACATTGCGAACCAGGGTTCGGCCTGGCTCCGGGCCGCCGAAAGCCAGGAACCAGAAGAGGGACCGTCTGTCAGCTTCAATCGGCGCGTCGCCGATTGTCCCGGTCAGGGCGTCGGGCTCGGAAGCGAATACGGTCAGCGGACCCACGCGGCGCAGATAGAAGGAGCGGGTGCCAAGATGGTTTCGTGCAAGAATGAGTCTTCCGTCAGTGCCCGATACGTGCGCCACCAAAAAGTCCCCGCGGCAGGCTCGGATCACTGCCTCGGGTTCGTTGTGCAGCGCGGCGCTCAGCGGCTCGGTGCCGTCGGCCGAGATGTTGGAGGGAACGCGCAAGTTGCCGCGCAAAGCGATGCCGGACATGCTGCCCGACGGGGACGCAAACAGGCCCGAAGGCCTGAACAATGCGACGCCGCGTGGGTCGATGAACCACTCATCCGGATCGGGCTCGACCGTCCACCGCGCGACATGCGGGAACAACGCTTCGGGAGTCAGCAATGACTGGCCATCGTCTGTGTTGGCGAAGGCTCCAACGATCGGAGACGCAAGGCGTGCCGGCAACATGCGCTAGCCGATAAGCCGCTGCCGCAGTGCGAGAAAGGCCTCGCCCGCCGGCACCGCGTCGTCCAGTCGAAAGCCGTGGGCGAATTCGGGCAGCAGTGGTTCGAGCGCCTGTCGCGCGGCTTCGGAGAAGCGAACGCCGCTGCCGTCCGGCTCGGCGGCGCCGCCGTCGAGCCAAGCCCGCTCGCGGTTCCAGTCGAGCGCTTCCACACGCGTCAGGGCAGCAGGCAGGTCGAGGCGGAGTTCGCGGCCCTCGGCGGTAACCGGATAGCCTCCAGGCAGGCCGAGAGGGCTGGGCACGTGGCCAGCGAAGGCCTCACCGAAGGCCAACGCCGCGAGGAGAGCCGCGCTCGGGGCGGCGTTGAAAAGGTTGAGCGACGGCTTATTGACGAGCGATGGCATTGACCGGACGTCTTCGTCCGGCACTTTCGTTTCATCGATCCAGACTGGGGGCAGGGCCCGGCGGGCAGCCGGCTCGCGGCAGAAGAGGGTGACGTCGGCATGGCCGGCCAGCAGCCGAAGCCGGCCGGCGGGGACCAGGTGTTGGCGCAAGCCCTCCGCAATGAGCGCGACATTGCCGATCCCACAAAGCGGTGCAGGTTGACGACGTGCCAGGAGAGCGTTCAGAAGGTCTGGATAGCAGGCGTTCACGAAGACGCTGTCTTGGCCTACATTGGCGATAGCGTCCTGTAACACAATCGCAGTTCGGAGCTGCAGCGCCGCCGTCAGCGCATAGCCATGGCGGCGGATGAGCTTGGACCAGTCGTCCTCGCCGCCGAGCGACCAAGCCGATTGTGGCGAGGCTGCGAGGACGACGACCGTGGGCGAGAGCGCCTCAAGTGTCCGGGCCAGCGCATCCCGGGTCCATGTTAGCTCGACCGCGGCTGTCTCGAGGAGAGTCCCGGCCGCATCTGCATGGGCTTCGACGATGCGAGCGGTCCATGCAGCCCGCCGCTGATCCCGTGCTCCGACCGTGATCTGCAGGGGACGGTCGCCAGCCCGCAGGGTGAGGCCGAGCGCAAGCGCCGATCCGAGCGACCCGGCACCGAGTATGAGGACGTGCGGTGGGCTCATCGGCGACCGGCGGCGCTGATCGTTCGCGCGATGGTCTGGGCGTCGAGCGACGCCTGGCGGCGCACCGCCCCCGGGTCGCCGCCCGGTGGGCACGTGCGCCAGCCGAGCCAAGCGTCCGGCAGGCGGCCCGTATCCCGGCTGACTAGATCGGAGAGGCCGCCGCAGCGAACATGGTCCTCGATAATCACGAATCGCCGGGCGTCATCGAGAATCGCCCCGAGGCCACGCGGCAGGGGATTAAGGCGTGCAACACTGACAATCCCGACGTCTTCGCCCCGGCTGCGGAGCAAAGTACGAGCTTCGAGCGCCCAATGTGTCGACAATCCGGTTGAGACAATTACCGTGTCTGAAGTCTTCTGCGGCGGTAGCCAGCGCAGCGCGCCGGGGTCGCCCTCCAGAGCTGGCAGTTCATTCCGTGGCAGGCGCAGATAAGTCGGCTCGTCGGCGGTCATGCACGACCTAATCGCCAAATCGACGTCGGCAGGATCAGCTGGGGACCACATTCGGATGCCAGGCATCGCAAGGATCGCCGCGATGTCACCGACCGCTGCATGGCTCCGCCCGTTGCGTCCGGACAAACCGCCCGAGTGCGACGCAACAAGCGTGACCGGCTGCCTGCTCTGTGCGAGACAGACGCGGATCTGGTCAGCCGCCCGGAAGGCCAGGAATGCGGCAAATGAGAAAACAAAGGGCCGTGCCCCGCCGACGGCCATGCCCGCCGCCATCGAAACCATGTTTTGCTCTGCGATTCCCGCCATCACGAAGCGGTTCGGATGGCGGTCGGCGAAACCGCAGAGGCCGTAGGAATCTGCGAGATCGCCGTCGAGAACCCAGATCCTCGCATCGCTGGCCGCAAGATCCTCCAAAGTTGCGGCACAGATACTTCCGAGTTGGGTCATGCGACGATTCCGCGATACTCCGAATCGGAAAGCTCCGTGCAATGCGCCCGGTCCGGATCCTTGAGGAAAAGCGCCACGTTCCGGCCCTTGCGCGTGTGGGCGAGCACAACCGTCGGCCCCCGGCGCCTCTGACGCAAAGACGTTCTTAGCGCGGCTTCGTCATGGCCGTCTACGTGAATTACCGTCCATCCAAAGGCCTCCCATTTGGCCGCCAGGTCCAGAACGGGTATCGTCGGACGCCCTGCGTCGCGAAAACCGTATTCCTGCAGGTCGTTGCAGTCGACGACCGCCGTCAGGTTTTCGACGCCGAGGCGCGCGGCGAGCATCGCCGCCTCCCAGACCTGACCTTCTTGGCACTCTCCGTCTCCGAGCAGGACAAATGCCCGCCGTCCCCGCTCGCGAAGGACCATCGCCAAACCGAGCGCGACCGAGAGGCCTTGTCCGAGAGAGCCGGTGGCGACCTCGACATGCGGTTGGCCCGCCTCGGGGTGCCCGCCGAGCGCACCGGGGTCGCGTCCGAACCCGTCCATTGCGTTCTCCGGCATCATGCCAAGTTCGATCATCACACAATAAAGAGCAGCGGCTGCATGACCCTTGGACAAAACGAAATGATCGCGCTGCCCAACATCACCGCGCAAATCCACGATGTCCCGCAACAGAACGAGCAGAATATCCACCGAGCTCAGGGCGCCGCCAAAATGCCCTCCGCCGGCGGCGTGAATTTGGGATACGACGCTTCTGGCAATTCGGTCCGCATGCGTCGCGTCCTCCGTGCCTTTGATCCTGGCCGAATCCTGTATCATCTAGACAACCCGTCTACTTGCGCTCAGAAGGCGATCCGACTATGGGTAGTATGCCCCTTGCGGTGATCGAATGGTTGGCCTGGAAGCGCTTTCTAATTAGTTTCGTTGATCTGCGAGCTAGGCGCATTCCGATTCTCCCCGGCGCTCGGCTTATGGATTCCGGTCGGTCGCTGTCAAACGCTCAAAAGATATTACTGCATGTGAATGTTACTTGTCAGGGGAGGTTCTTTTCCGATCGCGACGCGTTCCGGCGCTGGGCCAGCGGGCAGGGCATTGTCCTGTTAAACGACCGGGTTGAAAGCACCGACAAATGGTCACTTCAAGAGAAGTGCGCACATCATGGTCTTGCGAGCGCCCGCGCGTCGCTCAATGGCGACCCCGACGAAATCCTAGTGGTGAAAACCCGAGCCAATCACTGTGGCCGGCCTGAGCGACGGCTGGAGGACAAGTACTTGGGCGATATGCAGCGCATCGAGCATTGGCCTTTTGCGTCGAGAATCGAGCTGGCGCCGCGCCGTCGGATCGCGCCGAACATCTGGAACCATAGCGGTCTTACCGTCGAGCGCTATGTCGGCAACAGCGCAGGGCAATTCCATCGGGCATATGTCCTTGGCGACTATGTCGCAGCCGCTACCTCGCAGTGTGCTGGCGTGTTAAAGGAAATGGACCATCGGACGAAACACAGTTTTTGTTCCACGTTCGACGGGGCGAGCCTCGAGCCCTCGAACACGGAGGTACTTTCCGTCGCGTACCGCTGCGCCAGAAGCTTGTCCGCAGACTTTGCGGCCATCGACATTGCCGAGGATGAATCCGGCACGCTTTATCCCATCGACCTCAACGTCACTCCTTGGTGGGGAGACGACTCGAACGAACGATTGATCAGAGAATTGCGGCAGGCCCTGAATTCGTTCGACAGGCAGTGAAGCGGACTCGGCGCACAATTGCTTTAACCTGCAGAGGGCGTGCGGCTCTTGATGGGCAAACTCAAACAGGAGGGCTCACCGGGCGCTGTGTTGCAACCAGCGCCGGATCTCTTGCATACGTTCCTCTAAGGTTCCGTGATGCCGGCGGCCAGTGCGTTGTCCCGATCGAAGGTGCCCGAAAAATTGTCTTCGTCATAGTTCTGCAGCGCTTGCCGGAACATCCGGTCCCGGCTCTCCCACCGATTGGCGTAGGTGGTGGGATGGTGCCGGGTTCGCGCGGCATCATCATGCGAGATGTGCTCGACCACCCCGCCCTGAAGCCGTTTCAGCCCGCGCCCCAGAGTCAGCCGGGCGATCATGTCCTGATCTTCCCAGCCCCACCCGACGAAGTCGCCGTTGTACCCTTTCACAGCGTCGAAATCCTGCCGTTTCACCACGAGGAGGCCAGGCGCCTGTCGACTGCCGTCGTCGGCATCCTCTTCGGTGTCGACGATGGTAAGTGTCCTACCGTTTCGGATCTTGAGGAAGAGGGTGTAGCCGAAGCACACGAGGTTATTGGCCGCGCGCGCGTTTGGCATGGTCTCACGCACCCCCTCCACCGTACCGAAGACACCCTCCCGCGAAGCCACTGCAGCGAACAGCGGATCCACACTCTCGTTCAGAATAATGTCGCAATCACAGAAAAAGAGGAGATCGCCTGTCGCGAATGCGGCACCGATGTTGTTGCAGCGCGCTTTGTTGAAATAAGTCTCTCCGTCGACATCGGTGCAATGGAAGGCTGGCGCATGCTCGCCGAGCAGGAAGCGCAGTTGGCTTGGATCGCCACCGAAATTCACCACCGAGAGACGCGTACCGCATCGCTTGGCGGTGGCGACGAAGGATGGCGCGGATTGACTCAGCTCTTCCCTATCCCGCCACGGTATTATTATTTCCAGCAATACCAGCCTCCATTGTCACGCAGCCGCTCAATTCGGGTAAGACGAGTGACGGTACGCTGCATCTGTCTGTTTGGTTAATAGCATGAGCGAAGCCGGCCCCGCAATCTTGGTCGTCGTCTGCCTCTCGTCGGAGGATGACCCGGATGAACAGTTTCTCGCACGGGATATCGTTAGAGAGTTGGCAGCGCGCCACCCAGACACTGCCGTAGTGCTACCGGACGAGGCCCGCACGCCGATCTGGGATGAACTGGACCGACTCCAAATCCTTAGCTGCCGGTATCTCGCCGTCACGCTGGGGACGATCGCTGCCGAGATCGCGCAGACGGCCGAGATCAGGCGAATCCAGCGAGTTCTCCTTCTGGGGCCAGCCAACGAAGCGCTGGCGGCGAGCCTCGCGAAAATGGGTCTCGACGTCGCTGCTTTATCCGCCGCATCTACTCGCCTCGACGCCGCGGCCCCAGCTCCCGTGATCGATGCCGTAGCGCTCGACAGGGACGAAGCGCGCCGGGCGATCGGGATGCCGGAGGACCACTTCGCCGTGCTCTGTCCGGCAGTAGTGGGCGTGTCCGACGCACTCGACATCATCGACCGTCTGGCGCGTTGCCCGATTAGCGCGGAGCCGCTGCTTCTCGTGTTTAGCGACCGCTGGAACGACCGGGAACGACTGATGCAGCGCGCCGCTTTGAACGGGCTGAAAGGCGCGCTCAGCTTTTGCGGTGAGGTTCCCCTCGGCATACGGGCGTCGTTAGTAGCCGCGTTCGACGCGGTCGTCTGTCCGCATGCGCTCGGCGCCTTCGAAGGCTACGACTCCGCGTTTGCCGCGCAGTTCGGTCGGCAGATCCTACGGCATGCCTCCAAATGCGACAGAGCGGCGCCGATGGGCGGCGAAAACACGCAGCGCAGGGCACAGGAATGGATGCTATTCATCCGCGGTCTATGGGATGCGGACGGCCCGCCAGCCGTGAGAGCTACTTGCGAGCCACAGATCCGCATTGCCTCCTCCGTTCTGGTCGTTATGCCCACGTTCGAATGCCGGCCCTTTCTGCGCCAGGCCATCGCCAGCGTTCTGGATCAAAGCCACCCCCACACCCATCTCGTCGTCGTTGACGATTCGGGAAGCGACGTAGATGCCGACCTAATCCGAGATCATCCCGATGTCACCTTTCTGCGCAGCCCTGGACGGATCGGTCCGTATGCCATCGCCAATAACGTGATTGCGGCCACGCAAAGTGACCTCGTCGCGTTTCACGACGCCGACGACGAGAGCACGCCTGAGCGGCTCGCCGCACAGGTTGATCGCCTCGTCGCGCACCGGTTCGATGCTGTCGGCAGCAACAGCCGGATCGTCGATCTATGCGGCGCACTGATCGGGGTCGAAGTCCGTCCCGTCGATGCCTCTCTGCAGATGCAAGCACTCGGGGTCGACATGATCCTCCACCCCACATCGCTGCTGCGCCGCTCCCTGTTTGATGACATCGGTGGCTTCGACGCCAGCACCCGATTCGGCGCGGACACCGAGTTTCACCTTCGCGCCGCCCTCGGGCACGACATCGGTAACGTCAGTGAGTTTCTCTACGTTCGCCGCCAACGGCCGGCCTCGCTGACGCAAAGCCGGCAAACTGGCTTCGGCAGCCAAGCGCGGGTCGACTACAATCGCCGGGTCGGCGAGGCATTCAGGGAACGACTCGGCGGGGGCCGTCAATGCACGGAATCCGGTACGACCCTGTACGGAGCACGAATTCCAGCACCGGACCTCGACGCGCTCACCGTCCTCAGCGCGGGGCAGAACGCGCAACGCTGGCTCTCTGCCCGACTGCTGAGCTGATCCTCAGCGCGATTTCGATGTAACGGCCCGATACCGTCGCCGCAGCCGAGCCGCAGTCGCAGCGGGGGCGCAATGGGCCAGCGCCCAGCGCCTCAGCCGCACTGGGAGCGAAGCGTCGCGCGCTGCCGCTTCCAGCGCCTCTTGGGCGCGCGCAAGCGGCACCACCGCGCCTTCCGGGTAGACCGCATGATCCGTCATTGATCCGTCATGCAGATAGATGGCACCGGCCGCGAACGCTCGGGTGGCCCAGACAAGGTGGTCGAAGTCGGAGGCACCACGCGGTCCGAACACGGCCAGAGGATTCTGCGCCGCCACAGAATCGGCATATTCGGCCACCGCACAGGGGGCATTGAACGTAACGGATTCGTCAGGATCGGCAAGACATACGACGGTTCGGGGCGTTGCGGACAGGGGGCATGCGAAACTGACAGGATGCAGTGCGAGCGAAACCGCCTCCGGCGCGGCGGCGCTTGCGGTCTCGATATGCCCCAACGCAGCGATGGCTGGCAGGAAGGGAGCAAGCTCAGGATCGGAGGGCGTGAAAAGCGATGTGCCGCCGTCCGCGGCGTGGACGAGGACGGCGTTCGGCACCGGCGCCAGCCAATGCACGACTTCGTACTCCCGAAGCCGCCCCGACAGCGCCAGCGCGGTCAGAATAATCTCGTGCGAACGGCGGCACGACGGGCCGATCTGGGCCGGGTCTACCGTTATCGTATCGCATCGCACATCAGATTCGCGCGGCACGACCGCTGTGATTTCCAGCCCTGGCTCAAGGTCTGCACCGGTCACCAGCGCTTCCAAGATGGTGCGCGCATTCAGCGTCGCGGTACTTGTCGAGTTTTTGCCGATGGGTTCATCAAGCGGCAACACCACGAGAGCCCGGACTCCGGTCATCGAATTCCCTCCTCAGGCAGGTCGATCGCCTCAGCGTTCACTACGACAGACCTCTGGTATTGTGCTACTCTGAAACGCGCTAGGCACTAAGTATTCCAAGCGACTATGCGGGAGACCAGTATGGCGATCTCTTCGAAATGCGATTTCTCTATTCATGATCAGATGCTTGCCCGCCGGATCAAACCAATAATGCTATCCTCGTCCAAGTGTGACTTCAGCGTCATTTCTGACGGGCTGAGTGTTTTCCGTGATGGCCTCGGCCGTGCCGCGAAGTTGGAATTCGATGATCGCCCCGGCAGTATCGGGTCCAGATCCTCTAAGTGCGACTGGTCGATCCGGGCCGAGGACTTCGCCGGGCGATTCAAGTTGGACGCCAGGGTAACGGCGTCAAGCAAATGCGATTTCTCTGTGTTGATCGATTTCGGCCTCGCAAATGGCGACCGGTTTCGCGCCATTGCCGCTGGCTCCAGCAAGTGCGATTTCCAGATCAACAGCCTCGATAAACTGGTCAATCCGTCAGGCAAACGAAAAGGACGTTAACGAGAGATGGACGATCTCCGCAGGGTTTCCTGCCCTGTGGACGTGGTCTTTCCCGATATAGGTATCAGGGCGAGATTGCTCCCGGGATATGTCGATTTCGGGGCGCGGACTTCCGCCGCGCCGGAATTCTCGTTTGGCGAAGACCTCTCGACGCAGGTCGAGCGGACGCTCGACGGCGATCCAGGTGACTTGGTCCCGCTGAAGATCGACATGACCGAGGCACCAGCGGAGCACTGTGCCTGTGGTGCCGAAATGTCCGGCGCCATAGCGGATCTCGCTCTGGGCCCGACGGCCAGTTTTGTTGTCGAGGGTATCGCTTGTGCTCTCTGCCCCGGCTGCCGGCGGCTGCGGTTTCACGACAACGGAACGGATCTGCGCGAGCGGATCGGGCAATGGGCCAGCGGCGCCCAGGGTGCGTCGTATTGCGAACCGAGCTTGAGGTACGTCAGCGACGCGCATCCCAGGAATCTGCAAATCGAGGTGTCCACGCGCTGCAATCTCGCCTGCGCTTACTGCTCGCACAAGTCGCTCGAGACGAACACTGACATGACCGCCGCCGCATTCGAGCGGCTTATGGAAGCGGTGCATTTCGACGAGATCGATTATGTCGACTTCACGGGGCTCGGCGAAGCGACCCTTAACGGCGAACTCCGAGAAATGATCCGGCGCGTTGCGCGGGCGGCGCCCCACGCGGACATCGGAATCGTGAGCAATGCTCTGGCCGCATCCGTAGATCGCTGGGAGGGGCTGATCAAGGCCGGCCTGACGTCGGTTTCCTTCTCTATCGACACGCTTGATCCCGAACGCTTCGCGCGTCAGCGCGGCGGCGGCTCGCTCGCGAAGGCGATGCGTATCGTCAAGGGGGTCGCCAAGATTCGCGCTCGCCTGGGGAGGCGTCTCGCATTGCGGCTCAAGGCGGTCCTGCTCGACGACTCACATGCTGTCGCCCGGGCGCTTCAAGATTGGTCGCTGCAGATCGGGCTCGATCGGCCTCAGTTCTCAGCGCTCGACGCGCGCGACAGTGCCGCGAGCCTTTATGGCGGGGCGGAGCATCTGACCGCCGCCTTCGACAGCGATGCGGAGGCGGAGGCCTTCGATCGCGAGATGGATCGGCGTTGGACCGAACTTGGCGGTTCCGGGCCCGATCCCCGCCCGCCGCGGCGATACCGGCATCCGGGGCTGGCCCTCGACAAGGAAATATGCCACTGGGCGCTCAACGCTGCCTTCGTTACAGCGGAGGGCGAACTGCTGCGCTGCTGCGAGAGCATGATCGATTTACCCCGGCGAATCGAAGGGTCGCTGCGCGACATGCGGATGACCGATGCTTGGCATCAGGACCTGTTCTGGTCCTACCGCCTTCCGCTTAGTCTCGGCCTATTGCCCGAGGGGTGCGCAGGCTGCAGCTATGCTCCCAGCCCTGCCCGGCCGATGTGACGAATGTTTGGGCAGAGGTTCTTTCTCGCCTATGACGGCCGCGAGATGGCGCCGGAGCTGCGGGAGTTCTTCCGGCGTTTCGACATCGGGGGAGTCATCCTCTTCGCCGACAATTTCGTCGATAGGGATCACCTAAGGGAGACGGTCGTCGAGCTGCAACGTGACTGCACCGGCGAGGTTCCCCTCTTCGTGGGCACAGACCACGAAGGGGGGCGGGTCCAGCGTTTCCGCGACGGATTCACCCGCCTGTCACCCGCCGCCGAGTTTGGCGTTCGGCCGCCCGGCGATACCTACGCGCTTTATCGCCGCGCGGCGGAGGAGCTCCGCTCGGTCGGGGTTAACGTCAACTTCGCGCCGGTCGCGGACGTGGGCCCTAAAGGGCGCCCTGGCGCCATCGGCGACCGCGCCTTTCACCACGATTCGGCGCGTGTGTCGGAGCGGGTCGTGGCGGCGGTCGAGGGCATTCAGGCCGCCGGTATCATGGCTTGCGCCAAGCATTTCCCGGGGCATGGGCCGACGCAGGAGGACAGCCATGCGACCCTCCCTACAATCCGCAAGGCCGAGGGGGACCTCCTTGCGGAGGACGGCCTTCCTTTCGCGGCGGCGATCTCGTCCGGCGTGGGGGCTGTGATGACCGCGCATTGCGTCTATGCTGAAAGCGGCGATCCCAGAAGTCCCGCCTCACTCTCTCCCTTCTGGATCTCGGTAATGCTTCGCGGACACTTCCGCTTCGAGGGGCTCATCATCAGTGATGCGATCGAGATGACCGCGATAACCGACCGCCTCTCGCCGACGGAGGCGGCGACGATGGCGATCCGTGCGGGCACTGATATTGTGATCTTCTATCTGATCGAAGAGCAGCTTCGCGCAGTACACGACCTCTGCCTACGCTTCGAACGCGGCGGGTTCGACGCTGCCGAAGCCGAGCGGAGCCTGCAACGAATTGCGACGGCCAAGGCGACCTGGGCGGCCGGTTCCGGCAAGGGTTTCGCTGAGAATGCCGCCACGGCGCGCTGACCGAAGGGGGAAGCCGCACCCGTGTCTTACGACGACTTCTATGCCCGGGGCGGATGGACCTACGATTTCGAGAGCGAGTTGGGTTTCTTGTTCTATCGCATCGCGCTGCCGCTCGACATTCCCCGGCCGGCGCGCGTCTTGGAGATTGGGTGCGGCACGGGCCTCCACGCCCAGGCGCTTTCGGTATTGTTCGGCGAGGTGGAGGCGATCGACCTCAGCGCCACCGCCATTGAACTCGCACGTGAGGCATATCCCGACCCGAACTTCCATCACGAGGACGCGCTCGCCTATCTTACCGCGCAGGCAGACGCGGCCTTCGATCTGGTTTTCTCTCGCGGAATGAGTTGGTTTCACCAGCCGCTCGGCAGCAGCATCTCGCCCTATCCGCTCGACGATCTTCTCGCGCAAATTCGGCGCACGCTACGACCCTCCGGTCATTTTGTCCTGCAGATTCGGACTGACTTCACCGGCACCGACTGCGACGGAATTTACAATCACCGTCTCGCCGATCTCGAGGAACTTGCGGCACGGGTCGGCGAATTCCGGATGCTCACCGACTGGTGCGGCCTTCCTTTGGCGCGCCAGTTCGAGGCGGAAGCGTCCGGCCGCAACGCGCTGCTTGCGGTGCGCCGTCTTTCGGTGGAACGGACGCCAGCCTAGGCGCGAACGCGGCATTTCCCCGACTTACAGGTTGGAGTCCGTGACATTTACAAAACCCGCACAGTGTTGTCACCAACTTTCGTAGCCAACATTTTTGTTTGGCCACAACGCTTATGGTCGCGGAGACTATCGATTCGAACACGGGAATAGAGACTTGAATAAGTCGCTTGCTCCCGCGAATAAAGATCCGAACAATCTTTGTAAGGCAGCCTCGAAAATAGCTTACTCAGCTACCGCGCCAGTAAACGAGAATGGGCCCATTGTGGGCCCATTCTCGTTTACCAGTGTGCTCCGATGAAGGAGACGGAACACTCATCGACAAAACGCGTTAGCGTTTTGGTCGCTCTGGCACAGCGAGTGCGGGGCGCAGACCCGAGAATCGGCCCGCGCCGATTCGGGCCAATCCTCTCTGTCGCGTCAATACCATGGCGACATCATTTCAGCGCAACGCACACGCTGTACCACCGACCCCGCCGGCCTCTATGACCGATTCCCACGT
>JAAUXY010014623.1_pt1 | contig 23221 bp, 20 predicted proteins | sample 7278121 | NCBI WGS metagenome assembly JAAUXY01 (sample SAMN14350117, study PRJNA611818) | marine sediment metagenome | isolation source: surface marine sediment (1.8m) | place: French Polynesia: Moorea | collected 2018-08 | reverse complement strand
CGTCTCGATGCCATTCACCGGCGATGAACTGAGCGTCCAATCCCGGCACGTCGATATCCAGGTCAGCAGGATGGCTGGCCATATCGTCTCCCCCCTCTTGTAGCGGTCTTCAGTGTATCCTACGTTGCTCCAATCCCGAACGCGCGAACCTTCCGCATGTACAAGATCTATGCGTTCCTGAAGCGCAACCCCAACCTCAGTCACGATGAATATCGCGCCGGTCACGTCGGTTATCACTGCGGACAGTCCAGGCGGTTGAAAAACATACGCGGTTATCTCGTCAACGTGTGGGCCAACGAATCATTGCGCGACAAGGTCGGGCCCTGGCTCGACAGCGTGACGCGCAACGAGCCCGACGGATTTCTCGACATCTGGGATGGTTTCCCGGAAGTCTTCTTCGACGATCGCCGGAGCTGGACCGAAGCGCGTACCGTGGAGCCCAACCGGGCCATGGCCGAAGGTCTGGTGGTCGATCCGGACTGGGATCTGGGCGACAGTCCGCATCTCTTCCGGCCCTCGCCCGACGACGCGACCAAATTCTGCGCTCACCACCTGCATATGTTGGAGTTCGTAGCGCTGCCGGTACGCCGACCCGAGTTCAAGCTCACCAAGATCATGCACTTCTTCAAACGCCGGGCTGGTCTGGACGAGGCGGACTTCGTCCGGATCTGGGAGCAGGAGTATCTGCCGCTGGCGGCGTCCATGCCCGGCTTGCGCGGTTACATCGGCAACCTGCGCGACGCCGACCAGGAGGCCGCGCTGCACGGTTTCTTCGCGCCGGATGATTGGGTTTTCACCGCGGCGGGCACCGCCGAGCGGCAGGCGTTCTGCAGCTTGTGGGACGGGGCCAGCGAGCTCTTTTTCAATCGCGTTGCCGACTTCACCGAGGCGCGCAGCGCAACGCCGCTCGCAGAGCGGCTGGATCAGCTCGAGCACCAGCTGTTCGATGCAAGCTGGTATGTCGAGGTCGACGAGAATCTCATCGTCAATCCCAATCGGGATCCCGCGCCTGAGTTCTACTTCCGCTAGGAGAGGCCATCGTGCTCAAAGTTTTCGGTTTCGTACGACGCCATCCGAGCCTGACACACGACGAGTACCGTACGGCCCATGTGGGCTATCACAATTCGTTCGGCCGGCGGCTGCCGAATATCCGGGGTTACCTCCTCAACGTCCGCGCGAACCGCAAGCTGGAGGATGTTCTAGGCGGTGAGTTCGTAAGCCGACTGACCCGCGACGAGCCCGACGATTTCGACACGCTGTGGGACGGCTGGGGGCAACTCCTGTTTGACTCGCTGGAGGACTACCTGAGCGCCCGAACGCCATCCCGGGACCGCGCCGGGCCGGACGGTTTAATGGATGATCCCGGGGTAGCCGAGGTGGGCGGCGATTTCGACTATCTCTACGGCGGCTCGCCGTTTCAGTTTCATGTGGAAGAGCAGGTGGTGGTCGCGGTCGAGCGCCCGGAGCGTAAGCTCCTGAAGCTCGTGCAGTTCGTCAAACGCCCGGATGACCTGGCGCCGGAGCTTTTCCGTACATATCTCAGCGGACGCTACGCCAGCCTGCTCGCTGCAAGCCCCGGTGTCTGCGGCCTGGTGGTCAATCACCGCACACCCATCGACGTCATGACGGGTTTTTTCAAGCCGGACGCAGAAGGGTTCACCCCTGAAGGTACCGAAATTCGCGAGCGCTTCTACAGCTACTGGGACGCCATGGTGGAAATCTGGCTGACGTCGGCGGATGGCCTGGTGCAATCACTCGAAGCCAGCCCTGCCGCAGACGACCTGTCATCCTGGCAGACGCGCCTGGCAGCGCGCAGCATCTGGCGCGAAGTCGACGAGACCGTGGCCGTGCTGCCGAATCGGGCACCGCCACCGGATTTCTATCACCGCTAGCGATGCGCTCACCCTATTCCGTGGACGGTTCGGCCATGACGCCCGCGGCAATCAACTCGTCAATTTCGTCGGCGACGTAACCGGCTTCAGCCAGGATCTCTCTACCATGTTCACCGAGGGCGGCAGCAATCTGCTCCGTATTCACCGGCGTGCCTTCGAATCTCGCCGCCGGCCGTGGTTGACGAACCATGCCCAACCCCGGTTGCTCATACTCACTGAGGATCTCGTTCACCTGAACCTGTTCCTGAGTGATGACCTCGGGTCGCGTCAAAACGGGTGCACTCGGCACCTCACACTCATCCAGACGCTTAAGCCAGTATTCCGACGTATTCGTGCGCAACACCTCGGCCGTCAATTCCAGCCGTGTTTTGACGTTGACGCTTCGCGCCTGAGGCGTGGCAAAGCGTTCATCGGTCAGCCACTCTTCCCGGCCCAGCGCCTTGCACATGCCGCGCCATTCAGCATCCGAAACTGCGCCCGCCGTAATGTATCCATCAGCCGTCTGGTAAATCAGATCTTTAGAGCGCTGCCCCCGCTTCACACGATCTTCGTGACCAACCATGGTCAAGCCGCCCAGGCCCTCCTGCCAGAGATAGGCGATCATGACATCCAGCATCGCAATCCGAATGTGCTGCCCTTCGCCGGTTCGCTCCCTGGACAAGAGCGCCGCGGTGATGGCCTGAGCGGTAGTGATCCCCGTCGTTTTGTCCGGGATGACCGTGCGGATCATGCGCGGCCGATCGTTCTCGTCCGTCGCCTGCAAGTCGGCGAGCCCTGACAAAGCCTGAATGACAGGATCGTAAACGCGCTTGTGTGCGTATGGGCCTTTCTCGCCGAATCCGCTCATGGATACGTAGACGATGCCGGGATTGATACCGCGAATGACCGGCTCCCCCAGACCCATTCCATCAATTGCGCCGGGGCGAAAGTTCTGCACGAACACATCCGCGTCTCTGGCCAGGCGTTTAACGACCTCTATGCCAGCTGGCGACTTGAGATCGAGCGCAATGGAGCGCTTGCCACGGTTGGCCGTGACAAATCCGGGCGTCACACCACCGCCACCCATGGCCCGAACCACGTCACCCCGCAGCGGCTCGACCTTGATGACGTCCGCACCCTGGTCCGCCAGCAGCACCGTTGCGGCAGGCCCTGCGAGCACGCGCGACATATCCAGGATTTTGAATCCAGACAGTGGACCACTCATGATGACTAACCTCCCGAAAGTCTAAAATGGATTCTCTGCTTCCAGACCAAGCAGATTGCGCCCGAACTGTTCCGTTACCCGATCCTGGTGCGCGTTGATGTGCAGCGGCATGGCCTGAAAGTCGCGCAAGCGTCGCTCGAAATTCGGACCTTCCCGCAACCCGTTGCCGCCCATCACCCTCACGAGCAGACGCAGGCTCTCATCACACAGCCTGAGCGCTGCCATGGCGGCGGCAAGCTGGCGTAAATAGTCTTCTTCTGTCGGTATGGCGCCAGCCTCGATACGCGCATCGGTTTCCCGACACGCTGCCAACGCGGTGTCTCGTGCCGCATTGACGTTGGCCTGTGCGAGGCCCAGATTGACATGCACCGTCGGCCGCTCCGCCACCTTGACGCCCATGATCGCCACGCGATCCTTGATACCCGTGCAGACTTCATCGAGGGCCGCCTGCACCAGCCCGACCGCCATCAAGGCGAGCCACAAATCGGAGAGCGCCACCCAGTCTTCACGATAGCGGTGGGCAACCATGGGACGGCTGGGATCGCGGAATGCAACGCGATACATGAAGGGGAAGTCCACCAGACGCTCAGCCTCTACAATCGCGTCGGTATAGTAAACGGTGTCGGTTGCGCTCGCGCGCAGGCTCAAGGAGAACCAGTCGGCGTCAATCTCAACGCCATCCTGGTGGAGATTCACCAGTGCAAAGAGTGGCTTGGTCGGATCATCCGTAACAAACGATACCCCTGCCCAATCGGCGTAGCGGCCGCCGGATCCAAACGCCGCTTTGCCCGTGAGCCGCATTTCGTCACCGGCTCGTTCGCCACGCACACCGGTACTCGCACCCGCGGGGAAACACACCCATTCACGGCGCTCGACAATGCCCGCAAGCTGATCCTGGTTTGCCGGCCCCAACAAGCCCGCAAACAAATGAAAAGTACATAGATGGTTCCACAAGACCCAGCCGGTGGACGCGCAACGTGCGGCAACCGCCTCGAGCTCCAGGCCCGTGTCGACGATACCTGCGTCCAGACCGCCGATTTCTCTGGCCGCGGAAAAACTCATGATCGGGTTCTGCTTGATCGCCGCAACCAACTCAGGCGACAGCGACCGCTCGCGATCCGCCTCGGCGGCACCTTCACCAATCTGCGCCAGCAGCGGCGCTATGGTGAGTAAATCTTCACCGCTGGAAGCTAACGGCTCGCCCATGACAATCCCCCATCCCACGACCGGTCGATACTCACCTCATCCAGTGGAGCGCGGAACCAGCCTGGCAGGGTTGCGATCGCTGACTCGGGAAACGCATCCGAGCCCAGCGTCAGACAAATCGGTTTGGCCGTCTCGATCACCATATCGTGCGGTTCAAGAACCGCTTAAGATCAGTAGGTACTCGAAAGGAAAGGGATGGATCAGTGAATAAAACCGGGTTTGTCTGGCAGGAACGCTTCATGTGGCATTTCAACGGACCAGCCGCTGGCACCTACCCGGTAAGCGGCGATCTGCAACCCGGCGTTCACCTCGAAAACGCAGAAACAAAACGCAAGCTCAAAAACCTGCTGGATGCGTATGACGTCACGCCCCAACTGCATTCGCTGACATTCACAGAAGCCACCGATGAAGACCTGCTGAGATTTCACACGCCTGAGTACATTGCCAAAGTCCAACAACTAAGTGATCAGGGCGGCGGCGACGCCGGGGAGTATGCGCCGGTCGGGGCCGGTTCTGCGGAGATCACCCGACTTGGGGTTGGCGGCACGACCGCTGCCATCACGGCAGTGGCGAAAGGTGAGGTCGACAATGCCTACGCATTGGTTCGACCGCCGGGTCATCATGCGGAACGCGATCAAGGCCGCGGTTTCTGTGTGTTCAACAACATTGGTCTCGGCGTCCTCAGCGCTTTAGATGCGGGACTGGTTGATCGCGTCGCCATTGTGGATTGGGACGTTCACCACGGTAACGGCACCCAACAGTGTTTTTACGAACGCGCAGATGTTCTCACCATCTCGGTACACCAGGACATGCTCTATCCGTCTGACCTGGGCCAGACTGACGAGATCGGGGGTGGTCCCGGCGAGGGTTTCAACATCAACGTGCCGCTACCCGCGGGAAGCGGCGGCGAGGCGTACTTGGCTGCAATGGACGAGATCGTGCTGCCAGCCCTGCACGCATTCAAGCCATCCATGATTGTCGTCGCCTGTGGATTTGACGCCAGCTACTTCGATCCTTTGAGCCATATGCTATTGCTGGCCAACCACTTCAGGCAGTTCACACAGAAAGTGATGAAAGCGGCCGACGACTTATGCGACGGTCGCCTGGTCATGAACCATGAGGGCGGCTATTCAGATTTCTATGTGCCGCTCTGCGGTGTCGCAGTCATCGAGGAGCTGAGCGGCTTACAAACGCCGGTTCGCGACCCGTACGCAGCTACCGAGTTCGTTCCCAACCAGGCGCTCATGCCGCATCAGCAGGAATACATCAATCGCGTGCACAGCGGACCACTCGCCGCACTTCTAGCAAGATGCTAGACGCATCAGACACTCACTCAGGAGCACACACTATGGCCATTCCTCAGTTTTCCACCGACGAGTCCGCCGAGCATATCGCCGAGGCACTCGGTGAAGCGGGCTGCGCGGTCGTGACCGGTGTCATAGATGAGAACTTACGCGAGTCCATCAAGCGTGAGCTGGCCCCGCACATGGAAAGCGCAAGAGTCATCGAAGAGGATGATCCCAAGGAGTTTTACCCGGGTCATACGCGGCGCATTTCCGCCTTGGTGGCACGTTCTCCCAGCATTACCGATAACCTCATCGCACATCCATTGAGTAAGCAGGCTTGCAAAACCCACTTGCTGCCCAACGGCGAATACGGCTGGCAGTTACATGTCACCGCCGCGCTCGAGGTTGGTCCTGGCGCTCGGGAGCAGATTCTGCATCGGGAGGAGGACCCATTCACCTTTTTCCCCGTACCCCGCCCCAACATCATCGTGGCCAGCATGTGGGCTATCTCGGATTTCCGCACCGACAACGGGGCAACGCTGTTGGTGCCCGGCAGTCACAAGTGGCCAGCAGACCGTAAACCCGAGAGGAACGAGATCGTAAACGCAGAGATGCCGGCGGGTTCGGTGCTGTATTGGATGGGCGGAACCCTGCACGGTGCTGGAGAGAATTCCTCGCAAGACTGGCGTTACGGCGTGATACTGACCTACTCCCTCGGCTGGGTAAGGCAGGAGGAAAACCAGTACCTCGACCTGCCACGCGAGCGTATCGCTGAGCTCTCGCCGGAAGTCCGACGCATTGCAGGCATCGATATGTACGGCGCGCTCGGTTTTTTCGACCCGACCGTCGCCTGAAGCCACTCGCTATCAACAGAATTGAATTTGACGAGAGAAGTACCATGACCCATCCACTCGATCCGCTGTCGGCCGCCGAAATTGAGCAAGCCGTGGCCATCTTCCGCGATCAACATGACAACGCCAATGCGTTCTTTTCCTCTGCCGGCCTGGTTGAGCCGCCCAAAGAGAGCGTCAAGGCAGGCACGAGCGTGCCCCGTATCGCCCGGTTACTCGGCTTAGACCAAACGCCGGACGGCGGCTTCAGCGCTGACGTCAATCTTGATGCCGGCGAAGCCATGATCTCGCGCCTGGCGGGTAACGCCCAGGCGCCCTATGGTTTTGCTGACCTGGGTTACGCCGTCATTCTGACCAAACAGAACGAAGAGTGGCTCAAAGCGGTTGCCGAGCGCGGCGTTGCCATCGACACCGAAGAAGACCTCGAGCTCATTCAGATTGATCCCTGGCCCGCCGGTGGTTTTGCGCATCCGGCAATCCCGGAAGGTCACCGGGCGGTGCGGTGTATCTCGTTTGTGCGCGAAAATGAAACGGACAACGGCTACGCGAGACCCATTCATGGGCTCATTGCGCACGTCGACATTACGGCGGGCGAAGTTGTTGCCATCGAAGACAACGGCGTTGTGCCCATGCCGGAGGCGCACGGCCGGTTTGATACCGCGAGTCAGCCATCCCTTCGTGAAGACCTCAGAGAGCTCGACATCACCCAGCCGAACGGACCGAGTTTCAGCGTCGACGGCTACAGCGTGAAATGGCAGGGCTATGAATTCCGCGTGGGTATCCATCCCGTAAACGGTCTTGTCCTGCATCAGCTGTCATTACAGGACCGGCCGATACTCTACCGGGCGGCGTTGTCCGAGATGGTGGTGCCCTACGGAGACAATGATCCCATGCACCGCTGGAAACACGTGCTCGACGCCAGCGAGTACAACATGGGCCAGCTGATCAACTCACTCAAGCTCGGCTGTGACTGCCTGGGTGAGATCTACTACTTCGACATCGACCAGATCACTCACGAGGGTGAAGCACGCAAGGTCGAAAACGCCATCTGCATGCACGAGGAAGATTACGGCATTCAGTGGAAGCACTACGACAGCGCGTCGAAGACGAGCGAGGTCAGACGTTCTCGACGACTGGTGATTTCCTCCATCTTCACGATTGGCAACTACGACTACGGCTTCTACTGGTATCTCTATCTTGATGGCACGATTCAGATGGAGATCAAACTGACCGGCATCGTGGGTGTCAGCGCGGTCACAGATGGCAACGTGAATGCCGCTCAATCCCCGCTGATCTCAACCGAGCTGTCCTCCCCCGTGCACCAGCATGTTTTCTGCTTCCGTCTCGACTGGGAACTTGATGGGGGCAAGAACGCCCTGTACGAAAACCAGATCGAAGTGATGCCGATCGATGACGACAATCCGGAAGGCACCCAGTTCCGGTCAGTTTCAACGCATCTCACCGACGAGGCGAGCGCGCAGCGCAATATCGCGCCTGAGCTGTCACGCTACTGGAAAGTGACCAACCCGGAGTCGAAGAACGGACTGGGCCAACCCGTCGCTTACAAGCTGCTGCCGCAGGCGTCCCCGACGCTCTTTGCGCACCCGGACTCGCAGGTCGTGAAGCGCGCCGGCTTCGGTAAGCATCACCTCTGGGCGACGCCGTATGTCGACGGTGAACTGCACGCCGCGGGCCCTTATACGGTCATGCATGAAGGCCAGCAGGGACTGCCTGAGCTGACGGCGGGCAATCGCGACATCAGCGAATGTGACCTGGTGATGTGGCATACGGTGGCGGTAACGCACGTCCCGAGGCCCGAAGACTGGCCCGTCATGCCTGTCGAGTACTGCGGATTTCACCTCATCCCGGTGGGATTTTTCGATCGTAATCCAACGCTCGATCTACCCTCGTCCTGTCACAGCGACTAGCTTGAGGAGGGCGCCGGTGATTAGTACACCGAGAGGCGATAGCGGGATTCCACGATGTAGCACCAGGGCGTCCCTCCTAAAATGATGCAGATACGCGAGATAAAAGAGAGGATTGCTCCATGGCTGAAGCCTACGAATTTCACGATGACGACGTCATCGCGCCGGAGGTCTACGGGCGCATTGGCCATCCTCACGAAGCATTCGCGTGGCTGCGCAAGAACGACCCGCTACGCCAGGTGGATCCGGCAAACTACCGGCCGTTCTGGGCAGTCACCAAGCACGCCGACATCATCGAAATCGAGAAGAACCCGGAGGTGTTCGCCAGCGAGCCGCGGCCGATACTGATCCCTGAGCAGACACAGCCGGAGCTGCGCGAAGAGCTGCTGGTGGAAATCTTCAAGCGGCTGGAAGATCGGCCGAAGCTGCTGGAAGTGCTGGCCACGGCCGGCGATCAGGGGCTCATCAGATCACTGGTGCAGATGGATCCACCGGACCACACAAACTATCGCGCGCTCGTGCAACCCTGGTTCAAGCCGAGCAACATCAAGGCGCTGGAAGACCGCCTGAACGTCATTACCCGGGCGATCATCGACGACATGATGGGTGATGGCAGCGAGCGGGAACTCGACTTCGTTCAGGACGTGGCCGTGTGGCCGCCGCTCAAGCTCATTGTCGAGCTGCTGGGCGTGCCGGAAGAGGACGAGCCGTTGATTCTGAAGCTCACCAACGAGCTTTTCGCCGGCGAGGATCCGGAGATGATGCGCGCCGGTGACGATCCGCTGTCAGGCATCGATACGGTGAAGTCCCTGTACGACTACTTCACCGAGCTGACCGACGACCGCCGTGCCAACCCGCGGGAAGATCTCGCCTCGTATATCGCCAACGGCAAGATCGACGGGGAGTACCTGCCCTACAAGGAGCTCATTTCCTACTACATCATCGTCGCCACCGCCGGGCATGAGACCACCCGCACGTCGATCTCGGGCGGGATGCATGCGCTCCTGAAGAATCCCGATCAGCTTCAGCTCTTGAAAGACAACATCGACGACGAAGACACGGTCAAGCTGGCCGTGGAAGAGATGATCCGCTGGACAACAGCGGTCAACCAGTTCTGCCGCACCGCCACCGAGGACTACGAGCTACGCGGGCAGAAGATCAAGAAAGGGGATCACCTCGGTCTTTTCTACGCTTCGGCCAATTTCGACGAGGAAGTGTTCGACGAGCCGTTCAAGTTCGACATCACCCGCAAGCCCAACCGCCACCTGGCGTTCGGCACCGGACCGCATCAGTGCCTGGGCCTCCTGCTTGCGCGCATGCAAATGCGCATCTTCTTCACGCAGCTCGTCCCGCGCATCGAAGAGATGAGCCTCGTCGGTGAAGGTGAGTATCTGCGAGCCAGCTTCGTGCATGGCTTCAAGCACCTGCCCGTGCGCTTCAGGCTCAAACCGGCTGAGTGACCTCTCGGCGGGAAATTCAGTCAGGTTCCTTCCATACGGGCACCATCGCATTCCAGATGCCGTCACTTTTACGGCGATGATGGATGGCGGCTGCAATGTGTCCGAGAATCAGGAAGTAGCTCGTATTGACGGCAATTTCGTGGACGAGGAGCGCTGCGTCCATGGCCATGCCGCTTTTGACCCCTGACCAGTACAACCCGCCAATGATCAAACCAGTAAGTGCAACGAGCGACAAACCGGCATACATCGCCAGATGGACAGCCCGGGCGAGTCGCCTGACGGACTTTGGCGTGTCACCCGGCAACGCAGTTGGACGTGTCGATTGCATGAACACGAATCGAGCGATCAGCAAAAGAAGGAATAGGGATGCAAAAGCCATCTCGTATTGGAGAAGAGAAAAGTCTTCGAGCTCCTCAACCTCATCGAGCTGCTTGGTCAGCGCGTATATGAAGACGCCTATGAACCCCCAATGCAGAACTTTTGCGGTCAGGCTATGAGGCGTCACTTTTTCGGCTGACGACATCTTCAAGTTGCCACTGGGCATGATGCTTATTCCGCGTCTCCGACCATCAGATCAACCAGGGACATCAAATCGCCGTCCGTGCAGGCGTTACCGCAGCCACCGCGAGGGGGCATCTCACCAATGCCATTGATGGTGTTTTCATAGAGCGCCTGTATCCCCTTCTCGAGACGCGGCTGCCACGCGCTCATATCACCTGCTCGCGCTGCACCTTTCACCGCATTTTCGTGACAGGAAGCGCAAACCTGCCCGTATAGCTGGGCCACACGCAATATGTCGGGACGCCGCAGCTGGTCTGCCTCGGACAGCGCTTTCTTGTCGATTTTCACGTTACCACCCAACCCCAGGGTGATCAGCTTGGCATCGGTGGAGCCGCCAACCGGGACGCTGATGTACTGTTTGCCATCCGCCATGTAGGTCATGGGTGCCCCGCCCGGTGGCGCTGGTAGAGGTATTTCTCTGACGAGAGCGCCGTTCCTCTTATCCAATGCCCGCAGCACCGGCCTGCCATCATCAACCAGTGCGGTGAACAAGAGCGACCTCGTGACCATGATGTTCGTGAAACCTTGATTGCCTACCGGTCCCGGATCGGGAATACCTGCCGCAATGAGTTTCTTCCGCGGCCCCTCGCCGTTGGGCACCATCCACCGGTGCTCACCCGTGTTGAGGTCGATGGCGGTAATCCGTCCGTACGGCGGCTTGATCAAGGGTAATCCCCGGGGACCGCTGAGAAAGGTCATGCTCGTGCGTTTGTATCCGTGCTCGGGTTTGGACGCATCCAGCTCGCCCAGCTTGAACATGGCGGGCAGCGTCATCGACGGGATGTAGATGCTGCCGGACTCCGGGTCCACCGCCGCGCCGGTCCAGTTCGCCGCACCCGCATCGGAAGGCAGTTGCGCCGCACCCTTGAGCGAAGGCGGTGTGAATAGCGGTCCCACGTCGTAGGGGGCGATGATGCGCAGCGCCTCCGCCCTGAGCTCAGGCGTAAAATCGATGAGTATGTCTTCGGAGATGCCTTGCCGATCAAAGGGTTTCGGTTTCGTCGGGAACGGCTGCGTGGGCGAGGTTTTTTCACCCGCTACCGTCGACTGTGGCACCGGGCGTTCCTCGATCGGCCAGATCGGCTCACCGGTGACCCGGTTGAAGACGTAGATGAATCCCTGCTTGGATACCTGCGCCACCGCTTTGACGGGTTTCCCGTCCACCACAATATCGACGAGGTTCGGCGCCGCCGGCAGGTCGTAGTCCCACACGCCGTGATGGATCATCTGAAAGTGCCAGACGCGTTTGCCGGTTGCGGCATCGAGGCAGACCAGGCTTTCGCTGAAGAGGTTGTCTCCCGGCCGTTCGCCGCCGTAGAAGTCGTTCTCCGCCGTACCGAAAGGTAGATAGACATAGCCCAGCTCCGGATCGGCGCTCATCAGGGTCCAGACGTTGGCGGCGCCGGTATCCGTCCAGTTCTTGTCTTTCCAGGTATCCGCGCCGAACTCCCCGGCCCTGGGCACAGAATGGAACGTCCAGCGCATTTCCCCGGTTTTGACATCAAAACCGCGAACGTGGCCCGGCGGCACATTGTGACCCTCAGGTGGACGAAACCCGTAAGCCGGCGCATCACCCACCACCGCACCCATGACCACAACGTCACCAACAATCATGGGTGCCGCCGTGTTCGAATAGAGACCGCGAATCACCGGTCTGCCGAGCCCCAGGGTGAGGTCAATCCTGCCGCCGTCACCAAATGCCGGGTCGGGTTTTCCCGTTGCCGCATCCAGAGACCATAGATAGGCATTGTTGGTGCCCATCAGAATGCGTTTCATATCACCGTCTTCGTAATACGACACGCCGCGATGGTTGAAACCCATATTGGCGGGACGTCCATCCGCCCAGGTCCTCGTATCGAAGGCCCAGAGCTGCCGCCCGGAAACCGCATCCAGCGCAACCACACTGCCGAGCGAAGTGCTGGTGTAGAGCGTGTTCCCGACCTTGATCGGCGTGGATTTGTATCCCACCGGTACATAGTCCGGTCGGACTTTCACCGCTTCGTTGTCCACCGAGTCCCAGAACCAGCTGATCCCAAGCTGCTCGATCGTTTCAGCATTAATCTGCGTAAACGGTGCGTATTTGGTTGAAGCCGGTGAGCTGGCGTAGCTGGGCCAGTCGCCATGTTCACCTTCGGCCAAGACTGCAACCGGCAGCGCGAAGAGAGCTGTGACCATCAGCCTGCAAGTCGTTCTTCTCATGGTGCTCCTGCGATCATCCACACCGGCAGGACCAGTGACCTGCCGTTCGATAAGGGAAGTTTCTGCAAGAATAACCGATTCGACGCTGCGCGAGCGAAGGCGGTTTAAGGGTTTTCAGCCGCCGATCGCTCCAAGATCCTGCCGATAGATGGCAACCACGCTCGGGCGCGGAGGTTGCGCCGGATCGAAATCCGGCCAGCGGGTGGTCGGTGCCTCAAAGGTCGCCTGCCGGCCATCACCGGGGTGTTGCACGGCAAGGAATAGCGTCTTCCCGTCGGGGGTAAAGCGGGGACCGCAAACTTCGGCACCCACCGGCGCACGGAAGAAGGCGTAACCCGTGCCGCGCAAAGGTCCGTCTGTTTCCACACCCCACAAACCATCAGCCGCGCCCGTCGCCTGATTCCCATCGGTGGCAACCCACAACCTTCCCGCCGCATCAAACGCGCAGTTGTCCGGGCTGCCAAACCAGCCGTTCGGACTGGTTTCGGGATTCCACACGGCTTCGAAGCTCGGATCGGCTGGATCTCCACACTGTATGAGAATGTCCCAACGGGCTGTATTTGCCGCGTGATCGCCATCCGGCGACGTGATCTCGACGATGTGACCAAAGGCATTGTTCGCGCGCGGATTGGCAGCGTCCACGTTGTCCGCTTCGCGCAGCGTATTATTGGTCAGCATGACGTAGGCGCGGCCGGTGTCCGGCTGGGCTTCGACATCTTCCGGCCGGTCCATGGGCGTTGCCCCGAGCAGGTCTGCCGCGCGTCTTGTCTCGATGACAACGTCCGCCTGTGATGCAAAGCCGTTGGCCCGTGTGAGTGGCCCCTCGCCATGGACCAGCGGCAGCCAATCCAGGCTGCCATCTTCTTCGAAACGGGCAACATACAGGGTGCCGTGGTCCAGCAGATCCAGGTTCGCGCTGCGGTTGTCGGGATCGTAGCGGCCTTCAGTCACAAACTTGTACACGTACTCGAACCGCTCGTCATCGCCCATGTAAAGCACTACCCGCCCATCGGGCGCAATGACGCTCTCCGCGCCTTCATGCTTGAACCGTCCGAGCGCCGTGCGTTTCTTAGGGGTCGACTGCGGATCGAGAATGTCGACCTCCACCACCCAGCCGAAGCGGTTGGGCGCGCTGGGTTCGCGGCTGACGTTGAATTCATCTCGATGGCGCCCCCACTGGAACCAGCCACCTGGAACGCCGTAGCGCTGATGATTCGGCGTTTCGGGGTGATCGTCGTTCAACTCACCCTGGAAATAGCCGTGGAAATTCTCTTCGGCGAGGAGATACGTACCCCACGGGGTAACGCCGCCCGCGCAGTTGTTGAGCGTGCCTGTCGCCTGCGTTCCAGACGGATCGGAACCAATGGCCAGGCGTGAACTGCCGGCGGCCGGGCCACTGAAAGTCATTGGTGTGCCATCCGCCATGACGCGGCGGTTATAGGGTGAATCGAGCGCAACCTGCCAGCGATCCTCGACGAGCCGGATCTCGACGATGCTGCCGCCATGCGCGGCCATCTCGACGGCACAGCGCTCTGCCGTCATCGAGCTGGGATAGTCGGCAGCTACGCCGGGGAACATGAGCAATGAGGACGTGTACTCGTGGTTCACGCACAAGAGCCCACGAGGCACCTGGTCCGCAGCGGGCGCCAACGGCAGGAAACCGACAAAATCACAGTTGTAGCCAAACTGACGGGATTGCGCCACAGCGGTCTGATTGTGCGGGTCAAAGGCAGGTGAGTCCGGAAACAGGGGATCTCCCCAACGGAGCAGAACATCGAGGTCATAGCCCGCCGGCACATGGTGGGTCTGGTCGGAGCCTCGCTCAATTTCTTGAAACTGAAATCGTCCCGAGATCGAAGACCCGGCGGGCGCCGGTACGTCACTACTACCAGATTGGGGGCTGCATGCGGACAAAGCCGGAACGCTCAAGGCGGCTCCCGCCACCACGGATCCCTTGAGGAGACGCCGCCGCGAAAGGCGACGCGCGATCAGCTGATCCAGCGCCTCACTGTCGTGAGCACGCGGATTCGTGAAAGCATCATCATCATGCATTGCGGTTTTAGTCCGCCGTCAACTGTTTGCATTCGCTGCACAAACCCGTGACCTCGACAACCGAGTTCACGGGCACAAATCCCTGCTGATCCGTGAGCTTATCCAGGAGATTCACGAGCTGCTTGGATTCGAGCTCGTCTGCACGGCCACATGACGAACAGAGCAGATACTGGCTCTCATGCGCATGTTCCGGATGATCACAGGGCAGATACGTCTGCTTTGACTCCAGGCGGTGTACCAAACCCACGCGAATGAGGAAGTCTAAATGGCGGTAGACGGTCAGAGGAGCAATCTTGCGCTTTTCTCGTTTCTCGAGTCGCGCGATGAGCTCGTAGGCTGATAACGGTCGATTGCTTGACAGAAGTTCTGCATAAGCCGTCAGTCGAGCCGGCGTCAGCCGCTCACCCGCTTCCGCGCACCTTGCCTCCGCCACCTGGCGCTGTGTTGCGGTAAGACCCTTTACCTCGTTCGCACGCCGCGCCACTTTAGCCATCAGATTAATCGTTCAGACAGGTTCATATTAGCGACCCCCCAATCGCACCTTTACGGCTTGACCTCGCGAGCATCGAGGAGCCGGTAGACAACCCCGATATCGCTGGTTTCCTGAGGCTCGAAGCGGCCCTCGAGCACTACCGGATTCCACGACACCTCAACGCCTTCAGCCGCAACCACCTCCACCGAACCCGCAGGACCGCCGGGCACATGGAAGAAACAGCTCGGCGGGTTCGACGTCAGGAGGAAGTGCTTCTGCTTGAGATCAGGCTGCAGCGGCATCATGAAACCCGAGATCTTGACCGTTTCGCCGGCCCTCGACTTGATGCTATCAGGAAACGTCGCCACGTAACCCATGTCCTTGTATTCCAGGCGTGCCTGCAGCAGCTCATCCCAACCGATGCCATCCTCGAGAACATCGAGCGTCGGGAATCCGGCAGCACGCAGGCTGATGACGTTGATCGCAAATTCGACGCTCGTTTCACCGACGCTCGCGGTCACTTTGTCCAGACCCATCTGGCCACCGATGACGCCAAAGTTCATCACGCCGTCTTCTGCGGTTGTCAGCTCCGCCAGCAGCAGACGGCTGTTTCCATCTATCGAGATGTTGGGCATGGCGCCAACGACGGGACGACCTTCCGGCGTCGTGACGCGAACGCCGAGGTACGCTTTGTCACGCTCGAGCAGGTCGACGACGTAGCGCCCCTGCTCGTCCTGATAGCCAATCTCCACGATCGCATCGAGGACAAGGCTCTCAGCGTCTTCGACAGAAATCGGTTCTTGATAGACAAGCGCATCGTCGGGCGCCTCTATGTTGAGCTCAACGTCAGATAAATCCGTCCACTTCACGTCCTCTGCCGCGGCGTGCAGCGCGAAAAACATCGCTGCAATCATCGCGCTGCGCGAAAGCACTCTTTGCCAGCTATTCAAACTCACTTCTGTCTCATCCTTCTGCAAGGGTTCTTGCAACATCCGTACGGTACGCCTGTATTGCGGGAACAATAGCGCTCAAGACGCCGACCAGGAACAATCCCAGCAGTAATAGTGTCTCGGTGGGCGCCCACAACCAACCCGTCATGACAACGCCTCTGCTGCTCGCCAGCCAATTGCCGACAAGCTCCATCATTCCATGACCGGCGAGAAAACCCAAGGTGACACCGAGCAGAGACATCAGAAAACCTTCGACAATGAGATACAGTAATAATTCGAGACGGCTCGCACCCAGACAGCGCAGCATCGCAAGTTCCCCACGCCTTGCTCGGAGCGATCCGTACAGCGCAGCAAATATCGACAACGCCGCCGTTGCCACCAGCACCCACGCGAACGCGCCCAGCGCGGTCATGCCCACGCCAACCAGTTGCAGAATTCTGGATATTTCCATCGCGGGCGCGGCAGCCTGCAGCGCTCCCGCGGCATTGATGTCCAGCGGCAGCGTGGTGGCCGCCAGAGGGGATCGATAGCTCAGCAGCAGCGCGGTGATTTCCACGTCCTCATCGTGGACATGCGCGTCATGATCAGCGTCGGATTCGTGGCCGTGCTCATCGTCCCCTTCCCCATGATCTTCATCAGCATGATGCTCGTGATGATCTTCTTCGTGATCGTGGTGGTCTTCCTCTTCGTGATGACCTTCCTCGTGGTGATGGTCTTCCTCGTGGTGATGGTCTTCCTCGTGGTGTCCGTCCTCGTCGTGATGTCCATCCTCGTCGTGGCGGGCTTCTCCTTCGTGATGGTCTTCTTCGTGGTGATGGTCATCTTCGTCGTGATGCCCCTCTGCTTCGTGGCTGCCATCCTCTTCGTGGTGGTCCTCCTCCGCGTGATCCTCATCATGGTCATGGGCGCCTTCCTCATCGTGAAGCTCCCAGACACTCTCGAGAGAGGTCACCACCAGCCGATCGATCACGGTACCCGTCGGTGCCAGCACGCCGACCACACGATAAGGCTCCGCGTCGTGGCTGTGGCCACCTTCAACGAGACCATGCGCACCGGCAAAGGTTGAACCCACACCCATTGCCGCAGCTTCTGCTACGGCGGAGCCAAGCACCGCCTCCATGGGTTCTGACCAGATTCGACCCGTCCCCAGCTGCGCATCGTAAAGATCAACGTACGCCTCCGTGGTTCCCACAATCCGGAAACCCCGGAAACTATCGCCGAGCGACATCGGGATGGCCGTGGCAACGCGCGAGTCGTCAGCCCAGCGCTGCGCCTCGTTCAACTTGATGTTTCCCGGCGGCACATCCGCGTGGTAGACGGCCGACAGTACGAGCTGCACGGGACTGCCTTGCGCGCCAACGACGAGGTCGATGCCTTTCGCATCTCTCGACATGGTCTCAGCAAGCTGCACACCGGCAAGCAGGAGCAACACGATGCTGGCCGTTCCGAGACCCATCAGCAGCACGTTGACGGCCGTCGTCAACGGTGACAGCGACAGATTGGCCAGCGCCAGACGCAACCAGGTCACGACAGCGGACTCATGTTGAACTCATGATCGAGCTGACCGCGGACACGGCCGTCGTGGGTGACAACCAGGAGCGCCGCACCCACCGCGGCGGTCGATTCTTTGAGCAGCGTCAGTGCCTGGCCGGCGTGCTCATCGTCCAACGCTGAGGTCGGCTCGTCTGCCAGCACGAGCGCGGGGCTATGCACCAGCGCTCGTGCGATTGCGACACGCTGCGCCTGGCCCTGGCTCAACATCCTTGGTTTGTGATGTGAAAACTCCGCAATACCCAGCTGCTCGAGCAGCGCATCGATCCGTGCCTCGTCCCGCGGTTTGCGAGCAAGCCTCTGGGCGAGCTCTATATTCTGACGCACGCTCAGAGCGGGCATCAGAAACAGGCGTTGAAATACCATACCCATGTGCTCGCCGCGAAAGCGGTCAAGCTGCGCGCCGCTCATCTTCGTAATGTCGTGTCCGAGTATGCGTATGCTGCCGGTGGCTGGCTTTAAAAGCCCCGCCAGGAGATGCAGAAAAGTGGTCTTGCCGCATCCGGAAGAGCCGATGACCGCGATACTCTCACCGGGGGTAAGCTGAAATTGATCGAGATCGACGACCTTTCTCGTTCCGTAACTGAACGTGAGGGCGTCAATATCAATGACCTTTGTAGCTGTTTCGCTGTCGGCAACCTCAGGCATCGTCTTCAATCATCCTGCTTTCCACGGGTGCGTGGTGGCGGAACCAGCGCCACAAATGCGCTCCACCCAGCATCGTACCGCCGATCACCGTGAGCGGAACCTCATACGGCTCTAAAACGGTCACCGCGGCAATCATCAGGGTAAGACCTGCCAGCGCCACAGGCGTGAAGAACAAACCATCGCCGCTGACACCCTCACCCCAGACCACCCAGAGCGTGATGGGTACCGCCAACATCACGAGCACCACATGCAAAAGATGATTGTCGACCAGCTGAGTTGCAACAGGCGCCAGACTAGCAAGCAGAGGCAACGCCAGACAGTGCAGCAGACAAGCCGACGTCAACGTCGCCGCGCACACATCCCAGACCCGCGCGGCCCTGCGGCGTTTCACCATCTGTCTCGCCCCCGAAGTAATTGGATTATTGCGTGAATCATGCAGTTTACGACGACGGCGCTTCACAGCCATCGCCCGCAAAGAAACGTGTCGAAGCCAAAAAAGATATGTTATATCAGCGACGAATGACGCGACAAGCATCGCGCGCAGGCACCAGATTTTGTCAGACCAACGACCCCACTGACTTACGCTTCAACCAACTGAACGCGCCAGAATCCGGCTTCAGTGAACGTGGATGGGCGACACAATCTGGCCGACCATGCCACGCGGCCCCTGACGCAAGAGTGACCCGATTACCATAATGCCCAGCAGAGCAGCACAGACCACGCCAAGCGCGCCAACGCTATGCTCTTCCGCCCCATGTGCCAACGCGAGCGGCTCCGCCGGGACGCCAAGAAAATCGACCGTCCAGCCCGCGAGGATCGCCAATAGAGAGACGGTCCCGCCGAACATCAGCGCCATGCGGCGGCCATGCAGCTTGGCAAGGATGCCGAAGGTCGTCAGATTGGTCGCGGGTCCCGCAATGAGAAACGCCAACGCCGCACCCGCGCTCAGCCCTTTGTGGATCGCAAGCGCGGCGATCGGGGTTGCCCCCGATGCGCATACGTAGAGCGGAATAGAAACGAGTGCTGCAAGCGGCACCTGAAAAAAGGGATGGATATCCTGCAAAGATCCTTCAGCAAGGATGGGCTCAGCGAGTGCAGCGATGAGCAGACCCAGCACGATCCAAGGCATTGTGTGATCGAAAACCTCAACAAATCCGAACCGCAGCCCGGCCCGAATCCGCTCACTTAAGTCACCTTCTCCATGATCCGGTAGTTCTGTATCCACGGGCGTCGAAGCGGTCCGTGAGGCGCTTGCCTCGACGAACAGCGCAACGAGCAGGGCTACGACAACCGCCGCGACAACCCTGGCAACCGTCAGCGGTCCGCCCAGCAGCGGGACTGACAGGAGCACCGCATCGAGTCCAAGCTCCGGTGTTGCAACTAAGAATGCCAGGGCCGCAGCCGGCGGCGCGCCACGTCGAACCAGAGATTGATAAACTGGCAGCACCCCACATGAGCACACTGGAAGCGGCAGGCCGTACGCCACACCTCGCGCAGCCTGGGCAAGGCGCGTGCCGCGGCGCAGCGTCGCAAGCGCCGAGCCTGTCAGGAGGAAAGGCACGATACCGGCGAGGGTAAACCCGAGCAGGAGCGCCGGCGCGCTTTCTAGAACCAGAGCCCAGAACGTCTGCGCCGCCGCGGCCATCGGTGGACTACTGAACTCCACCCCGCCTGCTGCAGCCACGCCAAGGAAAACGAAGAGCCCAAAGATGGCACCGATGCCCGCCCACCGCGATTGAAGTTCAGGCGTATGCGCTTGAGATTCTTGTTGAGCAGACATTGTCGCGCCATGGCCAGCGTCCTGCGCTGCAGGCTCAGGTGTCAAGACGATCGCAATGAGTGCTCCAGCAACGAGGGCTTCGATGATCTCCGGTGCTTGTGCTGGCATCAGCGTGAGCGCAGTTGAACCGCCGGCGAAACCAAGCACCGTTACGAAAACGAGCAGCGCCGCGATCATCCACGCCGTACGTCTCGCTTCGAGGGGCGTTGCCGAAACCCGGACTGCCCAGGCGAACAACGCAAAGCCAACCGGTATGCGATGCGCGATGATTGCCCATGGCAAAGCGCCGCTACCGTGCCCCGTGCTGATGCCAATGACTGCCCCGTCGATTGCCGCATGTACCATGATGAGTCCGAGGATGAGGCTTACCGACCAACGGGTACGCACGCGCAGTCTGCGCAGTAATATCGGGATGGCCGCGCCAGCGGCCACCAGGACGGCGCCTGCAAACCCGAGCGCGGAGATGACGTGCGGGAGGACGAGGACCGCGCACAGCGCAGAGACGAGCGCAATCGTAAATCCATCGTTCGCCGCAGAGGTCCTGGGGCCCGCGCTGCCCGAGGAACCCACCGCAGGCCCAACGGCAAGCGCCAGTGATGCCAGGAGCAGGTTGAAGAGCTCAGCAGTCAACGTCTATTGTCCAAAGCTACTGTGGAGATCATTAGTTCAGCTTACTGGTTTGTACCCGATTTCGGGACAGCACATGCGGAACTGAACCTCCGTAATGTTGCGTATTGGGCGAGGGATGCCGGGATCGTATTATTTACAAAATGCGCAGACGGAAAGGAGTGTTTCAGATGTCAGAATGCAAACAGCACGCCAATCATACCCACGTGCACGGCCCGAATTGCGGCCACACCGCGATCGAGCATGACGGCCATGTCGACTATCTTCACGACGGTCATCTGCACCATCCGCACCAGGACCACGTAGACGAACACACGCTGGATGTGAATGCCACTAATCCAGGCGACTGCACACCCGAGCATTCGTGCAACGGCCACGATGCGAACCACGTCCACGGACCTGATTGTGGCCACCCTGCCGTACCCCACGGCGACCATGTCGACTATCTCGTCGACGGTCACTTGCACCATCCACATGGTGATCATTGCGACAATCACGGACCCGTTACGCTGGTGTGACATCCCGCTTCGGGATTCGAGGAATGAGTGATTGATGGAGTGAAACAGGCACGTCCGTCCTGAGTGCCTAGTGCTCGAACACGAGCCTCACGAGGAACATGAGCGCAACGCCCAACGCGAACATCGAGAAGTGAAGCAGGTTCTCGCGCAGGTTAGTGTGCTTGTTGACCTCCGGCACGAGATCCGTTGCGCCGATGTAGAGGAAGTTGCCGGCTGCAATAGGGATGAGAAACGCAACTTCGATCGCGCCAGCCACCGCGTAGGCAAGCAGTCCACCTATCAGGAAGGTCGAACCCGACAGTACGTTGAACACGAGCGCACCGCGCCGCGTCCAGCCGCCGTGCACCAACACGCCGAAATCCCCGAGCTCCTGAGGCAGCTCGTGCGCGGCCGCTGCGATCCAACCTGCAATGCCGAGACGAATATCGACTAAGAATGCACCGCCGATAGCGAGACCGCCAAGGAAATTGTGCAACCCGTCCCCTATCAGCACAAGATACGTGACGGGCTGGTGACTCGAGTTCGCTGCACGACGATGATGATGCCAGTGCAGCAGTTGCTCTAGTAAAAAGAAGGCAGAGAATCCTGCGAGGAGCAATACCCACACGAGCAACTGGTCATCAATGACCTCCAGCGCAGTTGGGATCATGTGGAAGAATGCCCCTCCGATCAGCGATCCCGCAGCCAACGAAACGAGGGGTAGAAGGGCCTTTTCGAGCGTGCGCTGGGATAACAGAAATGCCACACCACCGGCAGCGGCGATGATGCACATACCGATTCCGCTCGCGATGATCCAGCCGAGCGCTTCGCTCACTGCAAAGACCTGACCTTCTTTTTGCTTGTCATTCTTCGGGACTCAAAGTCATGGCGAGAGCGTTCCACAGCACATCGCACGCGAGCTCGATGTTGCGCTAGACGAAAATGATATGTTATATCATTATCCTTTCCGTTTCACTTCATTTGGACATTCGACATGAGACTCATCAACACCAGGGTGCATGGGGCATTGGTCCTGGCCTGCGTGACAGGCGCCAGCGCATCAGCCGTACACGCAGAAGACACCCGCAACGATTCGATCGAGTTAGTGGAGGAAGTGGTCGTCCGCGCCCACCCATTAGCCGATAAAGGTCTCGCCCAACCGATATCGGTCGTCGGCAGCGAAGAACTGCAGCGCATGGTCGCCTCCTCAATCGGCGAAACGCTGACCAGCCTGCCAGGCATCCATTCATCGAGCTTCGGGCAGGCCGTCGGGCGACCGGTGATACGCGGGCTTGGTGGCCCCCGCGTCAAGACCATGGAGGACCGCATCGACAGCCTGGATGTTGCTGTCTCGAGCCCCGATCATCTGACCACGATCGAACCATTTACGGCGGATAGCATTGAGGTGCTCAAAGGTCCCAGCACGTTGCTGTACGGCACCGGCGCCATCGGCGGCGTTGTGGACGTGCACACCGGGCGTATTCCGCAACGTGTGCCTGAGGGTGCGGAGGCGAAGATAGACCTGCGCGCCGCCGACAACGCTGATCGGCAGTCGTCTTCGGGCGCGTTGGACGTCGGGTTCGGCAACATTGCATTGCACCTCGATGGTTTTTATCGAGATGCCGATGAATACGAGATCCCCGGCTTCGCTGAATCCCGCGCTTTACGCAGGATGGAAGAGGAAGAGCACGAAGAAGAAGGCCACGAAGAAGGAGATCATGAAGAGGAAGCAGAAGCTTTCGGCGAGCTCCCCGCCAGCCAGATGGAAGCCAAGGGCGGCGCTTTTGGTCTCTCATGGGTTGGCGAGCGTGGGTTTGTCGGTTTTGCCGTATCGACCTACGATGCGGAATATGGCTTACCCGGACATAGTCATGAGCACCACCACGAGGAAGAGGGAGAGGAGAGCCCGGGTGAGGAAGAAGAACATGGCGAGGAAGGCAGTCCGCTTCTCGACCTGGAACAGACCCGCGTTGACTTCGAGGCCGGCTTAGAGGAACCCTTCCAGGGGATCGAGAGTTTGAATCTCCGCGTGGGTGTGAACGACTACGAGCACACCGAGG